>Ga0156193_123_pt1 | contig 26128 bp, 22 predicted proteins | sample RifCSPlowO2_12_FD_107846 | JGI IMG/M metagenome (GOLD analysis project Ga0156193, IMG submission 107846) | Flavobacteria bacterium RIFCSPLOWO2_12_FULL_35_11
AATATAATTTTTTTCGCAATACTAAAGTCCTGCACTAAAAGTGCAGGGCTTTGATCCCTTTTCTGAGACCAGTAAAAAAAGAACCAAAACTTTTGATGTTGCCATCAAAGTTTTGGTTCTAACTTAAACTACTAACTAAATTTTTATTTCAAAGAAAATAATTTTGTATCAGAGATAGCCCTTCTTTAAATGCAAGAACTGTTTTCTTTTTTTATCTTCTGTCAACGAAAATAGGATTCTAAGATTTAAAAAAAATGATATTTGTCAATTTTTCGAAATTTTTTATTGCAATTTCTAACAATTTTATACAATCATTAAAACAAGTCCCAAAAATATTGAAGCGAAAATTAAAACGGCAGATTTCCAAAAAACATGGGCCCTTTTAAGCTCCATAAAATAAAATGCCACGCCAAGAAATTTGACCATAAAAAGTGCTAAAATAATTGCAGATGCAGCTTTTAATCCGATATCCAATATAACAACCAAGGCTGCCAATATTGTTAATGTCAAAAGAAATAACAGAACTTTAAAATATAGGTGACTTTTCATCAAAATAGTAAATAAATTATGGGAAATAACAAAAGCCAAATAAGGTCGCACATATGCCAAAATGCAGCACTTGCTTCAAAATCTTCAAGTTCTAAATTCGATTTTTTCTTATGTAAACCAACATAAACGGAACTTAATATAACCAATCCAACAAGCACGTGAATAACGTGGAATAGCGTAAGCATCCAATAAAACGAGAAAAAAGTATTGTAACCAATCGATAAGCCTGCCTCCATTTTCTCATAATACTCAAAACTTTTCAGCAATAAAAAGAGGAAACCTCCCAACATTGCTAACTTCAAATACAACGTAGATTTTTTGATGTTTTTGGCTTTAAAACTTTCTACGGATTTCGCCATAAAAAATCCGCTTGTCAGCAAAAAAATGGTGTTAACTAACCCAAAAGTTGTGTTTAAAAGCAACCTTGAACTGTGAAATATCTCTGGTTCGTCTTTGCTGTAAATTACCATCGCAACCAAAGCCATTCCGAAAGTAAATAACTCCAAAAAAATGATAATCCACATTAAAATACCTCCCGGCGGATAGTAAATATTTTTGGAATTTATTGATTGTGACTCCATATTTAAAAAGTTTAATCCCAGTCTAACAATCGTTTTTGACCTTCCAATTTTTGAATTTCGGTAATGTCCTGAGACATTTCAATCACGCCTTTGTATTTTTTATCGTTATTTCGAATGGCAAAATACCTGATATGAATAATTCTACCCTTAAAATTAAACCAAAACTCTGCGACATCTTTTGTTCCTGCTTTAAATTCGGCCACAATTCTCAACACCATATCCACACTTTTTGGCGGATGGCAAAAACGAACTTCGCGGCCAATAATGCCTTTGCTTCGAGGAAAAACCCTGTCGTCACCTCTATTATAAAAAACTACTTTATCATTTTCATCAACATAAGTAATGTCCACAGGCAAAAAACGCAACAGTAAATTTACCTGTTCCGGCGTCATATAACCTTCATCATAATGGAAGGTATTGTCTAATGAAAAAGACAAATCGCGTTGGGTAAAATCTTCACTTGGATGCACATAGGCCGCTTCAATAATTGAGGGATATGGCGCTGGTTTCACCAACAACATCCACCCTATTTCTTCATCTCCCTGATAAAAGGCATTCCACTCTTCTTCCGTTAACAATTCCAATGAATTTGGAAACAATCGCATATCTTCTATGCTCAACAAACGTTTAATTCCTTCCACCAAATAGGGAATATTGTCAATAATTTTGGCAGTGTTTTTTTCGGTATTGTAATCATTTAACAATTTGATTTGTGCTCTTAAATTGTCGTGAAAAGACCACATTCCCTGGCTTGGGCCTTCCCATCCATGTTTTTCCAAATAAGGAAACAACTGGTTTTCTTTACGGGCAAATCGTTTTTCAATGGTGGTTAACTGATTGAAAATGTTAAAATATTTTTGAAAATCTTCGACAGGATCAGCTTCCGTCAATTCCAATAAAATTTCTTGAATTAATTCGCTTTCCCTGTAATATACTTCAACGGGATGGCCTTTGGGTAATTTTTCTACGGTTGATAAAAAAGAATTCATTTTTATGATTTTTAATTTTAGTAAATAGTTAATTCTGGGCTTCTAAACCTTTGAATCATTTGAAATTTTGTTAGCTATTTCTTGAATTTCCTTTTTTAGAACTTCAAATTCAACATTGCTTTCCTTGCAGGCAGCTTCTAACGTTGCACCACCTCCACAACAAAAATCTATTTTATATTTACTAAAAACATGGTCGGCTCCCATATTTTTGGCCACTACTTCTGCAACAGTATCTTGTTTAGTGATTTTCATCATTTTTTGTTTATAATTATAATGCAAATATAATAATAAAATACTATTTAGTCTTTTATTATTTGATTAATATTCATATTTAATTAAAGTCGAAGTTTTGTAAAATTAATTTTTGAAAATTGCCGGAATAGGACTTAAGATTAGTGCCTGATTTTTTCGAATAAAAGCACCAAAGATTTTAGCAATTCAACGGGTGTGGTTAAAATCTGATAATGATTTTGTCCAAACATTTGTGGTAAATAATATTTTGCCTGTGCTTCTATGGCCAACGCATAGGAATTTATTTGACGTTCGTTTAGTTCGCGCAAGGCTTGTTTAACATCGTTTACGCCATATTTTCCTTCGTACTTGTCGTAATCGTTGGGCTTTCCGTCAGAAATTAAAATTACCCATTTATTTTTGGTATCACGTTTGTCCACCATGGCTCCAGAATGCCGCAAAGCAGCGCCAATTCTAGTGTAACCGCTTGGCTCAACCGCACCAACTTTAAACTTTGCCTTGTTCCAATCTTCGTCGAAATCCTTAATGGTAATATAGGTAGAATGGTTTCTGGTTTTTGAATAAAAACAATCAATGGAAAAATCGATATTAAATTCATTTAAAAGTTCGCCAAACAAAATAGACACTTCTTTTTCAACATCAATTACGCGGTTTCCGGCAGCATATCCATCGCTGGACAAACTGATATCAAGCAACAATAGAATGGATAAATCTTTTTCCTTTTTTCTTTTGGAAAGATATATCTTTTCTGAAGGTGTGTGTCCCGAATGCACATCAACAAATAAATCGGTTATCGCGTCAATGTCAAATTCTTCGCCTTGTGTTTGTCTTCGCTGAAATTGGTATTTATTATTTACCGTGGTCAGCATTTTTCGCAATCCGATTAAGGTTGAATTATTCTTTAAAATCGTTCTTTTATAATAGGAAACATTGGATTTCAGCAGTGTTTTTGGATACACTTTACAAAAATCAGGTTTATAGGCGCGTTTGGAATAATCCCATTCATCATACGAAATATAATATCCCGCGCTGTCATATTCGGCACTTTCTGAAACAGTTGTGTTTTCTATAAAATCGGCCTGATAAACAGAATGAGCAGTATCATCAACGCGAACTGTATATTTCATGTTCAGTTCATCCAAGGCATTGGCGTGGTCTTCCAAATCATCGTCGCCATCAAAATCCTTGAAATTTCCGCCAAACTCTTCCGCAGTTTCCACTTTTTCAAATTGATGTTGCAACACGGCGTCTTCTTGCTGTTTTACATCAACTTGCACTGAAATAATTTCTTCAACAGCTTTGGATTTTAAGGTGGTTTTTGGCTGATCTTCTTTACCTTTTTTAAACTTATCCGTGAAATTTTTTAACACATCGCCATCAACTTCCAAATTATTTCGCATCCACTTTCCGTAGACAAAAGTATAATCCGTTATCGCTTCATCTTTGGCTTTACTTTTGTAAAATTGAATAAACAACTCGAAGTATTTTTTTGTGACAGGAAATTGATCGAACATAGATTCCAAAACAACCATTGAAGTTTCCTGTGCTTTTTGTTGGGATTCAAGCAATTCATGCTCCTGATTGTCGTTCCAGTTTAAGTTTAAATTCTTTTGAACCGACAAATAAACTATTCTGAATAAATAAAAGGAAATATTCTCGTCTGAAGAAGGAAAATCAGAAAAAGTAGTAGGAAGAAAAAAGTTGTTATTTTTATAGCCGCCTTCTCTTTCGGCCTCAAAAATCTCAATGGATTCGCCGGTGATCGCTCGCGCAAAAATGGTTAATCGCGGTTTTAAATCGGATAAATTAACTGCATGGGCGATGTTTTCCTGTTTTTTTAGATTGCGTCGCTTAAAGTAAAAAGCGAGTTTGGTAAACAAGTATTCATCGGGTTCGAACATATTTTGGGTTCTCAGTCACAGTTTTCAGTTGATTTTGTTTTTAAAGCATAAACTGTAAACTTTATTAAATCATTAAGTTACACAAATCCTTCAAGGCTTCTATCACTTCTAAATCATCGGTCAAGGGTTCAACAACGGCAACTTCAACCGACAGTCTTTTTGGCAATCCGCTATGAATTAATTTGGCTGCATCAACCAACAAACGGGTTGAAACAGTTTCTGCCAAACCAAGTTCCGTCAGGTTTCTGATTTTTGCGGCGATATTCACCAATTTTTTTGCAATATCAAGTTCAATTCCGGTTTCGTTCACTAAAATTTCTGCTTCAATTTTAGCCTCAGGATACGCAAAAGAAGTCGCTATAAACCGTTGCCTAGTTGAAGGTTTTAATTCTTTAAATCCTTTTTGATACCCTGGATTAAAGGAAGCCACCAACATAAAATCGTTGTGGGCCTTCACCGTTTCTCCCAATTTATCGATAAACAATTCACGCCTGTGGTCGGTAAGTGAATGAATGGCAACGATCACATCGGGTCTTGCTTCCGCAATTTCATCCAAATAAATAATGGCGCCTTCTTTTATGGCGGTTGTAAGCGGACCGTCTAACCAAATTGTTTCTGCACCTTTTATAATGAAACGACCAATTAAGTCTGTTGAAGAAGTTTCTTCGTGACAGGAAATAGTGATTAGTTTTTTATCCAATTTATGGGCCATAAACTCGATAAATCTGGATTTACCGGTACCTGTTGGTCCTTTCAACAAAAAGGAAATTTTATTTTTGAAGGCGTGTTCAAACACCTCAATTTCTTTACCGATTGCGTGGTAATAGGGAGCTGTGATACTCATAATTATTGTTATTAAAAGTTTTATCAGCGATAAAAAAACCAGCGCTTCTAACTATATCAATAAATTAAAAATATAATCTTCAACGCTGGAAATCCATCTAAAAAACTACAAAAATTCTTTATTTATATAGGTCATTCATCAATCTCTAAAGCTTCATCACTCGGTTTTCCATGCTTATAAAAATCGATGATATAAAGTGTAATTCCCGTAGCAAACATGGTAGCGCATAGCACCAAAACCACAAAGTGAACGGCGATTTCTTTTTGCACCAGCATAAAATCCATTTTAAACTTTCGTTCTAAATAAACTTGGGCAACACCGGCCACGCCAAAAGCGACTGTCATACCAACCATACCAATATTGGCAAGCCAAAAAGCCATTCTGCCTCGAGAACTGTCGTATAATTTTCTTCCAGTCATATTAGGCAAACTATAACTGATGATCGCCAAAACAATCATGCCGTAAGCGCCCCAAAATGCCAAGTGACCGTGCATTGCAGTAACTAAGGTTCCGTGGGTATAAATATTTGTTTGTGGCAATGTATGTGCAAAACCAAGCAATCCTGCACCAACAAACGACACAATTGCAGCGCCAAGCGTCCAGTATAAAGCCAATTTATTGGGATGTTTCTTCTCCCCTTTTCTGTACATATTCACAGCGAATAAAGCCATCGCCAAAAATGCCAACGGTTCCAATGCCGAGAAAATTCCTCCAACAATTAACCAAATTTTATTTACGCCAATATAATAGTAGTGATGCCCGGTACCCAAAACTCCTGATAAGAAGGTCAATCCAACAATTACATACAGCCATTTTTCAATAACTTCTCTGTCAACACCCGTCAATTTTATCAGTAGGAATGATAAAATACCGCCCATAATCAGTTCCCAAACGCCTTCAACCCATAAATGAACTACCCACCAACGAAAAAATGAATCCGTTACCTGACTGTCAAACGGCAACATTCCCGGTAAATAGAGTAATGCAGCAAAAAGCAATCCCATAGAAAGCACCAAAGCCGTTGTTGTTTGGCGTTTTCCCTTAAATAACGTAGTTAAAATGAGCCCTAAAAATAAGAGTACGTTTACTACAACTAAATAATCCAATGGTCTTGGAATTTCCAAAAATTTTCTTCCTTCCCAAATATTAAAGTGAAATCCAACAATGGCAGTTACGCCAACCAATGCCAAACTGATCAATTGGACATAAGCCAATTTTACGTTTACCAATTCGCGTTGTGCTTCCTCAGGAATTATATAATAGGCAGCGCCCATAAAACCGGACAATAACCAAACAACCAATAAGTTTGTATGAACCGCCCTTGCTACGTTAAAAGGCACAAATTCGTGTAAATTATCGAACCCGATGCGGGCGAATCCCATGACAAAACCATAGGTTATCTGTAAAACTAACAGCAGCATTGAAAGGGCAAAAAACCAATAGGCTACTTTTTGTGATTTATATTTCATATCTTATAAGTTTATTTGTTGATTTTTTCTTTAGCCAATGGAGATACCACCCTATCGAAACCATTTAAATCGATTTTTCCGATCCAGTTAAAAAAGGCCACCACATCTGATGCTTCCTGCTCTGTCATTCCGTAAGCAACCATTTTTCTTCCGTTGAGTTGCCAAGGACTTGGCGACATTAAAATACTCTTGATAACAGTTTCTCCGTTACCATCGTATCGAATATTTAATCGGTCAACAACTTTGGTTAATTCGGGTGCGTAATAAGCGCCTTCACCCAATAAGGTATGGCAACCCATGCAGTTATTGGATTCCCAGATTTCTTTTCCTCTTATCACTTCGGCAGTAAGGTTTTCTCGATTTGTTTGGTCGTTTCCTTTAGAGAAAGAATAAATGGTAAGCCCTATAAATATAAGGAACGTTACCAATGTTCCTCCTAAAAAGAAAGCCCTTGCTTGTTTTTTAGATAACATATTTTAACAGTTTTAATTGGTTAGTGAATTCAATTATTATTAAAAGACCTTTTTATCTTTTAATAGGACGAATTTATAATCTTCCAATTAATTAAACTATGATATTTATCATAAAATCTATTCGTGAGGTTCCTCGAATGAAGGACTGATGTCTTTTAGCGTTAGAAGCCGTCCTTTGTCAGAAATTTCCTTGGCAAACTCCATAATTGTTTTGTCTCTGAACTTTCCTAAAATATTGTTTTTGAAGGGTTCAACTATAAAATGAACTGGGCAGGGATTTGTGGAATCACATTCATTTAATCCCATAAAACAACTGTTAATCTTATTTAGGCCATCAATATTTTCGATGATGTCCAACACATTTTTCATTTTATTTTTTTCGGACAAATAGAAACCGCCATGCGGACCTTTGGTGGAAGAAATAATCTTACCACGTACCAGTTGCTGAAAAAGTTTGGCCAAGAACGGACTTGGAACGTCAATACTTTCTGCAATTTCCTTCACGCTTATTTTTCTTTCCTCACTTGAATGTTGCGCTAAAAACAGGGTAGATAAAATAGCATATTTACTGGCACGTGATAACATCGTCTCTTAATTTTACAATTTATTCTGGCAAAAGTACCATAAAAAGAGTAAAAGGTATTATATTTTTTTAAATTTAGCTGTAAAATGTCTCATAATGGGTGCTTCCTCTACAATTTTATAACCAGATTTTGCTTCTTCCCTTGTATCATAAATATTTTTTAAAGCAACAGCGATATACTCCATATGATTGTTTGTGTACGTTCTTCTTGGAATTGCCAATCGCACCAATTCCAATTCCGGATAGCGATTTTCTCGGGTTATTGGATCTCTGTCGGCCAAAACGGTTCCTATTTCAACACCTCTAATACCGCCAACGATGTAAATTTCAACAGCCAAAGCCTGGGCTCTATATTCTTCTCTCGGAATTTTAGGAACAAATTTATTGGCATCTAAAAATATGGCGTGACCGCCGAAAGGTTGTTGTACCGGAACGCCAAAATCGACCAACTTTTGTCCCAAGTAGGCAATTTGTTCTACCCTGCTTTCCAAATAATTAAATTCTGTTGCTTCATCCAACCCAACAGCCAATGCGCCCATATCACGACCATTCATACCGCCATAAGTGATAAAACCTTCGAACATAATATTGAAAACAGTTGCTTGCTTAAAAACTTCTTCGTTGTTAAGCGCAATAAAACCGCCCATATTTACCAATCCGTCTTTTTTAGAACTCATCGTCATTCCGTCACCATAAGAAAATACTTCTTTGGCAATTTCCTTGATGGATTTATTTTCATAACCAGGCTCACGTTTTTTTATAAAATAAGCATTTTCAGCAAAACGGGCAGCGTCAAAATACAATGGGATTCCGTATTTTTTGCATAAAACCGAAACCTCTTTGGTGTTTTGCACAGAAACTGGCTGTCCGCCCGCGCTGTTGCATGTAATAGTTATTACTACAAAAGGAATTTTTTCTTTGGGATGGCTTTTAAAAACCTTTTCAAGTTTATTTAAATCAACATTTCCCTTAAAAGGATGCATATTGGAAGTGTCAAAAGCTTCATCAATAGTGCAATCTATCGCTTTGGCTTTTCTGAATTCAATATGGCCTTTGGTGGTGTCAAAATGTGAATTTCCGGGAACTATATCACCTTCTTTCACCAAAGCGGAAAACAACACATTTTCGGCAGCCCTGCCTTGGTGTGTAGGCAAGAAATAGGTAAACCCAGTAATTTTTTGAACGGTCTCTTTTAGTTTTAAAAACGAGGATGAGCCCGCATAACTTTCATCTCCAATCATCATTTCAGCCCATTGTTTGTCGCTCATGGCGCCAGTTCCTGAATCTGTCAATACATCAATAAAAACTTTATCAGAAGAAAGGTTGAATAAATTATAATCGGCTTCTTTTATCCACTTTAATCGTTGCTCTTGTGTTGAACGTTTGATATGTTCAACCATTTTAATTTTATAGGGTTCTGCGTATGGTAATTCCATAAGAATATTTTATTTTTAAGATTGTGAAATTTTTTAAAAACGTGATTGAAAATCACCAAATAAGAATAAAATTAGGCACGAAAAGAATCTGGACGCTTTATGTTTAAAAAGACGTCTGCGTGCAATTTAAAACTGTTTAAGTTTTTCATTTACTAATTTATAAGGTTCAAATTTACAAAAATATTTAAACAATTATTTTGATATTTTTAATCTTTTTTAGTGACAATAATCTGTTCCATCAATAAATGTAATAGCGCTATTTGCGTTTGAAATTTTGTAAGATTAAGATTTGCTTAAAATACTGATTAATATTTAGTATTATGACAAATATCATTATCTTCGCAATTCGTTATTTTTACTATTAAATCTATAAAAATGAACAAACTTCTTTCACTTATTTATTCAACTCGCGTAACGGCAGCTTTATTTTTAATATTTGCTTTATCTATGGGGGTTGCAACATTTATCGAAAATGATTACGGCACCGAAACCGCAAAAGTATTGGTATACAATGCTTGGTGGTTTGAGGCAATTATGGCCATTTTCGCCATCAACTTTTTTGGAAATATTTTTAAATACAAACTTTATAGAAAAGAAAAATTAGTAGTGCTAGTTTTTCACTTGTCCTTTTTTTTAATACTGGTTGGAGCAGGAATAACGCGTTATATTAGCACAGAAGGTATTATGCCTATTAGAGAAGGAGCCGTTAGCAATGTTTTTTTCTCGGATAAAAGCTATATAAGCGTTGTTGTCAACGATGGAAAAGAACAGAAAACACCTTCACATAAAGCAATCTTGTTATCGGCATTGGGAAACAATAACTACCATTACAAAACAGATTTTAAAGGAAAAGATGTTGATGTAAAATTAACAAACTACATTCCAAATGCCCAAGAAGTATTTGAAGCCAATGAAGCCGGTGAGAAATATTTAAAATTTGTTGAATCGGGAGAAGGCGGACGTCACGACCATTATATTAAAAAAGGAGCCACTGAAGAAGTGCATGGCGTTTTGGTGGGATTTGATTCCCCAACACCAAATACCATTGATTTTGTGACCACTACGAGCGGTTTAAAAATTAAATCTGTTGCTGATGGAACTTTCTTTAGAATGGCCGATAAATTTGAAGGCACTATTGTAAAAGATTCTTTACAGGATTTTTCACTTTTGGCCGTACATTCTGTTGCAGGATTGCAATTTGTGGTTCCGCAAATGCCGCTTAGAGGATCTTATAAAACAATTTCAGGAACCAAAGAACAATCAGATTTGGCGCAACTGGAATTTGACGTTACTGTAGGTGAAGAAACCAAAACAATAAAATTAAAAGGCGCTAAATTTGCCATTCAGCAACCAACACAATTTTCTGTTGGAAACTTAAATTTCAGAATGAGTTATGGTGCCATGCAAATGCAATTGCCATTTAGCATTAAGCTGAAAGATTTTCAATTAGACAACTATCCGGGCTCAAACAGCGCTATGTCATTTGCCAGCGAGGTGACGGTAATTTCACCGGAAGAAACCTTCGATTTTAGAATATTTATGAACAATATATTGAATTATAAAGGCTACAAATTCTTCCAGTCAAGCTATAACATTACGCCTGAATATGAAGAAACCCATTTATCCGTGAATCATGATTTTTGGGGATCAACAATCACTTACATCGGTTATTTCTTGTTGTATGCTGGTTTGATTTTAATCCTATTTATGAAAAATACCCGATTTGATTTCCTTAGAAACAGTTTGGATAAAATCAGAAAGAAAAAATCTGTCGCTGTCACAATTTTATTATTGTTGGTTTCATCGTTTGCGTTTTCGCAGGATCACAATCACGCGCCACTTCAAAAACAAATAGATTCCATAGTTACCGCCAATATTATTGATGCAGATCACGCCGATAAATTTAGCAGGGTAATTATACAAGATGCTGGCGGAAGAATGAAACCTGTTCATACTTATGCCTCAGAATTGTTAAGAAAAGTCAGCAAATCTGATACTTACAAGGATATGAATGCCACTCAGGTATTTTTATCCATAGAACAAAATCCGAGACTTTGGTTTCAGGTTTCCATCATTTATGTTGAATCTGGGAACACAAAATTAAGAGATCTTATTGGCATTCCGCATGAACAAAAATACGCATCGCTTGCCAACTTTTTTGATGAAAAAGGGAACTATAAACTTGCTGAAGTTCAACAGGAAGCGCAAAAAAGCAACATCAAAAGCAAATTTGAAAAAGACGTTATTAACGTAGACAGAAGGGTTAATTTATTATATTCTGCCATTACCGGAGATATTTTACGAATATTCCCAATTCCAAATGATCCAAAAAATACTTGGGTTTCGCATAATGCTTTAAATGAAGCCAATTTTAAAGGAACAGATTCGGTATTTGTTCGTCAAATTTTACCGGTTTATTTACAAACCTTATCAGAATCGCAAGTTTCAAAAAACTATACGCAATCTGATGAAATGTTAGACGGAATTATAAAATTTCAAAAGAAATATGGAAGTGCCGTTTATCCTGCGGAACACAAGATTGATGTTGAAATTGCCTATAACAAATACGATGTCTTTAAAAAATTGTTTAGCTATTATATGTACATCGGAACATTGATGTTCTTTTTAGTTATTTTTCAAATATTCAGAAAAAATAAAATTCTTGATTTTTCAATAAAAGCTTGCATTGCCATCATCATTTTACTATTTACCCTTCATACAGGAGGCTTAATTGCACGTTGGATTGTTAGCGGACACGCACCTTGGAGCAACGCTTATGAATCGATGATTTACGTAGGTTGGGCCACAATGCTTTTCGGATTGTTGTTTGGAAGAAAATCGTCGATGACCATTGCCGCAACTGCATTTTTAACGGCATTTATATTAATGGTGGCGCATTGGAACTGGATGGATCCCGAAATTGCAAACCTGCAGCCCGTACTTAATTCTTATTGGTTAATGATTCACGTTGCCATTATTGTAGCCAGTTACGGACCGTTTGCCTTAGGGATGATTTTAGGTTTTGTCGCTTTAATTTTAATGATTTTAACCACCAAAAACAATAAAAGTAAGGTTGGCCTTATGATTAAAGAAATTACCATTATTAACGAAATGTCATTAACCGTTGGGTTAATTATGTTAACCATTGGTAACTTTTTAGGCGGAATGTGGGCAAATGAAAGTTGGGGACGTTATTGGGGATGGGATCCAAAAGAAACGTGGGCATTAATAAGCATTATGATTTACGCCTTCGTGCTTCACTTGCGTTTGGTTCCTGGTTTACGAAGCCGATTTACATTTAATATGTTTTCTGTGGCTGCATTCGCTTCAATAGTAATGACCTATTTTGGCGTAAACTTTTACTTATCCGGCTTGCATTCTTATGCAAGCGGTGATAAAGTGATCACTCCAACCTTTGTGTATTATGCAATCGGTATTTTTGCAATCATAAGTTTATTTGCTTATTTACAATTTAAAAAACATTATAAAAAATAATTAAAACCATTGCAAAAATGTAACTTTGCAATCCATAAAATATAATTATCAATGTTTAATAAGTATATAAAATTAGTTATAGCGACAGGAATATTAGTTTGGGCAGTATTTCAATTTATTGATGGTAACATCATGAATGGAATTTCAATTGTGCTTTTATCAAGTATATTTGTACTGTTTTACTTCAAAAATGAATTTATATTGTTGGCTTTTCTTCAGTTAAGAAAGCAAAATTTTGCCGGGGCAAGCAAATGGTTGTCTTACATTAAAAATCCGGAAAGCGCATTAATTAAAAAACAACAAGGTTATTATAACTTTTTACAGGGAATTATGGTTTCTCAAACCAATATTAACCAAGCTGAAAAATACTTTAAAAAGGCGTTAAGTTTGGGCTTAAACATGAAGCATGACATTGCTATGGCAAAACTGCAATTGGCTGGCATTGCCCTGTCGAAAAGACGTAAAAGAGAAGCCACAATGTTAATCACGGAAGCTAAAAAACTGGATACCCAGAATATGTTGGCCGAACAAATTAAAATGCTAAAACAACAGTTGAAAAAAATATAAATTTTTCAACAAAGCATAAAAAAAGCACGCCAATTGGCGTGCTTTTTTTATTCTGTATTTTCAATTATTCAATACAATTGATGATAAGTCTGCATTGTATTGGATGATAAAAATTCCTTTATTTTCAAAGCTTCCCAGCATATTCTTTTGATAATTAAACATCGTTGAAATTCTTGTAGATTTGCCTGCGACTAAACCTTGGTCTAAGCTATTTTTTGTTGCAATTCGAACTAAAGCATCATAGGTAATATCAAATCCCTTGAGCGCATATTTTGAAGGTATCGCGTAATTTTTTTCCTGATAGGTTTTATAAAAACTATTCACGTTAGCATCATCAACATCAATATGATCAATTGAAGGATAAACAAAATTCAACTGACCCAAAAGGTTATTGTCGATACTGTCGAAATTTTTCCCTTTATCCAGTGCCATTAAAGTAATTTTATAGTTATCGGCAAGTCCCTTTAAACTATTTACCGATGAAGCTGTTGTTACCATTTCATCACTCACCAAAATCACCCAGTTATTTACCGACTTTGTTAAATTTTCGGCAAACTTACTGCTGGAAATATATCCATTCTCTGATTTTACAACCGATACCTTTTGAACATTATTAAACATTTTCAGTTGGTTTACAACTTGCCACAATTTACTTTGTGAATTGGATCTTCCGTCATTTATTACAATAATATTTTCACCATGGTAATGTTGTCCTAAATATTTTAAAAGCTCGATTTGCAACAAATCATTTTCTGGCGCCGCTTTCACCAAGTTACTATTCGAATTTGCGGCTTGACTTTTTGAGTAGAATGGTGCAATAACCGGTACGTCAATATGTTTTGAAAGCCAAAGTGCATTGTCAAAATACAAAGGACCAATTACAGCGTCAACCGACTTAAAACTATTCTTATTTATATGTGATTGCAGTTTTTGGGTTGAATTTTCGGAATCCAAAAATTTAACATCAATTTTCAATCCTCTTTTTCTTAAGGAATCAATTGCGATGGTTGCCCCCAAATGAAAATCGGTGGCAATATTTAACACAGAATTATTTTTTCCGAAATTTTCAATTCTGGTTGAATCTGATAAGGTACTTAACTGATATGGAAGCAACATAACAAGATCAATTTCTTTTGAAAAATCTAACCTTTCTTTAAATTGGCCGGCAACTTCAACCACACCTTTTTCAGTTGTCCCATTTTTTTCATAGGCACCTTTTTGAAGCGGTTTAATTTTTATTAACATTCCCAATTTTAATCCGTCACTCAATTCAGGATTTAACCTCAACAATTCTGATTGTGACACATTGAATCGGTTAGATAAATTATACATCGTATCATCTTTGATTACTTTATGAAATTCATAGTTAACCGAATCATTTTTCTGGGTTAGGATTGCACCCGCACCCGGAATTACCAATTCCATTCCCGGTTCCAAACCGGCAGCAATCTGCGGATTTGCGGCCACTAATTGTTCAATGGTGATTCCAAACATTTTTGAAATTCCGTACAAAGTGTCTTTTGGCAAAACAAAATAAGTTTTTTTGTTGCCGTTAGCTACTTTTACCTCCACTTTACCATAATCCAAATTTGGAACAATGATGACCGTATTTTCCTTAATATTTTTTCCCATATCGGGATTTAACTTAAGTAAATCTTTGGAAGTTATGTGGTATGTTTTAGCGATACTTTTTACGGTTTCTCCTTTTTTAACCGTGTAGGAAACATACTTTTTTTGTTGGGCGATTGCTATAACAGAAAACAAAAAAAGGAAAACAATTAATAGGGTTATTCTTTTCATAAATTAATTTAAATTTTTTTTGAGGGTTATTCCCACTCAATAGTTGCCGGTGGCTTAGAACTAATGTCGTACACTACTCTATTAACGCCTTTAACACCATTTATTATTTGATTTGAGGTTTTTTGCAAAAACTCGTAAGGCAAATTCACCCAATCGGCGGTCATTCCGTCTGTGGATTCCACCGCGCGCAACACCACTGCTTTTTCATAGGTTCTTTCATCACCCATGACGCCTACTGAATTTACTGGCAATAACATCGCGCCAGCCTGCCAAACCTTGTCGTACAATCCCCATTCTTTTAATCCGTTTATAAAAATGGCGTCCACTTCTTGTAACATTTGCACTTTTTCTGCGGTGATATCGCCTAAAATCCGAATTCCCAAACCAGGTCCGGGAAAAGGATGTCTTCCCAACAATTCCGCATCAATTCCCAAAGTTGCGCCAACCCTGCGCACCTCATCTTTAAATAACATTCGCAACGGCTCCACAATTTTAAGTTTCATATAATCTGGCAATCCGCCAACATTATGATGTGATTTAATGGTTGCTGATGGTCCGCCGCTTACTGAAACCGATTCAATGACATCAGGATAAATAGTTCCTTGCGCCAGCCATTTCACTTCTTCAATCAAATGCGCTTCATCATCAAAAACTTCAATAAAAACCCTTCCGATAATCTTGCGTTTGCCTTCAGGATCTGATTCTCCTGCGAGCTCTTTCAAAAAACGTGCCGAAGCATCAACGCCTTTTACATTCAGGCCCATGTGCTTATATTGATCCAACACATTTTCAAATTCGTTTTTTCGCAACAAACCGTTATTCACGAAAATGCAATATAAATTACTGCCAATGGCTTTACTTAATAAGGTTGCAGCCACGGTAGAATCTACACCTCCCGAAAGACCTAAAACAACTTTATCGTTTCCAATTTGCTTTTTTAAATTTTCAACAGTTAACTCCACGAAAGAATCGGGTGTCCAAGTTTGGGCCACGCCGCTAATTTTTACCAGAAAATTCTCCAATATTTTTAATCCGTCTTTTGAATGGTAAACTTCCGGGTGAAACTGGATTCCGAAAGTATCTTCATTTTTAATTTTAAAAGCCGCATTTTTAACATCATGCGTGCTTGCGATTAACTCACAATTCTCCGGCAAATCGGCAATGGTGTCGCTATGGCTCATCCAAACCTGACTTCCCTTATTCACGTCATCAAAAAAAAGTTCGTTTGTTTTTATAAAAGAAAGGTTTGCCCGGCCATATTCTCTGGTGTTTGAAGCGGCTACTTGTCCTCCAAAATTATGTGCCAAAAATTGTGCACCATAACATACGCCCAATAAAGGTTTTTTACCTTTTATTTTGGATAAATCTGGAGTTGGCGAACCAACAGCTCTCACAGAAAATGGGCTGCCAGAGAGGATTACCGCTTTATAATTTTCCACTTTAAAGTTTTCACTGTTGAAAGGGAAAATTTCACAAAAAATGTTGAGTTCTCTCACTCTTCGGGCAATTAACTGCGTGTATTGCGAACCGAAATCTAAAATAAGTACCTTGTCTTGCATCCGCAAAAATAATATTAAAATAAATATGCCATAATACTTTGTGCAATTTTTTCTGAACAAAATGATTTTATAATTTTGTTGTCCAATTAAATTAGCAAAACTTACTGGTCACCCCTATGGGGCTTTGGTCAATAAATTATGATGATTTTCTACAAACAGTTAGCTCCTACGGAGCTGATTTAGTCCCATCGGGACGACCTGATTTTAGTATAATAGTTATTCCAATTAAACAAGCCCCAGAGAGGGCGACCTGTTTGTCAAATCCCATTTTGATTGGGGTTAAGAAGTTCTAATGAATTTTTATTCGGTCAACGTTATTAAGGCATTGACAAATCGTAAAACAAAAATCCTAATTCGTAAATCGATTTGCGTTAGCGATTGAAATGGAAATACTTTTTTGAGGTTTTTCACCAAAAAAAAGATTGCAATGGAAAGCGCGACCCGCAGGGGAACGCCCAAATTATTGCTGTTTTATCCTCAAAAAAGGTATTATTCAGAATCTTTTTGAAGGCAAATAACTTCATTTAAAACATTTTTTGTTTTTTGGATATTGTCATTTTTATCGAAATGCCATAAATCGCATTTAAGGCTATTTTTAGCCGATTTAAGCCACTTTTAAAAATTGGGTAATTTGTTGATAACTTGTGGCGCCGCAACGGTAAAACGCGTTTAAATGCTGTGTTGATTTATTATATTTGTATGTTATAAAATTTACAAAAAAAATAGATTTTAATATGAGTGAAGAACCTAAAAAAAGCAGTTATACGGCCGACAGTATTCAGGCGTTGGAAGGAATGGAGCATGTGCGCATGCGTCCGTCCATGTACATTGGAGATATTGGCTTAAGAGGATTACATCATTTGGTTTATGAGGTGGTTGACAACTCTATTGATGAAGCGATGGCGGGCCATTGTGATTCCATAGATGTGGTTATAAATGAAAACTATTCGGTTTCCGTAAAAGACAACGGACGTGGTATTCCTGTGGGAATGCACAAAAAAGAAGGCGTTTCGGCGCTTGAAGTGGTGATGACCAAAATTGGTGCCGGCGGTAAATTTGACAAAGATTCCTATAAAGTTTCAGGTGGTTTGCACGGTGTTGGTGTTTCTGTTGTAAATGCCCTTTCTGAACATTTAAGAGCAACCGTTTATTTAGACGGAAAAGTTTGGGAACAAGAGTATTCGAGAGGAAAAGCTTTGTATCCTGCAAAAATAATTGGTGAAAGCAATGACAAAGGAACTATGGTTACCTTTTTGCCCGACTCGACCATTTTTACGCAAACCATTGAATTTAATTACGACACTTTAGCGACTAGGTTGCGGGAACTTTCCTTTTTAAATAAAGGAATTACGCTGACTTTAACTGACAAAAGGGTTTTAGATGATGAAGGAAACCTGATTACTGAAACATTTTTTAGTGATGAAGGATTGCCTGAATTTATTAGATATTTGGATGCCACGCGTGAACCTTTGATTTCAAGGGTAATTTCTATGGAAGGTGAAAGAAACGATATTCCTGTTGAAGTTGCGATGGTTTACAATATGTCGTATACCGAAAATTTACATTCTTATGTAAACAATATCAACACCATTGAAGGCGGAACGCATTTGGCAGGTTTTAGACGCGGATTGACAAATACACTAAAAAAGTATGCTGAAACTTCAGGAATGCTTGACAAACTTAAGTTTGAAATTGCCGGAGATGATTTCCGTGAAGGATTGACAGCCATTATTTCTGTTAAAGTTGCGGAACCACAGTTTGAAGGACAAACAAAAACAAAACTGGGAAACCGAGAAGTTACAGCCGCCGTGAGCCAGGCTGTTTCTGAAATGTTGCAGAATTATTTGGAAGAAAATCCGGGTGATGCCAGAATCATTGTCCAAAAAGTAATATTAGCCGCACAAGCACGTCACGCAGCCAAAAAAGCGCGTGAAATGGTGCAACGCAAAACGGTAATGTCTATTGGCGGATTGCCAGGAAAATTAAGTGACTGTTCAGAAACTGATCCAGAAAAATGCGAAATTTTCTTAGTTGAGGGAGATTCTGCAGGCGGTACGGCAAAACAAGGACGCGACAGGGCTTTTCAGGCAATTTTACCGTTAAGAGGTAAAATTCTGAATGTTGAAAAAGCCATGCAGCACAAGGTTTTTGAAAACGAAGAGATTAAAAATATGTATACCGCTTTGGGCGTATCCATTGGTACTGAGGAAGATCCGAGAGCGTTAAATTTAGACAAGCTTCGTTACAGCAAAGTGGTTATTATGTGTGATGCCGATGTTGACGGTAGCCACATTGCCACCTTAATTTTGACTTTTTTCTTCAGATATATGAAAGAATTGGTTGAAAATGGTCATATTTACATTGCAACACCTCCTTTATACCTCGTGAAAAAAGGCCAGAAAAGAGAATATGCCTGGAGCGATGACCAACGCGATTTAATTACCCAAAATATGGGTGGAGGATCTGCTATTCAACGTTATAAAGGTTTGGGAGAAATGAATGCCGAGCAACTTTGGGATACCACTATGAATCCGGAATTCAGAACACTTAGACAGGTTACCATTGATAATTTATCTGAAGCTGACAGGGTTTTCTCAATGTTAATGGGTGATGAAGTTCCGCCACGTAGGGCATTTATTGAAAAAAATGCAAAATATGCTAAAATCGATGTGTAATTTGATTTCGAATAATAAATAACAAAAAAAAGACTGCCCTTAAAAGCAGTCTTTTTTTATCAATTAATTTGATTAGATTTGATTACTAAAAACAAAACCCAAAAACTAAATTTATGAAAAAAATCGCACTACTAATTCTTATGATGGTTTGCGCTGTTTCAATGAAAGCCCAAACGGATGATGGCCTTGAATCCATTATCTACGCAAATATCCAGGACGCCAACAAATTAACTAAAGCCTATATGAATCCTGCCATGAAAGGATTGATTTATGGGATGAACAGCGGCTGGTACCATACGGCACAAGCCCATAAAACATTTGGATTTGACTTTTCTTTTGGTTTAAATGCTTCCATGGTGCCAAGCAAAGATGAACTTTTTAGATTTGCCGACCTTGGCCTGTCTTCATCAACAACTTCAACTTCGCTTACAGGTGCAACCGTGGCTGGCTCAAATACATTGGAAGCACCGGTTACCGTAAGTGCTGTAATTGAAGGCCAAAATGTTTCAAAAACATTTTTAATGCCTGCCGGTGTTAAAGAAGATTTACCTTTAAACGCAGTTCCTACACCTTCTGTTCAATTTACTTTAGGTTTGCCAAAACAGTTTGATGTGATGGTTAGACTGGTTCCTGAAGTTGGATCTGATGATGTAAAAGGCAATTTATTTGGTATCGGTCTTAAAAAAGAAATTACCAGTCTATTTGGTCCTATTGAAAAACTGCCGCTGCATATTTCTTTATTGGGCGCTTACACCAATATGGATGTGAATTATAACATTCAAAACGACAGCTCAATTCCCGGCGCCAACCAAGTAGCCACATTTAATTTATCCTCCTATACCGTTCAGGCAATTGCGTCTATCAATTTTCCAATCATTAATTTTTATGGAGGAATTGGTTACGGCGCAGGTACTTCCGACCTGAAAATGTTAGGAACTTATGTGCTGGAATATAACACCGGATTTCCCGCTCCAAATGATACCGTTGAAAAAACAGTAACTGATCCTATTAATTTGGATTTTGAAGTAAGCGGCGTTAGAGCAACCTTGGGAACCAGATTGAGTTTAGGGTTTTTCAAAATTTTTGCCGATTACACGTTTCAGGAATACAACACCTTATCGGCAGGAATTGCATTTAGTTTCAGATAAGTATCATTTTACTTTATATTAAATTACACAATTGTTGTTTTTTTGACCAAAAATTTATAGGGACTGCTTAATTGCAGTCCTTTTTTTGTCATAAATATTACATCGTTTTCGTATAAAAATTCGTAAATTTGGATTAATTTTTTATAAAAATAAACAACACATTAGATATGAAAGTAACAGTAGTAGGAGCAGGTGCTGTAGGTGCAAGTTGTGCTGAGTACATCGCTATTAAAAATTTCGCCTCGGAAGTGGTACTGATTGACATTAAAGAAAATTTTGCTGAAGGCAAAGCCATGGATTTAATGCAAACAGCATCATTAATGGGATTTGACACCAAAATTACCGGAATAACAAATGATTATTCAAAAACAGCCGGCAGTGAAGTTGCCGTTATTACAAGCGGTATTCCAAGAAAACCTGGAATGACTCGTGAAGAATTAATTGGAATTAATGCCGGAATCGTAAAATCTGTTGTTGAAAGTTTACTTAAACATTCTCCAAAAGTAATCATTATTGTGGTGAGTAACCCAATGGATACTATGGCGTATTTGGCCCATAAAGTTGCCGGAATCGCTAAAAACAGAATTATAGGAATGGGAGGCGCTTTAGACAGTGCCCGTTTTAAATACCGTTTGGCTGAAGCATTGGGCTGTCCGCAATCTGATGTTGACGGAATGGTTATTGCCGGCCACAGTGACACCGGTATGTTGCCTTTAACACGTTTGGCCGTAAGAAACAGTGTTCCTGTTAGACAATATTTATCTGAAGAACGTTTGGCAAAAGTTGCTGAAGACACCAAAGTTGGCGGTGCAACATTAACAACAATGTTAGGAACAAGTGCTTGGTATGCGCCAGGTGCAGCAGTTTCTTCCATGGTTCAAGCAATTGTAAACGACCAAAAGAAAATGTTCCCATGTTCCGCTTTATTGGATGGCGAGTACGGATTAAAAGATATTTCAATTGGTGTGCCTTGTATTATTGGCAAAAACGGAATTGAAAAAATTGTTGAAATTGATTTAACCGACGCAGAAAAAGCCAAATTTATAGAAAGTGCTGCAGGCGTTAGAAGCGTAAACGATTTACTGACATAATATTTCTTAATATATTTTTAAAAACTCCTCAAGACTTCGGTTTTGGAGAGTTTTTTTTGTCAGTAATTTAGAATTTTAGACAGCCTCTTTTATTTTAATTTTTGCTTATTGTAGCAATACTAAAAACCTTTTAAAGTGGTGCCAAGCGCCAATAAAACAAATCCGCCTAACAGTAACTCAAAACTATATTGCGAAATATATTGAATGTGGGCAAAATGGCCAACAATTCCTAAAATCCCTAAAATCAAGGCTACAATCCATAAATTCTTTTTTGGTGCAGATGGTTTCATATACTATACGTTTTAGTTTATAAAATCAAATTTAGGGTTTAAATGAATACCAAATGCATCTGTAAATAAATACCGTCAGACAACTAATTTTCTATAAACACGCTCAATTGGACTTGTTTCCATTAATTTTTAACTATTTTTGAGAATAAACAGTTAGTTTTTAAACAAATCCATCAATTATTTTTTTCGGGTTACCGAAATATTTCAAACAAAAAATTATGAATTTCCGAAAAGCAACAAAAAATGACGTGCCTTTTATCATAAAAATGTTGGCAAATGATAAATTGGGAAAATTGAGGGAAAATTATCAAGAGCCTTTGCCCCAGAGTTATTACGATGCTTTTGAAATCATTAATTCAGATCCAAATCAGGAATTGATGGTTGTGGTAAACAAAAACGACCCAGAAATTTTAGCAACTTTTCAACTGACTTTTATTCCGTATTTGAGTTTTCAGGGAAAATTAAGAGCGCAAATTGAAAACGTATTTGTTCGGGAAGATTTAACAGGACAAGGAATAGGAAAAAAAATATTTGAATGGGCAATTGAAAGAGCCAAAACTCGAAATGCGCATTTACTGCAATTGACCAGCAATAAACAAAGACCCAGAGCCATCAAATTTTATGAAGATTTAGGTTTTATTGCTTCCCACGAAGGAATGAAATTGCATTTTAAATAAAAAAGGTTTACCCTAATTTGAGTAAACCTTTTTTAAATCAATTTAAATCTATATTTATTTTGCCAATAACTATGACAATCCTGAAATAACCCCGTTGTTGTCTATGGTCATTCCTTCAGAAGCCGGAACTCCAGGCAGTCCTGGCATCCGCATCATTTCACCCAAAATTGGAATGATAAATCCGGCACCTGCTGAAATTTCAATTTCCCGAACTGTTACGTTAAACCCTGTTGGTCTACCTAAAACGGTTTCGTTATCCGTAAATGATTTTTGGGTTTTCGCCATACAAATAGGAAAATTATTGAAGCCCAATCTGTCAATCCTTTTTAGATTTAATAACGCCTTTTTTTCGAAATCAACGCCGTCAGCACCATATATTTCTTTGGCAATTGTTTCTATTTTCTCTTTTACCGGCGCGTTCCAATTGTATAATGGTTTATATTGGGATTTGGTTGCTTCAACCACTTTTACAACAGCTTCCGCTAATTTTTTGGTGCCCTCTCCTCCTTTTTCCCATCCTTCAGAAACAACTGCCTGAACGCCTAATGCAGCGCATTTCTCAATAATATAATCCACCTCTTCTTTAGTGTCGCTTATAAAAGAATTAATCGCCACCACAGGTTCAATATTGAATTTTCTGATGTTTTCAATATGTTTTTCCAAATTGCAAAAACCTTTTTTTATGAACTCCATATTTGGGGTGTTGTATTCCTCTTTTTTAGCGCCTCCATGGTGATGCAATGCCCTAATTGTGGCAACCAGCACCACTGCTTTCGGATTCAAATTGGCAGCCACACATTTGATATTCAGGAATTTTTCGGCACCTAAATCTGCCCCAAAACCAGCTTCAGTAACCACATAATTAGACAATGACAATCCCATTTTAGTCGCAATAATCGTATTGGTTCCTTGCGCGATATTTGCAAACGGACCACCGTGGATAATTGCCGGATTTTCTTCCAAGGTTTGCACCAAATTTGGCTTAATGGCGTCTCTCAACAAAATTGCCATGGCATTTTCGGCTTTTAAATCACGTGCAAAAATTGGTTTGTTATCGAAAGTAAATCCAACGAAAATATTGCCCAAACGCTTTTTTAAATTTTCAAAATCGGTTGCCATACATAAAATAGCCATCACTTCGGAAGCCGGCGTAATATTAAAACCATCTTCACGTGGAATTCCGTTAACGGTGCCTCCCAAACCAATAACAATATTTCGCAAAGACCTGTCGTTCATATCTATAACGCGTTTCCAAACCACCGTTCTAGAGTCTATGTTCAAATTGTTGACAGTGCTTTGTAAATTATTGTCGATTAAGGCCGACAATAAGTTGTTTGCTTTTTCCACCGCATTAAAATCGCCGGTAAAATGAAGATTTATGTCTTCCATGGGAACCACTTGTGAATAACCGCCACCGGCTGCGCCGCCTTTAATTCCAAAAACGGGTCCTAAAGATGGTTCCCGCAAAACAACCATAGCCTGTTTTCCAATTTTATTTAACCCTTCTGTTAATCCGATAGAAACTGTTGTTTTTCCTTCGCCGGCAGGTGTAGGTGTAATCGCAGTAACCAATATCAAATTGTTTTTTTTGATTTTTTCTGGATCAATAAAACTTAAAGGCAACTTCGCTTTGTATTTCCCAAACATTTCCAAATCATCTTCTTCAATACCCAGCTTGGCTGCAATTTCTTTAATATGTAATAATTTTTTATGTTGTGCTATTTCTATATCTGATAAATGTTTCATTTTTTTTTAAATTTTAGTAACAAATATATAAAATTCAGCATTCAAAATAGTTATAAATATTGATATGATAATTTACCTATATAAAAAGAAAAAAAGAATTGTCAGTTCTTATTTGAAATTATATATTTGCACGTTAATTACAAATGAATTTTATAAAAATAAATTTAAAATGCAAAACAAAGGACTTATAAAGTTATTCGCTATTCTATTCGGATTAGTAAGTTTATATCAATTATCATTTACTTGGTTTACCAATGATGTTGAAAATAAAGCAAAAGTGTATGCGGAATCTAAATCTACTGATGGCAGGGAAATAGCCAGATTAGAAAGAGCGTATTTAGACTCGATTGCAAATTATCCGGTTATAGATTTAGGTTTTGCGGAATTTAGCTATAACGAAATTAAAGACAAACAAATAAACTTAGGGTTAGACTTAAAAGGCGGTATTAATGCCATTCTTCAAGTGTCTGTTAAAGATATTTTAATTGGATTGTCAAATGATTCAAAAAACCCTACGTTTAATGAAGCGTTGGCAAAAGCAGATGAGGCACAAAAAAGCAGCGATGACACCTATTTAAATTTATTTTTTGATGCTTTTAAAAAATTAAGTGACGGAAAGGTTAAATTAAGTGATCCAAGTATTTTTGGAAACAAAGCCTTACGCGAAAAAATAAACTTTAAATTAACAGATGAACAAGTAAAACCAATTATTGAAGCTGAAATTTCAGGTTCAATCAATACAGCTTTTGAAGTTTTAAGAAGTCGTATCGATAAATTTGGTGTTACGCAGCCAAACATTCAAAGAATTGGAAATTCAGGTCGTATTTTAATTGAATTGCCTGGGGCAAAAGACATTGACCGAGTTAAAAAATTATTGCAAAGCACTGCTGAATTAGAGTTTTGGGAAGTTTATTCAAACCAGGAAACAGCAAACTTCTTTATTCAGGCCAACTCTGTTGTAGAAAATTTATTAAAAGAAGGCACTAAAGAAGACACTAAATTAGATTCAACCGCACCAAAAGAAAACATAGATGATTTACTGGGTGAAGTTTCTGATTCCATAGCCACTAAACAAGTTGCTAATTTATTCGCTGTTTTTACGCCAAGCGTTCCTCAATCCGAGAACCAAATATCATCTGTGATAGGAACAGCTAAAGTATCTGATACTGCTAAGGTAAACAAATACTTGGCCATGACAGAAATCAGGTCCTTGCTTCCAAACGAAATGAAGTACGCTAAATTTCTTTGGGATGCCAAACCATTTTCAGCAGTTACAACAGATACCAATGAAAGTACAGAGTTAATTTATTTATACGGCATTAAATCAAATCGTGAAGATCTTGCGCCAATTGAAGGTGATGTGATCGAAGATGCAAGTCAGGAATATGGCCAAACCGGTGCTCCTGAAGTAAGTATGACCATGAATGCCTACGGAACCAAACTTTGGGGAAAAATGACAACAGAAAATGTTGGAAAATTTGTCGCTGTAGTACTTGATGATTATGTTTATACTGCTCCTTCAGTAAATACCGCCATTACAAATGGAAGAACTTCCATTTCTGGTGGAAGTATGACTGTGGAAGAAGCCCAAGATATTGCAAACGTATTAAAAGCTGGTAAATTACCTGCTGCAGCACATATTATTCAATCTGAAATTGTTGGACCATCATTAGGGCAACAAGCTATTGACAGCAGTATGTACTCCTTCTTTTTAGCATTGCTAATTGTTTTTGCATGGATGATTTTTTACTACGGAAAAGCAGGTGTAATAGCCGATTTCGCCTTAATAATAAACTTATTATTTATTTTCGGAATATTGACAGCCTTCGGAGCGGTTTTAACCTTGCCTGGAATTGCGGGTATCATTTTAACCATCGGTATGGCGGTTGACGCCAACGTAATTATATACGAAAGGATTAAGGAAGAATTAAACCATGGGAAAGGCCTTAAAGCAGCCATAAAATACGGATTTAGCTATGATGGTGCATTTTCGGCAATTTTAG
>Ga0156193_182_pt1 | contig 25398 bp, 17 predicted proteins | sample RifCSPlowO2_12_FD_107846 | JGI IMG/M metagenome (GOLD analysis project Ga0156193, IMG submission 107846) | Flavobacteria bacterium RIFCSPLOWO2_12_FULL_35_11
TATTAAGTTGCCTGAAAAGTGAATTTTCACTGTCAATTGACATAAATTAAGCTGTTAAACTCAATACAACTATCTCTAAATCAGACATTTTTTCTTTCCTTCCAACACTAGACTTGAATTCTGATTCACAATTCGAGGAACTTATAACTTCTAAAACTCTTAAATAATTTTTTATTATATTTGAAATAGATATTGGTTTGATTTACGAATTCAAGATATTGAATTTCAGAATCTTGACCAATATATAAATCATTTTTTTAACCTAAAATAATTACAAACGGGTTATTATTAATATTTCTAAAATTGAAAAAAAAACTTAACCAAAATACTCCTGAAATACAGCCACATCTGCTCATGCAATCACATTTGGCTGCCATTGTGGAAGCTATATACCAAAAATACGGCTATGATTTCCGACAATATTCAGAGGCACATATCAAGAGAAGAATCATGAACAGAATGGCGATGTCGGGATTAGAGGATGTTTCTCAAATGCCATCTAAAATTCTGAATGATGAAGCATTTGCTTCCAGACTCTTGCAGGATCTTTCCATAACTGTAACTGAAATGTTTCGTGACCCGGGCTTTTACAGGTCGTTACGGGAAAATGTTATCCCTATTTTAAAAACGTATCCTTTTATTAAAATATGGCATGCAGGCTGTTCCACAGGAGAAGAGGCGTATTCAATGGCCATCATTATGCAGGAAGAAGGCTTGTATGACAGAACTACGATATATGCCACAGATTTTAATCAGCGGGCTTTGAATAGTGCAAAAGAAGGGATTTTTTCAAACAAATTGATGAAAGAATACACAGCCAATTATCAATTGTCAGGGGGAAAAGAATCATTTTCGGATTATTATACATCGAATTATGACCATGTGATCATGAATCAATCCTTGAAAAAAAATATTGTTTGGGCAAACCATAATTTGGTTACGGATAGCGTATTTGCAGAAGTACATTTGATATTGTGCAGAAATGTACTTATTTATTTTGAGAGGGAACTGCAGAATAAAACACAAAAACTTTTTTATGACAGCCTGATTAATGGAGGCATTTTATGTTTGGGCGCAAAAGAAGGATTGCACTTTACGGATTTGTATGAAAAATACTTTGAGCTAGATAAAAAACAACGTATCTTTAAAAAAAAGTATTGAACAATTATGCAGTATGATGCAGTTGTAATTGGAGTTTCTGCCGGAGGAATGAATGCGATGAAAATTATATTTTCTCTTTTGCCAAAGGATTTCGGCACTCCCATTATTATTGTACAGCATATCAGTCCTCGTTCTGATAACCAATGGATAGACTTATTAAACGATAAAAGTAATCTTACCATAAAAGAAGCGGATGAAAAAGAAAAAATTGAAAAAGGAACAGTTTATATAGCGCCGGCCAATTATCATTTATTGATCGAAATGAATAAGACATTTTCATTGACGATAGATGAACGCGTGAATTTTGCGCGGCCATCGATTGATATTCTCTTCGAATCGGCTGCCGAAGCATATAAAAACAAATTGATTGGAGTGGTGCTTACAGGCTCTAATCATGATGGGGCAAAAGGCATAAAACGAATAAAAGAATGCGGTGGTTTAGTCATTATCCAGGATCCGAAAACGGCTGAATCGGCCTATATGCCCACATCAGCCATAGCTGCTGTTAAACCGGATTATATTTTATCCCTGGAAGAGATAACGGACTTACTGATAAAAATTGACAAACAAAAAGACTAATCTTATGAACCAATCAATCAAGGCTAAATTACTCGGAGGATTTTCTGTCATCTTGCTCATCCTTATTGCTGTAGCATTTTTTATGATGGATAAATTAGCGGAAACAAATAGCAGGTTAGAAAACCTGGTAGACATTTCCTCAAAAAAGGTCAGCATTTCTCAGGAAATACTCATAGATGTGCTTAATGTTGGAAGGCATGAGAAGAATTTGATGCTTGAAAAAGATATATATAAAAAGGAATCCTATCGTAGTAAAATGAATGCGGTATTGTCTACAATTGATAAAAAAATACCCGAATTGCAGGAATTAGTAGATGAAAAAGGGACAAAGGATGTAACTGAATTCAAAATTCTTTGGGATGAATACAAAATCTCTCTCAATGAAATTGTTGAACTGGCCATGAAAAACGAAAATGACAAGGCGTTTGAAATATCAATTACAACGGGCTTTAATACTCGGGAGGGAGTAACTGACATCATGGAGAGAATCATAGACAGGAATGAAAAGAGTATGGCCAATGATAAGATAAAAAGTGTTGAGAGCTATAAATCTTCTTTTAATCTGATTATTGTTTTAATTATTTTGGGACTTATCATATCAATTGCGATCTCCTACTGGATTATTCAAGGAATTACCAAAAGGATTTCCTTCATTGCAAAAGAAGCTGAAAAAATTGCCAGTCGTGAGTTTGCAATCGAAAAATTGGAAGATAAAACTAAAGATGAATTGAAACCGATTTTCAATTCATTGATCAATATAAATGAAAGTTTCCGTGAGGTAACCGAAAATGCCAATAATGTTGCTTCCGGAGATTATGCAGTTGACCTGAAACCCCGCTCAGACAAAGATATTTTAGGCAATGCTTTAAAGAAAATGACACGCTCATTGCGTGAAACAACCGCTGCCAACGAAAAACACAATTGGTTGACTGCGGGGCAGAACCAGCTCAACGAAAAATTAATGGGCGACCAAAGTGTAGAAGAACTGGCAAGCAACACCATCAGTTTTTTATGCACTTACCTAAAAGCAAACATAGGAGCTGTTTACCTATTTAATGATGAAGATAATGCATTGGCACTTAACGGACAATATGCTTTTTCATCGCCTAAAAGCATTAAAGAAAAATTTGCGCTGAACGAAGGGCTAATTGGACAGGCAGCATGGGAACAAAAACAAATTTCTTTAACAGATGTTACAGACGAACAACTGCGCATCACTTCGTCTGTGCTAAATGCCAAGCCTAAACATTTGCTCATTACTCCTTTTTTGTTTGAAGGAGCAACACTGGGCGTAATAGAAATAGGCAGACTTTCTGATTTTAACGAAACAGAAAAGGAATTTATCAATGCCTCTATGGAAAGTATTGCCATTAGCGTTAATTCGGCCATTGCCAGAAAACGAATACAGGAATTGCTTGAAGAAACACAGGTGCAGAGTGAGGAACTTCAATCACAACAGGAAGAACTGAAACAAATGAATGAAGAACTGGAGGAGCAAACGCAAAACCTGAAACAGCAACAGGAGGAATTGCAAATGACCAATGAAGAACTGGAGGAACAAACACAATCATTGGAAATGAAAAACAAAGAAGTGGAAGCCGCGAAATACGACATTGAGCAAAAAACAAAGCAACTGGAAATCAGCAGCAAGTATAAATCGGAATTTCTTTCGAACATGTCGCATGAGCTTAGGACACCACTTAACAGTTTGCTTATCCTTTCAAAAGATTTAGCGGAAAACAGAAATAAAAATCTGGATAACGACCAAGTTGAAAGTGCTGAAATTATTTATAAAAGCGGACATGACTTATTGATATTAATTAATGAAGTCCTAGACCTCTCCAAGATAGAAGCAGGCAAAATGTCTATCAATATCGAAAGGGTTTCTTTACGAAATTTTACCGATGGGCTGCTTCGTGATTTTAAACGCCATGCGGAACAAAAAGGGTTGAAATTGACTTCAAAACTGGATGCTACATTACCGGAATCTATTCGTACCGATCCACAACGGCTAAATCAAATACTGAAGAACTTTTTGTCCAATGCCATAAAATTCACCGAAAAAGGAAGTATAAACATCAGTATTGACCGATATACGGAAAGTACAGTGATTATTTCCGTTACCGATACAGGCATTGGAATACCTGAAGAAAAACAAATGGCTGTATTTGAAGCTTTTCAGCAAGCAGATGGAGGCACTTCCAGAAAGTATGGAGGAACAGGTTTAGGGCTTTCCATTTCACGGGAACTTGCAAAATTATTAGGCGCTGAAATTAAGTTGAGCAGCAAGTTAAACGAAGGATCTGCCTTTTCAATCATTCTTCCTCTGGAAATACATCAAGGACATGAATATGTTCAAACAAGTACATTGAAGGAACCAGTTTTGTTTAAAGCACGCACTGACAGCAATTCAGAATATCTGAATTATCCCGCCTTAGAAGATGACAGAGACACTATATCAAAAGACGATAAAGTAGTGCTCGTTATTGAAGATGATTTGAAATTTGCCGCTATCCTTCTAAAACAAGCTTACAAAAAAGGATTCAAATATTTGTCGGCGGCAACAGGGGAAGATGGTTTGGCGCTCGCGGTAAAATACATACCGAAAGCGATTATTCTCGATATGGATTTGCCGGGCATCAACGGACATAAAGTGTTGCATGAATTAAAAGCAAACCCAGCCGTAAGGCACATACCGGTACATATCATTTCTGTCAATGAACGTTCATTGGACACTATCAAAGAAGGCGCAATTGAGTATTTGATGAAACCGGTGGATAAAAAAGACCTGGAAGAAGCATTTAACAGAATTGAAAATTTTGTCAACAGAAAAATGAAAAATCTGTTGATTATCGAAGACGATGAAAATTCCAGAAAAGCCATGTGTAAACTCATTGGGAATGGAGACGTAAAATGTTTTGAAGCAGGAACAGGGAAGGAAGCCCTGACTATATACAAGGAAAATCGTTTCGATTGTATTGTGTTGGATCTTGGTTTGCCAGACATAAGCGGATTTGACCTTATCCATAAACTTGAGAATATAAAAGACCATAACATTCCGCCCATTATTATTTACACCGGCAAGGAGCTTACAAAAGAAGAAAACAATGAGCTTCAGAAATATGCGGAGAGCATTATTATAAAAGGCGTAAAATCGGAAGAGCGATTGTTGGATGAAACCGCCCTTTTCCTTCATAGGACAATCAGTAATTTACCGGAATCAAAACAAATGATCATCAATAATTTGTACGATAAAGAAGCTGTTTTTCATTCCAAAAAAATATTATTGGCAGATGATGATATGCGAAATGTATTTGCATTGTCAAAAATACTAAAAGAACGCGGAATGGAAATAATAAAAGCGGAAAATGGAAAAAACGCGTTGGAGATGTTGGATATGCATACCGACATTGATTTGGTGTTGATGGATATTATGATGCCGGAAATGGATGGTTACGAAGCAATGAAACAAATACGGTCCCAGGGAAAATTCAAGAGTTTACCCATAATTGCGCTCACGGCAAAAGCCATGAAAGACGATAAACAAAAGTGTATTGATGCGGGAGCCAACGATTATATCGCAAAACCTGTTGATGTGGAACGATTACTGTCGTTAATGCGGGTATGGTTAAGTAAATAAATGAGATAGAAGACGGAAGACCGAAGACGGAAGACCGAAGCAAAAAACCTCTAATCCCAAACCATTAACTGATAACTGCGAACTGATAACTGATAACTGTGAACTATGAACGCAAAACCCAAAATATTAATCGTAGACGACAAACCGGAAAATTTAGTCGCTTTAAGAATAGTTCTTAAAGATTTGGATATAGAACTGGTGGAAGCCACAAGTGGCAATGAGGCACTTAAAGCAACCCTGCGCCATGATTTTGCTTTGGCATTATTGGATATTCAGATGCCGGAAATGGATGGTTACGAACTGGCCGGTATATTGCGTGAAGAAGAAAAAACCATGCATCTTCCTTTTATATTTATTTCAGCCGTTTATACAGACAATTTGAATGTTTTTAAAGGATATGAAAAAGGGGCATTCAGTTTTATCACCAAACCTTTTCAGCCCGAAATATTAATTAATAAAGTTAAATTTTTTATTGACAAACATCAACAAGAGATTACCTTATTCGAATTGAATGAAGATTTAAAACGAAAAGTAAAAGAGATTGCCGATTATAAGTATGCATTGGATGAATCATCAATAGTGGCCATTACCGATCAAAAAGGAATAATAAAGGAGGCAAACAATAACTTCTGCACTATTTCAAAATACACCAGAGAGGAATTAATAGGGCAAGATCACCGTATAATCAATTCCGGATATCATCCCAAAGAATTTATAAAAGACTTGTGGACAACCATTTCCGGCGGAAAAATTTGGAGAGGGGAAGTAAAAAATTTGGCCAAAGATGAAACCATTTTTTGGCTGGACACGACCATTGTCCCTTTTCTAAACGAAGATGGCAAACCATATCAATATATGACCATTCGTTCAGACATTACCTCCCGAAAAAAAGCAGAAGATAAATTGCAGGCAGTAAATAAAGAACTGGAAGCATTCAGTTATTCTGTTTCACATGATTTACGGGCACCGCTTCGCGCAATAAACGGCTATGCCGAAATACTCAATGAAGATTATGGAACCAAACTGGATGATGAAGGGAAACGCATTACAGAAATTATCCGCGATAATGCCACAAGGATGGGAATCCTGATTGATGACTTGCTTTCCTTTTCACGGCTTGGGCGGAAAGAGATTCAGATGACAGAAATTGATATGAATGAGATGGTAGAAAGGGTGATGATTGAATTAAATAAATCAATGACACATCATGCAAAAATAAAGATTGATAAACTGCATGAAGTGAAAGCTGATTACGGTTTGCTTCGTCAGGTAATGTTTAACCTTATTTCAAATGCAGTTAAGTACTCTTCAAAGAAAAAAAATCCTATTGTGGAAATATCATCAGAAGAAAAAAACGGTGAAATTATTTTTTCGGTGAAGGATAACGGAGCAGGTTTCGATATGCAATATGCAGATAAATTATTTGGCGTGTTTCAGCGCCTGCATTCACAGGATGAATTTGAAGGAACGGGAGTGGGCCTGGCGATAGTGCAACGAATAATTTCCAGGCACAAAGGCAGAAGCTGGGCAGAAGGAAAAGTGAACGAAGGAGCGGTATTTTATTTCTCAATTATAAAAAACTAAAAACTAAAAAACTATGAATCACGAAATAGAAATTCTTTTGATAGAAGACAACATGAACGATGCGGAATTAACCATCCGCGCATTGAAAAAAAATAATCTGGCAAACAAATTGGTTCACTTGAAAGATGGTGCGGAGGCAATAGATTTCATATTTGCGGAGGGAAATTATTCCGGCCGCAAAGTTGAGAATGTCCCCAAAGTAATATTGCTCGATTTAAAAATGCCGAAAGTAAACGGCATTGAGGTACTAAAAAAAATAAAAGCAGATGAGCGCACAAAAAAAATCCCGGTCGTAATACTCACTTCCTCCAAAGAGGATCCCGATATTCAGGAATGTTATCGTTTGGGAGTAAACAGTTATGTGGTGAAGCCTGTAAGGTTTGAACAGTTCGTTAAATCGGTTTCCGAACTGGGATTGTACTGGATGATATTAAATCAACCTCCGCGATAATGAACGATATGCCAAAAATATTGCAGGTAGAGAATTATGGAACAAATGCCGATTTGTTTTCAGGTTTCTAAAAAAAGGAAACATTGATTTAAATCATTTAAAAGTTTGGAATAGGATGCTTTTATAAAAGCATTAAAATAAAATAAACCCAATTTAATAATTGCTAACCAAATACTCATTAACAATGTGTATTCAAATACCCTAAAATCATGAATGACAATTTAAAAATACTTATCCTTGAAGATAATCAATATGACGCTGATTTGATTCAACGCGAGTTGAAAAAATCAGGATTTAGGTTTACGTCAGAAATTGTCCAAACCCGTGAATCTTATGAGAGCGCCCTCGACAGCTTTAAACCGGATATAATACTGTCCGATTATTCTCTTCCTTCATTTGACGGGGTTGCCGCTTTCCGCATCAAACAAAAAATCTCTCCCGATATTCCTTTTATTATTGTTTCCGGAACTATTGGTGAAGAAAATGTAGTTGAATTGCTTAAACAGGGAGCTACCGATTATGTGTTTAAAGATTTGGGCAGGCTTGCACTTGCGATCCGTCGAGCTTTGGAAGAGGTAGCGCAGCAAAGAGAGCGGAAGCGGGCGGAGGAGGCACTTCAAAATTCTCGCGAGGACATATATCGCCTGTTAAATTCGATAGCTGAAGGCGCATATGGGATGGACACCAATGGAAACTGCACCTTCGTTAACAGAGCATTCTTAGAAATACTGGGTTACCAGAACGAGCATGAAGTGCTTGGCAAACACACACACGACCTCATTCAACATTCTTATTACGATGGCAGTCCATATCCAGCAAGTGAATGCAGAATGTATCGCGCTTATCAAGACAAACAACTAATCAATGTTTCTGATGAGGTGTTTTGGCGTAAAGATGGTGTTGCAATCCCGGTTGAATACCGGTCGCATCCAATAGTAAAGGATGGTGCAGTGATAGGTTCAATAGCTACATTTATTGACATCACCGAACGAAAACTTGCTGAGCAAGAACTCATTAGGTCCAAAGAAAAAGCAGAGGAAAGCGACCGTCTAAAATCTGCATTTCTTGCCAATATGTCGCATGAAATAAGGACTCCAATGAATGGCATTTTAGGCTTTGCCAACTTATTGAAAGAGCCTAATCTTACCGGCAAGCAGCAGCAGCAGTATATTAAAATCATAGAGAAAAGCGGTGTCCGCATGCTCAATATCATCAATAACATTGTTGATATTTCCAAAATTGAAGCTGGACTGACAGAAGTTAATTTGAAAGAATCCAACATAAATGAGCAAATCGAATACATTTATACCTTCTTTAAACCCGAGGTTGAACAAAAAGGAATGCAACTTTTCTTTAAAAAATCTTTGGCTTCGAAAGAGGCCGTAATAAAAACAGATCGAGAGAAACTCTATGCAATTCTAACTAACCTTGTTAAAAACGCCATTAAATATACCAATGAAGGGTCAATAGAATTTGGGTATCACCTAAAAGCGGACAGTAAACCCGCAGAATTGGCATTTTTTGTGAAAGACACAGGCATTGGAATTCCCAAAGACAGGCAGCAAGCCATATTTGATCGGTTTATCCAGGCTGATATTTCCGATAAAATGGCCTATCAGGGTGCCGGGTTGGGTTTGTCAATCACTAAAGCTTATGTGGAAATGCTGGGCGGCAAAATTTGGGTTGAAAGTGAAAAGGAAAATTTGCCTGCTAACAGACAAGTCAAGGCAGGAGGCGCAACATTTTACTTTACGATTCCTTATAATATCGAATCGGAAGAAAAAATTGTTGTTGAAAATGTATTTTCGGTTGATGAAGCAGAAAATCATGTTAATTCCGAATCTTCGGGACTGAAAGTCTTAATTGCAGAAGATGACATGCCATCAGAAATGCTAATTACGATAATGCTCAAAATGTTTACCAAAGAAGTTTTAAAAGTTGTAAACGGAGTTGAAGCGGTTGAAGCTTGCCGCAATAACCCAGACATTAATTTAATTTTAATGGATATTCAAATGCCTGAAATGAATGGATATGAAGCCACCCGTCAAATCCGGCAATTCAACAAAGACGTGGTCATCATTGCACAAACAGCCTTTGCGCTTGAGGGAGACAAAGAAAAGGCAATAGAAGCAGGATGCAATGACTATATTTCAAAACCTATTTTAAAAGATGGATTGCTGGCGTTAATACAAAAGTATTTTAACAAGGAAATAATAAATTGAACCCGTTGGGTTTAATATTATTTCATTTTTACTGAGGCTCAAACCACTTTGATTTTTTTTCTCCTTCTAAATAATACCCAAACCAATCTGAAATACGACCTGTTAAGTCAATTTGATTTTCCGGTATTTGAATTACGTGATCGTCTTTGGGATAGATCAACATAATATGTTCTATAACAACCAAACCATTGGTCAAAAGAATTGTTGGAAATAAAGGTGTATATCTTCAAACTAATTAGGACAAAAACCCATAAGAGGAAAATTTCTAATTAGAGTACTAAAATCGATTTTTATTGCCAATTTTAAAATTATTTAAATTAAATGACCTCAATAAAAACCAATTCCAGAATTTCAATCAATATTAATTAGTATTTAATTTACTTAGGTGTTTTTTTATCATCTCAGTTAATTCATCCTTATTAATAGGCTTGGTGATATAATCATTGCAACCGGCCGCCATTGACTTGTTTTTATCACCTATAAGCGCAAAAGCTGTTTGTGCAATGATGACCACGTCTTTATTAAATTGTCTTATGATCCTTGTGGCCTCATACCCATCAATTAAAGGCATTTTAACATCCATAAGAACCAAATCAATATCTGGGTTATTTCGACATAGTTCAACTGCTTCAGCACCATTTCTGGCAATAAGTATTTCTTTACTTAAGGCATCTACTATATGTGAAATATAAATTTCAGAACTTTCATCATCTTCTACAACAAGTACTTTAAGTTTGTTTATTGCGTTTTCTCTCTTGGCAATAACATTTTGACCGTTTGTCTTATCGTCTGCAATTTTAATTTCACCAGGAATTGTAAAATAAAAAGTGGCACCTTTTCCTGGTTCACTGTCAACCCAAATTTCACCTCCAAGCATCTCTACATAAGCTTTAGAAATGGACAAGCCCAAACCTGACCCTTGTAACGCTTTTACATCCTCAATATCGGCTTGAACAAAACGGTCAAAAATAGCAATTTGTCTATTTTTATCAATTCCAATACCTGTATCTTTAACATAAAACCCAAGAATGGATCCTTTCTTCTCAACGCCAATTTCAATAGTTCCTTCATCACAATACTTAATTGCATTTTTAACTAAATTTACAAGTATTGCGTTTATTTTATGATTGTCTGACTTAATAGTGATTTCATTTGACGGCAATGAATTTTTTATGTCCAGCAATATTCCTTTCGCTTTCGCTTCAGTGTTGAAAAGGGCATGAACTTCCTTTATTTGTTCCAAAATATTGAACTCTGAAATTAAAATTTCCATTTGACCTGATTCTACTTTTGAAATATCAATGATATCATTGATGACATTAAGTAACCTTCCTCCACTTTTCTGAATGATTTCAAAATATTTCTCTTGCTTTTCATCTGTCAATTCTGGTTGTTTCAATAGTTCAGTAAAACCTAAAATTGCATTCATTGGCGTTCGGATTTCGTGACTCATATTGGCTAGAAATGCGGATTTCAACCGACTGCTTACTTCTGCTTTTTCCTTGGAAATCAATAATTCATTTTCTACATTTTTTTGCTCAGTAATATCAACTTCAATGCCATCCCAATAAACCAACCCCCCAATAATGCGCGGCCTGGACACCATATATGACCATCTGATTGTTCCATCAGGATTGACTACCCTAACTTCCGATTTAAAAATTGACATTGTTTTTAAGGCTTCCTTTTCTTTCTTTATTAAATCATCTGCATCATCTTTATATATTTTAGCATAAATCAAATCTGGATTTTCTATGGCTTCAATTGCAGTGCAGCCATATAATTGTTGAACAGAATCACTTAGATAAGTGAATTTTCTTCTGTTCCCATCGGGCATACCAACTTGATATATCATGCCATTTACCAGATTATTGGCGATTAATTTTAATTTTTCTTCACTTTCTTCTGCTTTTTCCTTTGAAATTTTTAGTTCAGAATGGCTTTCTCTTAATAGTTCGTTTATAGTAACCAATTCCTTATTTTTATCTGATAAATTTATAGTTAATTTTTTAGCAACCCTTTTTGCAAATAATGCTCTATTAAATAAAGAGAATACCAATAAACTTAACAAAAAACTAATCACAATGCCACCTGTCAACACGATAGACGGTAAACTGACAAAAGAAGGAGTTATTATTGGTTGCGTAAATTGTAAAGTCCATTTTTTCCCGTTTAATTCAATAGGTAACAATAGCGTGTTTGAGAGTAATATATCATTGTTTTTAATTAGAATATTTTTATTGTCAAACAAAAGAGATTCACTTAATATGTGATCGCCATCATATATTTTTAGATGAAGTTGATTGTGATCATTGGAATTAGGCTGGTCAAATACACCTTTCATAAAGTTTACCATCCTAAAAGAGCTGGCTGCCCAGCCTTTAATGGCAACTCTTCGTTCATTAATAGTATTTATAGGCAATTTTTTATCATAAATTGGTGTATACATTACAAACCCTGTACTAGTTTCAGGAGTGCCTTCCTGAATAAGAGTTACTTTATCTGTCAGAATAGTTTTATTGGAATCCCTGGCTTTTTCTATTGCCTTTCTCATAAGGGGATTCGTACTTATATTAAACCCTAAAGCCTTAATGTTTCTGTCTTGTAGAGGTTCAATATAAACAATAGGGGTGTACATTTCTTCAATGCTAGAAGGAAAAACAGTATAATCATTGGACAATACTTCTTTAAAACGTTGTATATGATTTTCCAGTTGATTGTTAGGAACAATCATTACATAGGCAATTCCTTGAAACCCTTTTAAATGTTCAGCAATTTTACTTTTTTCAACAAAATGTTTCCAGTCGCCTTTTGTGACAGTATCAGAAGACATAAAAAAAGAAGCACAGCTTCGTGAAAATTGCACGTGAGAACTTAGCAAACTTTGAATCCTAAATTTTATATCGACAGCGCCAATTTCCAGTTGCAATTTATTATCCTCATCAAGATCCTTCTTAGCATTAAAAGCTAAAATAAAAGTGATTATAAAACCTGCAAAAAGGACAGCCAAGGATGTCAGGAAATCTTTAGCCTTTGGCTCAATCTTAGTCAGAAAGGGTATCTTCACGATTTTTGCAGATTAATTTTCTAAATTTAACAAATTTAAAATTCTTTCTCCTAAAAAATTTCTTTTTTACATAAGAAACACTTTAAATTATTATTAATTGAGAGGTTAATTTGTTATATTTAATAGCGATAACACTTTTACCATGTGCTACGATATCAAAACAAATTTGGAAGCGCAACTAAGCCGCACCAATCGGAAAGAAAATTTGCAGGCCATTTAAGAAATTAAGGAAAAAACTGGTTCATTTAACCGACCATCCACACCAGAACCATTTGATGAGTTTCGTAACAGAATAAAAAAGCAAAGATCAGGCATTTTTTAAAAGCCCTGCTGATTTGGTTTATTTCGATCATTGCCCCAATGAAAAATTTGTCCGCCTGTGTAATGAAAGTCACATACTACCCAAAAGCAAGACCTTATATTCGCATTCTCAATGCAGATAAAATCCTACATAGCCATTTTTTTTGTTGCGGTTTTCTTAGGAAAATTCATCACTATGGATTCCAAACTCCTTGGGATTATTGTTAATTCTGAAGAAATTACCTTAGTCAATCCATTTTGCAAAAAACTTCAACCAAACACACATAAGGAAATACAAAGCTTTGACAAAGCATCTTTATTCAACAACATTACTGTTAATGTAATTTGCGCTTCTCCTTTTCAATTTGAAATTTACAATTATCCAATCGCATTTGCTGAAGCCAATTATCAAGAACACAATTATCACACTCAATCGATAATTAGCACCTACCGGGATAAATTTTACCCTCCGCCAAAAGCCTGATTCCACCCTTTTCAGCAACATTCCATCAGCCGGATTACTTATTAAAACCCTGTGCTTCCATTGATTTTTTTCAGAAAAGAACTGTATAAAAATCTCGGCTCGCGGGTCTCATTTACGGCTGTATCCACTAACTATTTATCCATATAAAAATGACGAAGATTTCAGTAAATCAACGCTCGGTTCAAATCTTTCGGGTGATGCTAAGCGGGATTTTTTTGGTAGCGAGTTTAAGCCATTTATTCAATATAGAAAAAACGCTTCAAAAAATTGATCAGGCAACATTCAAAGGAATTGCCTATTTATTCGGTGATCCTACATATCTGATCATCCTTTCCGGAATTGCAATGCTAATTGGCGGATTAAGTCTGATGGTTGGTTTTAAAACCAAATGGGCCGCAATAATCCTGGCAGCTTGTTTAATTCCTATTACGCTTACGGTTCAGGTTGGCCAAATTGACAGCCTTGGCCCACTGTTTAAGAATATCGCAATTTTTGGCGGACTCTTATTATTTATACTCAACGATTTTAAAATAACTCAAAAAACATAATTCATGAAAAATTTATTTTTAAGCACAATGGTACTGGTTTTGGCATTTTTTAATTCTTCGGCAGAAGCCCAAAACAGGATGCACCACAAAAAAAACAATTATGTGGTTCTCACAAAAACAATCCCGCAATTACAACCAATTATTTTGACTGCTGAAGCCTTGGCGCAAGAAGACGGAAGGAAATTCGGGGATTTTCAGGTCATAATTTGCGGAAAAACCGTAACCGATCTAACCGATAAGGAAATGATGCAGAAATTTATAGATAAAGCCGAAAAAGCAAATGTGAAAATCGTGATCTGTGGACTTTCACTCAAACAATTCGGGGTCAATCAAAAAGACATTTCTCAGGAATTGGAAGTTGTGGATAATGGTATCTTACACAATTTTCAACTTCAGAAAAAAGGATATTTAAGCATTGAACTTTAAAAAAAATCTATGCAATTAATTAAGACAACATCATATACTGGATTGGGAATATTCAGTTTTTTTTAGTATTGGGTTCCTTCAAACAAATGATCGCCGGGGAAAATCAAGCAAACTCCAAGGTACAGGATACGCTTCGGATCACCATTTTACAGACGGCCGATATTCACGGCCAGTTAGACTCCCATCCCGAATTGTTTTGGGAAAATGAACGCATCGTATTTAAAGAACGCGGTGGTTTGTCCACTACTAAAACCTTGTTTGATCAGGAGCGGGCCAAAAACCCGAACCGCACCATTATTATCGATGGTGGGGATTTGATACAGGGAAGCGGATATGCCGCCCTTTCGAATGGCGCCATTTTCCCCGAAATAATTAGGAAAATGAACTATGACTACTGGGAAGTTGTGTATGGGAAAGAATCTATGCTGGATGTTCTAAATGCCTATGGCACCCCGGTAATTGCACAAAATATGTATCATGAACAAGGTGGAAAGCGACTTTTCCCTCCTTATTGGATCAAGGAAATTGAAGGAATTAAACTTGGTTTTATCGGGATAAACGACCCGGATGTTTCCCTGCGCCAAAATCCCATTTTTAGTGAAGGAATGACATTTAGCGGACTTGATGAAAACACAGAGAAACTCATTGATGAGCTTAAAAATAAAAAAAATGTAGCTGTTTTATTCCTTGTTACACATATGGGAATTTTTAAACAGGTGGAATTGGCCAATAATGAAATGGCTAAAAACGTGGATTATATTTTAGGGAATGACACGCATGAAAGAGTGCGTAAACCTATAGAAGGGAAATATGCCAAAGTAACCGAGCCCGGTGCTTTCGGTTCTTTTGTTGGAAAATTAAACCTGTATTTTGTGAATGGAAAACTTGTAAAAGACGATTATGAATTAATGGATGTGGACCCTGAAAAATATGCGGCGGATACGGAAATTCAGGAACTGGTGGATAAAGCCAAGGCTCCTTATAAGGAACATTTGGAAACCGTGATTGGCTATACCAACACTCCTATGTTTCGCTATTTAACGGTTGAAAATCCGACGGACAATTTTATTACCGATGCTGCCCGCTGGAAAACAGGCGCGGATATCGCAATATCCAACGGTTTTAGATTTGGAAATCCCATAGTGCCTGTAAATGGAAAACCTGCGCCCATTACACGGGCTAATTTGTGGAATTTAATTCCGGTGAATGAAAAGATAAAAACAGGAAAAGCCACCGGAAAACAAATTAAAGCATGGCTGGAAAGGGAAATGCACAATACCTTTGCCCAAAATCCCACAGAACGATTTGGTGGCTGGTTGGTTAGGTTTTCAGGAATGGAAGTTGATTTTAGCAGTCGGGCACCGAGAGGCCAGCGCGCAAATTCGGTGAGAGTGAAAGGACAGGAAATTCAGGATGATGAATATTATACCATCTCTGCCTGCGTTCGTCCCGGTGATCCTCTAGATAATTTATGCCGAATCCCAAATGTAAAAGATGTTGAGGTAAAAGACTATACCATTCACGACGTGCTGGAGGAATATTTAAAGTTAAAATCCCCTATCTCCCCAAAATTAGATGGTAGGGCGTATTCGGATTATTTAGGTCCTTACTCTTTTTCTACCGTTCCCAGAACTGATTATAAATTTCAATAGATCTTTATTGATTAGGTGATTAACCTAAAAACGGCAAAGCTAAAGGCTTTGCCGTTTTTTTTATGTGGTGTAACTAAATTCTATTTATAAATAAGTTAACACGAAGATGTACAATATTCATAAATCTTTGAAATTGCATGGTAGATAAATTCAACCTGCCCTGCTCTTTGGTCATCAATCCAAAATATTTAGTGTATTTCATTCTTCAAAATTAGGGAAATATCCCATAGCTAATTGCTTACGTTTTTAGCAAAACGCCATTTCTAACATAAAAAATGATACAATGGTTTGGCTATTGAAGAAACCAATTACCCACATCTCCGGCAGTATTCCGTTCCTCCTGAACTTGGTTCAGTACCTTATCAATTAAAATAAAAAACTGCATACACCTTTCAATTCCACCTCATTAAGCGCTTTAAAAAAGCACTTACTTTATGCCATTGCACTATAAATATTGTTATCGTATGGCATATCCCCCATCCACTCTTATGGTTTCTCCGGTTACAAAATCAGATGCTTTTGATGCCAAATAGATTGCAGTGCCAATGATCTCATCCGGTTGTCCCCAACGACCGGCAGGCGTTCTTAAAATAATTTCATCATTGATTGGCAATGTTTTTATTGATGCTGTCATATCCGTTTCAATCCACCCGGGAACAATAGCATTCACTTGAATATTGTGCGGAGCTAATTCAATTGCCATCGATTTGGTTAGCTGAATCACAGCGCCTTTTGCAGCACTGTAAGATGGGATTCTTCCTGAGCCAAAGAAAGAATACATACTGCCAATGTTTATTATTTTGCCTCGTTTGTTTTCAACCATCGATTTTGCAACCAGTTTTGACAATAAAAAAACAGCGTTTAGTTGTGTATCTATAACACGGTTCCAATTTTCTTCTGTCTCATTAATGATGCCTCCGCTAATTGATTTTATTCCTGCATTATTTACCAAAATACTGACTGGCCCTAATTCTTGTTCCACTTTTTTAATGGCTGGTTCTAAAGCAGAACGATCAGTAACATCAACATTTAAAACCATAGCGGAAATTCCCAGTTCTTCTAATTCTGAAAGAATCTTTTTGTTCTTTTCAATATTGCGCGCAAATATTGCTACTGAGGCACCTGCCTTGGCGAGTCCAATAGCAATGCTTCTTCCTATACCCCCATTTCCTCCGGTAATGATCGCTACGTTTCCCGTAAGGTCAAATAATTTAATTGTGGTCATACTTTTTTTCTCGATTCCAAATGGTTAATACCTTATAATTTTAAAGCTTAGCTTACAATCAAAATGTACAATTTAAGTTAGGCTTCTCTCCATAATTTTTGAACGGCGTTAAGATCCTTTTTTAAGGCATCATATACAATCTTTTTATCAACGGTTAAAGACCTGTTACCTTTCTCAGCACCACCCAAAGGATATTCTACATGAAGAGAGACCGGTGGATTTAGTTGGAGTTTCTTTAATAATTTAAAGTATTTATCAAAGTCTACCATGCCTTCTCCAATTGGTGTATGAATGGGTGCCCATTTTTCATTTACTTTTCCCCACTTAAAATCTTTCAGCACAATCACTTTAATATGCGGATATAAAAGTTGAAAACCATTCTCCCAAGAGAGTCCGCCTTCAACAATAGCATGTCGAATATCATATTGTGACCCAAAATAATCCGGATAAGCAGTTTCAATGATCTTTTTGACTTCCCAAAAAGAAGAACCCACACTCCTGCCATCTCTATTTTGATAACTCCCTATAATTCCTGATTCTTTATTTAGGATACTTAGTTCTTTAATTTGCTGTTTGTAAATTTCCAAATCATCTTCCATTGATTTTTTGCCGGTATATTTATACCAATTTGTCCGATAGTACTTTACACCCAACTTAGCTGCTGTTTCTATGACAGCAACATTTAAAGGATTATGAACGCTCTCGATGTTGGTTGAAATCATTTCACAACGGGATCCGCTATCTTGTATATCCTTGATCGCTCTTGGCAAATCGGTTTTAACCAGCTCAGGAAGCACGTGACCTTTAGGACGAACCGTTAAATCAATCCCTGAAAATCCCATTTCAGCAGCCATTTGTCCCAATGGTTTGTAATCTAAAAATTGTAGGGGCTTAGAAAATATTTGTACAGATAATGGTAATGTTATTTCTTCTGATGCCCAGGTACTTAATGGAAAATTCATCAACGGCAGTGCGCTTGCTGCTATAGCCGTTTTTTTTATAAACGTTCTTCTTGTGTTTATTTCCATGAGTTCTTTTATTTAAATAGTTGATATTCTATATTAAAAGCTGAAAATATATGATTTGTTTAGCGCTTCAAATAATGAAATACGATTAACGACGCCATTTGATACAAATAAATTACAAATTTAAAACCTGCACGTCATTGTGCTTCCCGGAACCATTATGGCAGATTTACATTTTTTTATGCCCGACGTAGTTATTTGAATTTCTGCATCACTTATCAATTGCACAGTTAATGTTTCCTTAGTAAGTTTAACATAAACATCGGCAGATTGAAACAATTCAATGTTGATATTTTCGTATCGTAACTTTTTAACCCCGAAGAAATAAGTTTCATCGTTTTTTGACAACGAGACAAAATCCTCACCATCAACTTTCCAAACTGAATCATTCTTTTTCCAGCCTTTTAATTGCGGGTTTTTGTCCAATTCATCAATTCTGTTTTCAAAAAAAGCATAAGGGTACAAAACAGTAATAAAACTAAAATCACCAACCACATCCTTTGAAACAACAGACCATTCTTTCCCTCTAGCCCCGGACGTTTTCACTTCTTGAATATTTCTTAACTGAAAAATATCAAGACCTGTGGCATCATCAAATGTGGCTCTCATTAAGTTTGGTCCATTTTCAAAAGTGTAATGCCCTTGCCATACTTGTTTGTAGGTATGCTTTCCCTGAGATTTAAAATTGTCTTTAACAATCCAAAAATCATTTTTTAAATGAATGACCTGTCTTGTGTAATTCACGCCTACATTTTTAAAACCATCGTGAGAACCAATAAACAGGTCTTGATTTTGACTCGTATTCCAAGAGATGACTTTAGGTTTTGGCAATTCAATAAATTTACCAAATCCGCTTCCTCCCTGATTTGATTTATACTGTTTACCTTGTAATTCACCATCAACCAAAGCAACATTTTTTACCATAGAATTTTTAAATAATTCTAAATCCGGCAAAGAGTAACGAACCTGATAGTTTGGTAAAATAGCTTTGCCGTTAGCCATGGCCTGAATTCCAAGTATATCTGCATGTTGATGGTCAGGTTTTTCTGCATCAACTCCGGCAGAAATTATCATCATTTGGTCATTTGGTTCCCAACCGTCTCTTTGAACAAAATAACCGGTAGTGGGGAAAGACAGCGATTTAAAATCTGGTTTTTCTTTTTTAATATCCTTTAACAATGCCAGTTGTTGGTCACTTAAATACCAATACATTTTGGCTTCAACCTGGTTACTGGCAAAATAACCCATCACGGGGTCTTCAAAAAGTAAGTATCCCAAAGTTAATGCCCCAGAAATATCATTTGTTTCTGCCCAAGGATTATAAGTGTCATCCTGAAGTACCGGTGCCGTTTTATTTGGATAACCTATTTTGGTTAAAGTGGTAAATAATGATTTCAATTTCTCTTCCCAAAAAACATTAACTTTTATACCGCTAATTTTGGCCAATTGATAAACATAATAATAATTTTCAATATCACTTATATGATAATGTACAGTTCGCTCAAATTGAAAACCATCATCATTTATTTCCTTCGACAAATGTTCTTCTAACAATTTCATTGATTGTTTGTACCAATCATCAGTTCCTTTAAAATCACGCAATACAATAGACAGCATTGCCAATCCCGACATACCCCGAGTTTGGTGATTTCCTGGCGTGAATTCAGCGCTTTGGGAATATAGGTTTGCACCGTGCTGCAATAAAGTAGCGATAGTGGTTAATTGATCTTCATCAGTATAATTTTCCTGTGCCAAGAACATATTGTGAATTTGCAGCCAATTTAGCACCCTGTAACCCGATCTAAAAACCTCGTAAACCCCATTGCCATCTTCAATTTTCTCATATAATCCTGCATCCAACGCAGTATTCAACGATTTTAATTGCCGTTTAAAATAATTTAGATATTGTTGATCCTGATTCTTATAATGATAGTAATAGGCAATATCCACCATTTTATGCTGACGCGCCAAATGTCTGATGGCATAAGCATTTACTGGTTTACCGTTAAGGTAATTAAATGGCAACACCCAATTAGTGGAATCGGAATACTTTGAAATATGATCCATTGCATTTTCCATATGGTTTTTCTCACTCCCCGTATAGATTAAATTGTATTCCTCAAACCTTTTGTTGAAATTTTTCCAATCGTAAAAGTATCTTTCCGAATACTTTTCACGAAGGTATTTTGCCAATTCCGACTTGGTTATGTGCCCATTGGCGTTTATATTTTTCTTAACATCTTCCTTTAAATAATTGGAAAGCTCAGCTGCATCTATTACGCTATTGGCAGGAATTTCCTGCGAATAACTTATTTGGCTAAGAAGTAAATAACTGCAAAAAATTAAGTTCTTAAATGTCATTATTTTTAGTATTATTTGTTAAGTTTAAATAATTGCATCCGCTTTTAAAAGCTAAATATTAATACATCATTTTTTGAATTAAATTCTGTTGAATTTCAATTTTACCGGAATTTATAATTTTATTGTCAATCGGTTTCTGTTTTTTCTCACCCCACAATATGGCAATCAATTTTACCGCATTATTGGTGAAGGTATTTTCCATTAATAGCACATTTACAATACCGATTGTTTGCAATAAAACGCCACTTTTATCCATCTTTCCGCAGTTCGTAAATTTGTTGTTTTTAATCACTAAATTCCCTCCAATGGTGGACTCATCATAGCCTCCACGATAATAATTCAAAACTTCTGATTGAACATTTTCAAATTCAGAATTGATGATATAAACAAATTCCGCATTATAATCTCCTTTATCATCGTTCTCTTCAGCCAATTGAATACCGTTTAAGCAATTTTTAATCACCGTATTCGCAATGGAGATGGTATCGGCGAATGATCCCTTTGACACCTTTAAAACACTTTTAAAATCGCTTATTTGAGCATTTTTTATCCAAAGATTGTAGGCTTTAGCCATCTCTTTATCCAAAGTGGCAAAAGCATTTTGCGCTTTATTTCCCCGGAGAACGATGCTCTCTAAAATTAGATTTCCTTTGGGATTCATTTGAAAAGCAGGTGTATTTTCTGCCCCTGAATAAAATATTTCCGCTTTATGGTTTTTATCCTTTGATTTTATGGTGATCTGTTTATTAATTACCAGTGATTCAGTAATCAAGTAACTTGGAGCAGTCAATACGATAACATCGCCATCCTTGGCTTTTTTTAGTCCCTCAACAATTTCCTTATTTGTTGAAGCTTTAATTACGATTGGGGTATGGGCTGCTTTTTCATTTGAAAACCATTTGGTGCCATACATTTTTTTATCAATGGCAATTTTATTTATGTCAACCGGTAAAGTAATTGCACCAATACTATTGCCTTTTGCTCTTTCTCTTCCAAAAAGATCATTTTTAATGTTTTCAAAATCAAAACCAATATAAACAGCAGTATCATTTTTTATAGGAACATAGAGCCAGTCTGCCAATTTTTTGACTTCAAATTCTTTTGTTGCAATTCCTTTAAATTCGCTCTTATTTAAAGAGTTTGACAGGTTATTTTTAAAAGTGATCCCATCAACCTCATCATAACTTTTAACTAGATTTTCATCAGTTTTTTGATTAAAAATTAAATTATTGGCTACAATGGTTCTAATTGGGCGTGCAGAACGGATTTCTGAAGCAGGTAAAACTTTACTTTTATCAATATTGGCGCCAACACTAAATTGAAAAGGCGTTTTACACTCAATAAATGAATTGTAGGCTACCACAACATCGGTTACTTGGTTGTATCTGTTTAATGGTGATTTTGGAATTCCGTTCATTACTGCCAAGGCACTTCTAAACTCATCTCCCTTTACTTTATAAAAATAGTTATTGGTAATCCAGTGACCTGTATTAACGACACGAACACCTCCAATAAATTCAGAATTGTCATTGCCGATAAAAATATTTCCGTCTATCGTGGCATAATTTCCGTGTCTTAAAACTAAAGAGCCTTCACTTTCAAAGAAAATATTATTTCTGAACTCATTAAAATTAGATTTACTTGAAATTATTTCAACCTCACCGTTACAACGCTCAAAAAAATTATTGGAGACATTGGTATAGGAGGGTGACATAGAAGTATAACTGTCACCAATTTGCATAGTCTCCCCATGGGGTCCTCCTTTTCTTGGTCTCGGTCCAAAGTGATTGTTGGTAATTTGGTGATAATTATTTATATGTTCATTCCCTTTCAAAAACACTCTTACTGTTGGGCCATCATTCGATTTACCTGCAATATAACAATGGTCTAATTGATTATTTCTGCCCCAAAACTCAATCCAGTGATCTTGTTTGGCGCGATCTGGCTGGGTAAACTCTTCAATAACGCAGTCTGTAACTTTGCAATTATTTGCATTTTTATTGGAATCTATATTAAACGCGATAATAGCGTCTGATGGTGTATGGCCATTTTTAAAATAAAGTCCACTAACTTCTAGATAATCGCCGCCAATTTTCAAATCAGATTCCCCTTCAATAAACACTTTACCGGCAGTTTCAGCACGTAAAACAATGGGCTTATCTTTAGTTCCTTTTCCATAAAATTTAATTTGGACATCTTTCCAAACACCATTTGCCAATACAATTTCATCGCCGGCTTTGGCATTTTTAATGGCTGCGTTCAGTTCTTCAATATTTGTTACTTTAATAGTATTTGAACTCATCTTTTGACAAGAAATTAATAAAATAACGACACTTAAGACACTTAATAGGTTTACTGTTTTTTTCATGATTATGTTGATCTCTTTAAGCTTTAATTATTTAATATTCTTGGCTTATTCCTGTTCAGGTTGGTTGCTCATCACTCTTGAAATTTGGAAAAGTTTTATTTCAGGATAATTGGCATTTTGTAACACTTCTATACCATTTGTGGCATTTTCTAATTTCCAGCCCATATTGGATTGACCGGAACAAAACCAAACCTCACCAACATACACTTCAGAAAATTTAAGGAGATTTTCCCCCTTTAATTCCATAATAAATGGGCCACCAGCATTAGAAGCCTGAAAAGTCACAGACCAATTTCCATTTTCATCGGCAAGTGCATTTTTAACTTCATTTCTAAAAGAAGCTATAATCTGTTCGGCAGGACTTGCAATTCCATATATGTTAATTTCTTCCTGTTGCTGCAAGACCATGTTATTCGAAAAAAATCTAGGCACTTTAATGTCTGCATGTAGCTGTAAAACAAAACTTAACAAACAAACCAATAAAGCATTTCTTTTATTCATGAGTTACTTATTAAACTTTTTAATAATATCAAGGGATTCTTTTACAAGTTGCTCAATCTTTACCAAATCAAAATCTCCATGAGCATTTTTAGCAATCAACTGTGAGCCCATGCCAACACAGGTTACACCAGCATTAAACCAGCCTTCCAAATTTTCTTTTGTGGGTGAAACGCCTCCGGTTGGCATAATGCTTGTCCAAGGTTGAGGTCCTTTAATGCCTTTTACAAAATTTGGTCCGTAAATATCTCCAGGGAATAGTTTTACTATTTCACAGCCAAGTTCTTCAGCCCTTGCAATTTCTGTTAAGGTTCCGCATCCTGGTGACCACAATACTTTTCGACGGTTACAAACTATAGCAATGTCTTCTCTTAAAACTGGTGTAACTATAAAGTTTGCGCCTAGGGCCATAAACCGCGATGCGGCAGCTGCATCTGTGACCGAGCCAACACCCATAATCATACCTGGCAATTCTTTTATGGCATATTTTGTCAATTCCCCAAAAACCTCATGGGCAAAATCACCACGGGCAGTAAACTCCATTAAACGGGCGCCGCCATCGTAACAAGCTTTTAAAACTTTTTTGCTGACTTCTATGTCTGAATGATAAAACAAAGGAACCAATCCTGTTTGTTTCATCACTATTGCTACTTCTATTCTTGAATATTGTGCCATGTTAGTTAATTAATTGTTGTTATTTTATATTTTTTAATACTATCATTTCAGATTTTTACAAAATATAAGTTTTATATTTTAACTTTAAATACTAATTTTTTTATTTCTCCATTTCCAATCATCGGTGCATGAACATCTTCTGGATAAAAAATTGCAAACTGATTATTTGTCAATTGAAAATACATATCAGGTACATCGATATAAAAACGCACATCCTTCTCTGAATTATAATCACCATTTGGGATTTCACATTTTTCTCTTGGCTTCCAAGCAATAGTTTCTATACCATTTACACATATCTGAATGTCAATATTTTTATCATGACACTCAAACTTTTCTAGGCTTGCTTCTTTGGTTTTTCCCTGACCATTACTCACGATAAGTTTTAACCCTTCTGCAATTTGAAACGTTCCATTTTCAATATTTAATAAATCTTTGTGACTTATAAAATCAAATGCTTTCGCAAACAATGGGTGCAAACTATTGTATTTCTTGGAATTTTTTAAGCTATCTACAATCATAATTAGTTATCTCGCTACTCTACCTGAAGCATCTCCTCCCATTAACTTTTGAACTTCATCAACTGTTACCAAGTTGGCATCACCTTTAATGGTGTGTTTTAAACAAGAGGCTGCAACAGCAAAATCCAAGGCATTCTGATCATCATCAGGAAAAGTTAACAATCCGTAAATCAAGCCACCCATAAAGGAATCTCCGCCACCAACCCTGTCAACAATATCCGTAATTTGGTATTGTGATGATTGTAACATTGTTTTGCCATCATATAAAACGCCTGCCCAAGTATTGTGTGAAGCTGAAATTGACCCTCGCAACGTAGTAATCACTTTTTTGGCCTTTGGGAATTTTTCCATCATTTGTTGGCAAACCGATAAGAAAGCTTCTGCTTTTACATCGTGTCCCTGAGTGGTAATGTCCAGTCCTTCCGGTTTGATTCCGAAGTGTTTTTCTGCATCTTCTTCATTTCCTAAAATCACATCACAATAGGAAGTGAGTTCTGTCATAATTACTTCAGGTTCTACACCATATTTCCACAATTTAGCACGATAATTTAAATCGGTAGAAATGGTAATTCCCAATCTGCTGGCGGTTTTTACGGCCTCCAAACAAACAT
>Ga0156193_176_pt1 | contig 25295 bp, 25 predicted proteins | sample RifCSPlowO2_12_FD_107846 | JGI IMG/M metagenome (GOLD analysis project Ga0156193, IMG submission 107846) | Flavobacteria bacterium RIFCSPLOWO2_12_FULL_35_11
TCAGAGAATTCTAATTTTATATTAGAATAGGTAAGGGGGACTTTCAGTCCCCAGTAAAACAAACCTCTGCACTTTCAGTGCAGAGTAGTTTAGTTATTGAAAAATGAAGGTTCCTGTTACGCGTAACTGTGCTTGTGCTTTTCCGCTTTGACGGTATTCTCAATTCCCTTCAATAAGGCATCTGGATTAAACGAAATACTGTCAATTCCCTGTTCAACCAAAAACTCGGCGTAATCAGGAAAATCACTAGGTGCCTGGCCACACAATCCAATTTTTGTTTTTGACTTTTTCGCTTTTTCGATGGCCAAGGCAATCATGGCCTTTGCCGCTTTATTGTTTTCGTCAAAAAGTTCCGACATCAATTGGGAATCGCGGTCAACACCAAGGGTTAGTTGGGTAAGATCGTTGGATCCTATTGAAAAACCATCAAAAATTTCAGCAAATTCCTCCGCTAAAATAACATTGCTTGGTATTTCAACCATGGCGTAAATTTCCAATCCGTTTTCACCGCGTTTCAATCCGTTTTCAGCCATAATGTTAATCACTTTTTTACCTTCTTCCAGCGTTCTGCAAAAAGGAATCATCACTTTAAGATTGGTAAGTCCCATGTTGTCGCGTATCTTTTTTATGGCCTTGCATTCCAATTCAAAACCATCTTTGTATAAGTCGTTATAATATCTCGAAGCACCCCTGAACCCGAGCATCGGATTTTCTTCAAGCGGCTCAAATTGTTTTCCTCCAATAAGATTTGCATACTCATTTGTTTTAAAATCGCTCATTCTCACAATCACTTCTTTCGGATAAAAAGCAGCGGCAATGGTGGCGATGCCTTGGGCAAGCTGATCCACAAAATAATCTTCTTTGTTTGGATAATTGGCCGTTAGTTTTTCAATTTCATTTCTAATTTCCAAATCCTTGATTTTATTGAAATTTACCAAAGCCATCGGGTGAATTTTTATGGTATGCATAATGATAAATTCCATACGCAATAAGCCTACGCCGTTATTTGGATAAAAAGAAAGCTGGTATGCTTTTTCCGGATCGGCCAATATGAATTTCATTTCTGTTTTTGGCATTTGGATATTTGAAAAATTGATTTCTTTTTTTTCAAAAGGCAGGTTTCCCTTAAAAATGTAGCCTGTTTTTCCCTCAGCACATGAAATGGTGATTACATGGCCATTGGCGATGGTTTGGGTCGCGTCGCCACAACCTACCACAGCCGGAACGCCAAGTTCCCTTGCCACAATGGAAGCATGGCTGGTTCGTCCTCCTTTATTGGTGACAATTCCGGCAGCCATTTTAAGGACTGGATCCCAATCGGGCGTAATAGTGTCTGTAACCACAATTTCGTCTTTTTGCAGTTGTGAAGCTTCTTTGGGGGAATTTAAAATCCTTGCTGTTCCAACAATAATTTCTGATCCAACGGCATTTCCTGAGCAGAGCATTTCGCTTTTATCCAATAATTTATATTCAAAAAATAAGTTTTTGTCTTTCATTTGGTGCACCGTTTCCGGGCGGGCCTGAATAATGTACATATTTCCGGTAATTCCGTCTTTGGCCCATTCAATATCCATCGCCTTTTTATAATGTTCTTCAATATGAAGCGCCCATTCTGCAAGGGTAAGTATCTCTTTATCAGTCAATATAAATTGCGTTTGTTTTACCAGAGGCGTTTCCGTATTCATGATGGAAGCATGATTATAGGATTCGGCATAAATCATGGTTTTTGTTTTATCGCCCATTTTTTTCTGGATGATGGCATTTTTGCCCAGTTTCAAAGTAGGTTTAAAGACATAAAATTCATCGGGATTCACCAAACCCTGCACAATATTTTCTCCCAGTCCCCAAACTCCGGAAAGCAGAATAATGTTTTCAAAACCCGATTCGGGTTCCAACGTAAATCCAACCCCCGAACAACCTTTATCTGAACGAACCATCTTTTGAACGCCAACAGATATGGCAATTCCTTGGTGCTTAAATCCTTTGTCTTCCCTGTATTTTATTGCGCGATTGGTATACAACGATGCGAAGCAATTTTTAACCGCTTCCAGCAAATGTGCTTCTCCTTTGATATTTAAGAAAGTGTCATGCTGTCCCGCAAAGCTTGCTTCTGGCAAGTCTTCGGCTGTGGCGCTGCTTCTCACGGCCACTTCAAAATAATTGTTTTCACATAAATTTTTATAAGCTTCAATGATGGCATTTGAAAATTTTGCGGAAAAAGTTCCATGATGAATGAGTTCCCTTGCTTCCTGGCCAATGTCATTAAGGTTTGAATACCCTTTTTTATCCAGCTTTTTCAATGTGTTGTTTATGGCATCCCGCAAATTATTTTCCTTTAAAAACAAATTAAAGGCTTCTGCTGTGGTGGCAAAACCGTTTGGAACATTGATTCCTTTTTTTGTGAGTTGCGTATACATTTCGCCCAATGAAGCATTTTTTCCACCAACTTTAGCGATGTCATGGATGCGAATTTGGCTGAATTCTTTTATGAATGGGTTCATTTTATACTTGGATTAAAATTAATAATTTGCTTCATTAAAGCTTAATAAAGGGATTTTTCCGAAGGATTCCATTTCTTTAACCAAATCTCGGTGAAACAGTTTTTTTAGGAATCCGCTTTTTTCTCTTTCGAGCATGGCAACCATGTCGGCATTATTGCTGTCTAAGTAGGACTTCAAGGTGTTAAATATTTCTTCTGAAAACAACACTTTAAAATCTATTTTTTTATAGGTTACTTTCTGAAATACCATTTCTTTAAACCATTCCATTTTCAAATTTCCATCCCCATTAATATCTGTATCAATATGCACAACTTTAATTTTGGCATTGTATTTTTTGGCAATTTGGGAAACTTTATAAATGGCGCCAAGATCTTCTTGTTCAAAATCTGTTGCATACACAATGGTTTTAATCTTTTCGCTGCTCGCATTTTCAGGAATCGCCAATATTGGGCAAGGCGCTTTTTCAATAAGATTTATGGAGGTATTTCCCATAAAAAGATCTTCAAACGCAGTTTCTTTTTTCATCCCAATAACAATCATAAAAGCTTTATGTTCTGTTGCTTTTGAAAGTATTCCCTGGGCAACGGACAAAGCTTCAAATGCTTCGGTACTCACATGCAGCTCAGCCAATTCTTTGCCTAAGTGGTTTTTGCAGAATTTTTTGAGCTTTGTATTGTGTTTTTTGAGCGTTGTTTTTTCGAGATCTTCATAAAAAATGTCAAATTCCAATCCCAACATCAGTGGAAGTTTATACACATGAATGACCAATAAATCGGCTCCAATTTTTGAGCTTATTTGGTGCGCGTATTTTATGGCTGTTACCGCATTCTTTGAATAATCAATGGCACATATTATTGTTTTCATCTCGATTATTGTTTAGTTGGTTAATTATTAAAGATAAGAATCAAATAGGCGTAATAGAATGATATAACTCATTTTCGTCCCTGCGATAATTGATAATGGTCATTTTTTCCAGCGGAACGCTTTACTACATTTAAGGTGTAAATTTTGAGATTTTGCATCATGTTTAATCATTCAATATTTGTACAAAGCGGCTATTTTTCTAATTTAAAACGAAACCATCATGAGCGATTTTAGAAACAGACCAAACGGAAATTACATTTTTGACGCCAATTGGAAAGAGTTGTATGTCCTTACCAAACATTGGAAATCGGATTTGTTGTTTTATAAGGACGATTTGAAATTTTTAGATCATTTAATCGATAAGTATTTTATCTGGATTTCAAAAAAAGAGGACAGTGATGCTGTTCGGTCTATTGAAAAAAGCATCGTGAAAACAGATAAAATATGTGCTAATTTGTTGAAAAGGACAGAAAAGCATTTAACGCATCTTGCGGGTTTAATGGAAGATCCTTTTAAATATGATTCCCATCAATTTAGGACAGAACATCAGCAATTGGAAGATGACATCACAAATTTTGTAAAAACTTTTAGGGACAACAGAAAAGAGGTTTTTGAAGTGACCTCGCTGGTGGTTGAAAGTGATGATTTTATTCGTCAGTTTGTGGTGGAATGAACCTGTTTTTCTAGCGGTTAAAATTAGGGATATATAATTTATAATGCTGATTTTGAAGTGATTAATTAGCAAATTTTTACTACTTATTGATAATGCTTCAATGTCATTTAAATTTAAAATTATAGTGATATGAAGTTGTTTCACGTTAAATTGTTGCTTATTTCCTCGCTGATTTTATGCTGGCAATCAGTGCTTTCGCAAGACAGCATTTTTGTTAGTTTAGACGCGGCAATTGAACTGGCATTTCAAAAAAACACGAGCATCATTATTTCAAATGACGAATTAAATACTTCAAAATTTGCCTTAAAGGAAGCCAAAGCCAACGCTTTCCCGAAATTATATTTAAGTTCCAGCTACAACAGAAACATAGACAGGCAAGTGATATTTCTTTCCGAAGGTTTTGGAGAATCGAACACTGCCACAAAATTGGGATCAGACAATGAGTTTAGAAGTTCCTTGAACCTTTCGCTCCCAATTTATTCGGCATATAATTTTGCGAACAGAAAACTGGCAGAAACACAATTTAATTTTCAAAATGAAGCGGCCAGAGGCGTGCGGCACACCATTTTAAACGCCACAAAAAAAGCCTATTATAATTATTTGATTGTACAGGAAGTGGTAAAAGTTCAGGAAAGCCGTTTAAAAAATGCCAATGAATTTTTAGCGGATATTGAAAAAAGATTGAAAAGAGGAACAGTAACCGAGTTCGATGTTTCCTCAGCAAAAGTGCAGGTGGCCATTGCCAAAAGCAATTTATTGGAAGCCCAAAGCAACCTGATTCCCTCAGGAAATGATTTAAAATTGTTGTTGGGTTTAAATCCGGAATCCATTATTATACTGACTGAACCCATAGCTTTAAGGAATGATGAAATTATTGTTGAAACCGAAACTGCGCAACTGTTTCAGAAAAACAGCCAATTAAAACAATTGGAACTCGCTGTTGGCATCAATGAAAATCGGATTCAAATGGCAAAATCGGCTTATTATCCAACACTTGATGCCATTGGAAATTACAATTATCAGGCGCAAGCCAATAATTTTAAATTTTCAGAATATGATTGGGCGCAAACAAGTCTGGTCGGACTCCAATTGCAGTTCCCAATTTTTAACGGAACAGTCACGAAAAACAAGGTGCAGCAAGTGGCATTGGGTAAAAAAATTTCCGAAGAAGAAAAGAAATACGCCACAAAAGAAATCCAATTAAAGTTAATCGAACTGATTTCACAACTGAAATTTTCCAGACTTAAGGTTGAAGTGCAACTTGAGAATATGGACTTGACTGATGAAGCCCAAAAACTGGCAAAAAAAAGATATGAATTTGGTGTGGGAACAATTTTGGAGGTGAATGATGCCGAATTGGCCTACACGCAATCGCGCTTAAATTGGTTGCAGGCGCTGTTAAATTATAAATCAGCATATTATGATTATCAATTATTAATAGGAAAAGATTAAAAGATGAAACGAGCAAGACAAATTTTGACACACAAAGGAATGATTAATGGCGAACAGCATCTGCTCCCGCTAAAAAATAAAAATTAAACAGATGAAAAAATTAACATGGATCATACCAACGGTTTTAGTCATAGCGGCGGCAGTTTATTTTTTGATAAAGCCAAAATTAGCCGCAAAAAATCTCGATTTCACTTATGTAACGCTTGAAAAAGGAGATATTGAGGCGGTTGTTTCGAGCACAGGAACCTTAGAGGCCATCAATACCGTTGAGGTTGGAACCCAAATTTCAGGGACCATCAAAAGAATTTATGTGGATTATAATGATAAAGTAAAAGCCGAACAATTATTGGCAGAAATGGATTTGAAATTGTTGTACACAAATTTAATGAATGCGGAAGCCAATTTATCAGTCGCCCAAGCCAGATTGAATCAGGCAAAAGTGGAATTTGAACGGGACAAAGCCTTATTTGGGGAAAAAGTGATTTCAGAACAAGAATACAGCAACTCAAAATTCACCTACGAACAGGCTCTAAGCGCGAAAGAAGCGGCGATGACATCAGTAAAAAGCATAAAAGTAACGATGGGTTACGCGCAAATTACTTCCCCAATTAGCGGTACCGTAATAGACAGAAGCGTGGAAGAAGGGCAAACCGTTGCGGCATCTTTTGCTACACCAAAAATGTTTGTTATTGCTGAAGATCTTTCAAAAATGCAACTATTGGCCGATGTTGATGAAAGCGATATTGGTTTTATTCAAAATGGCATGAAAGTGCGCTTTACGGTACAAACATTTCAGGATAAGAAATTTTACGGCCAGGTAAGCCAAATTAGGCTGCAACCCATTAAAATAAACAATGTGGTGAATTATCAGGTGGTGATTGATGTTGACAATAAAAATGGTGAATTGCTTCCGGGAATGACCGCAAACATGGAGTTTATAACAAATGTTTCCAAAAATGTGCTGCTCATTAACAATTCGGCTTTACGTTTTCGCCCAAATGAAGCCATGCTGGAAGAAATTAAACCCATTCTTCTGAAAAAAGCCAAAACATTTTTACCTGATTCAATTCAACAGAATTTTGTTAATGCAGTCAATAATGAAGAACTTTATACGCCGGCAAATTTTAAAAAGAAACTGCCTGCAAAAATAGATGGTTTTTTTTGTAAAAATGAAAACGGAAAGTTGGATTTTAAGTTTGTTGCGCTAGGGATTAAAACAGGTTTGAAATCAGAAATAGTAAAGTTTTTAGATGATGTTCCCATGAAAGAGGGCGGAAAAGCAATCAATACCATCAAATCAAAAAAATAATAAATGGCTGCCAAAAAGGTCATAGAAACCAAAAATTTAAGCAAGGTGTTTAAAAACGGCGAAATAGAAGTTCACGCACTGACCGATGTCAATATTTTTATTGAAGAAGGAGAATTTGTGGCGATAATGGGTGCTTCAGGATCGGGGAAATCTACCTTGTTAAATATTTTGGGTTGTCTTGATAAGCCTACGGAAGGCGAATATTACCTTGATGGCGTTTTTGTGAACGATTTAAATAAAAATCAGTTGGCAGCGATAAGAAACCAAAAAATCGGATTTATTTTTCAGAGTTACAATTTACTGTCGCGCACCACGGCTTTGGAAAATGTGGCGTTGCCGCTTATTTACAACAGAACCGGTAAATTTTCCAATGCAGAAGAACATGCTAAAAAAGCGTTGGAAAAAGTAGGTTTGGAAAATCGAATATACCATAAAACCAACCAGCTTTCAGGCGGGGAACAACAACGTGTTGCCATTGCCAGAGCTTTGGTGAATGATCCTGCCATAATTCTCTCGGATGAGGCTACGGGAAATTTGGACAGCAAAGCGAGTATAGACGTGGCGGATTTGTTCGTAAAATTAAATGATCAGGGGAAAACAATTTTAATGATTACTCACGAGCCGGATATTGGGCAATTTGCAAAACGAATGATTTATATGAGGGACGGACGCGTTTTAACGGATGAATTTATAAAAAACCGGAATACGAAGGAAAGTGCTATGAGGGAATTGGAATTAACGGCTAAATAATTTATGATTATGCAACAGTTGTTTAAAACTATTAAAGTGGCTTTTCAGGCAATCAATAAGAACCGATCGAGAAGTTTGCTCACAGTTTTGGGAATTATTATTGGGGTTGGCGCCGTAATTATGACAATTTCGGCTGGAGAAGGCGCCAACAAGCAAGTTCAGGACCAAATTTCCGGATTGGGCACCAATTTATTGATGATTTATACAAAAATGGAACATAGGGGAGGAACGCACGTGAGACTGGGAAGGCCTATTGACAAAAAAGATTTTGACATTATTCAAAAAAATGCAGTCTGGATATCTAAATTGTCGCCTTTGGTAAATGTTGGCGCTCAGGCAGCAGGTCCTAATGGCTATAAATCTACGGTGGTTTATGGCGTGAATCATGAGTATTTTGATATTTTGAGTAGAGAATTGTCTTCAGGAGATTTTTTTAAAGAGGAAGATGTAAAATCGGCCGGCAAAGTTTGCGTTATTGGGGAAACTACCAGGGAAGAATTGTTTATGGATCTGGATCCAATCGGTCGACAAATTAGGATTGACAAGATTCCTTTTACGGTGGTTGGATTGTTAAAGGAGGAAGGTCAAGGCGCGATGGGACAGGATCAGGATGATATAATTTTAGCGCCTTATACAACCATTCAGGATCGTTTGTTCGGCCATCGAAGGGGTTACGATATGATTATGGCCAGTGCCCTGAATGAAAACAGTGTGGCGGATGCGAAAATGGAAGCCTCAGAATTGCTTAGGGAATCACATAAAATAAGAGATTTTGAAAAAGACGATTTTGAAATTACAACCCAAGTTGAACTTCAGGAAATTACAGGAAATATTACAGGCATATTAACCATTCTTTTGGGTGCCATTGCCAGCATTTCACTTATCGTTGGCGGTATCGGAATTATGAATATTATGTTGGTTTCCGTGACAGAAAGAACTAGGGAAATTGGAACCAGGCTGGCTATTGGCGCTAGGGAAAGCGATATTTTGACCCAATTTTTAATTGAAGCAGTGGTATTGAGTTTGGCTGGTGGCATCTTGGGAACTGTACTTGGCATTATTGGAAATATCGTTATTTATAAGCTCACCGATTTCTATATTCCAACGGCCCCTTATTCCATTATGATTGGTTTTGGTTTCGCGGCTTTGGTTGGCATTGCTTTCGGGTATTTTCCTGCGAGAAAAGCGGCAAAATTAAATCCGATTGACGCTTTGCGTTACGAGTAAAAAAGTAAAAATGTTGAGATAAAATAATAATAACTAAAAAAAACAGAAAATGAACAACTTACAAAACACATTGACGGAGATTTCCCAACTCACAAAAACAATAGAAACCAATTATCCGGAACTCTATCAATTTTTGGATGAAAACCCAATAACCATTCCATCGGAAAGCCATCCATCCATCGATAAAAAAATATTGCAGGATTATTTGGACAGTTTAAAGCAATTGTTGAAACATCACATGGAAACACACCAAAAAATAGAAAAGCCACAATAATTTAAAAACCAAAATCATGGGAGAAATAGCCACATCAAACCGACAAATTACGTTGTTTTACAATTCTAATTCCGTTAGGGCAAATAAAGCTTTGGCTTTTGCAAAAGCAGAAGGATTGGCATTACAGACGATAGATATTTTAAAAACACCGCTTACTGGTACCCAAATTGTTGAACTTGCAAATAGATTGGGATTAGAGGTTCATGATCTTGTAAATCAGGAACATCCTTCTTATATGTCAAAATTTGAACCGCATGAATTGTCCTCAGAAGATTGGATTAAAATGATACAGCACAATCCGGAAATCATGAAACAACCCATTGCTTTGAAAGGAGATAAAACAGTTTTGGTGGAAACGCCATCAGATATTTTAAAAATTTAGTTGAGATATATCATTTTAGGGGTTATAATTATCGAATAACTTTACTGTAATGGAAGTTTGAATGAATTTATTTGTATTAAAAGATTCATTGAAAATGAATCAATATAAAAAGCTAAAATCAATAAGCCATGATAAAAGACCACGGTAAGAATTATAACGATTTAGAAAAATTAATGAAACAACTGAATTCAGAAATTCCTTCAGAAATGGCCGGTTTTAACAACCTTCATAAAGCCGTTTTATCAGAAGGGGCATTGTCGGTTAAAACCAAAGAACTTATTGCTTTGGGTATTGCCGTTACGGCGAAGTGTGATGTGTGCATTGCTTATCACGTAAAAAATTCCCTTAATGCCGGAGCCAATTCTTCGGAAATTTTGGAGACCATTGGTGTCGCAATACTTATGGGTGGAAATCCGTCTATGATTTATGGTTGTGAAGCACTAGAAGCGCTGAATCAATTTATAGTACTGGAAAAAAATGGATCATAAAGAAGAAGAAAATAGCGATAAATCTTTTTCGGAAGAAAGAAATCCAATGACTTTGCCTAAAGGTTCTAAGCCCTATTGGCTTTATTTTTTATTTCTTTTTTTGATACTTTTTTCAATATTTAATTGGACCGCCACCAAACCAAATGAAATAAGTTGGTTAACGTTTGAACAAACCATGTTAAGCGCGCATGATGTGGCCAAAATTGTGGTGGTAAACAAAGAGTCTGCAGAAATTTATATTAAAGAAGACCGGCTTAAAGCGCCAAAATATTCGACTATTTTGAAAGGTGCCTTTATGTCTAAATTGGGTCCGCATTATGCCATTCAAATTGGATCGGTAGAGAGTTTTGAAAGCAAATTACAGCAAGCCCAGCAAAATTTTTTGCCGGAAGAAAGGGTTGAAATTACCTATCAGAATCGTACAAATTGGACGGCTGTGCTTTCCTGGATAGTTCCTTTTGGACTCCTCATTCTTTTTTGGGTGTTTATGTTAAGGGGATTGGGAAGAAGCAGTATGGGGGGCGGTTCTATTTTTAATTTCGGAAAATCGACTGCGAAATTGTTTGATAAGGATATAAAAAGTACGGTAACCTTTAAGGATGTCGCCGGTTTGCGGGAAGCCAAAAGTGAAGTGGAAGAAATTGTCGATTTTTTGAAAAACCCGAAAACATACACCAAATTGGGCGCTAAAATTCCGAAAGGCGTCATGCTCGTTGGCCCAACAGGAACCGGTAAAACATTGATGGCAAAAGCAGTTGCCGGAGAAGCGCAAGTTCCTTTCTTTTCCTTGTCGGGATCTGAATTTGTGGAAATGTTTGTAGGGGTTGGCGCTTCTCGCGTTCGGGATTTATTCAAACAAGCAAAAGAAAAAGCGCCGAGCATTATTTTTATTGATGAAATTGACGCAGTTGGTCGTTCTCGCAGCAAAGCCAATGCATTTCAGGCCAATGACGAAAGGGAAAATACCCTAAACCAGTTGTTGACGGAATTGGACGGATTTGGCACCAACACTGGAGTCATTGTGCTTGCCGCCACCAACAGGGCCGATATTTTGGATAAAGCATTGTTGCGTCCGGGCAGGTTTGACCGCCATATTTATTTGGAATTACCCACCAAACAAGAAAGAATGGAAATATTTGAAGTCCATTTGCGCCCCATAAAAAAAGCAAAAGATGTTGACGTAAAATTATTGGCTTCCATGAGCCCCGGATTTTCAGGTGCCGATATCGCAAACATTTGCAATGAAGCCGCACTGATAGCCGCGCGCAAAAAAAAGGAAGCGGTGGAACAAGAAGATTTTATGGAAGCCAGAGACCGCGTTGTTGGCGGATTGGAAAGAAAAGGAAAAATCATTTCGCCTAAAGAAAAGGAAATTGTTGCCTATCACGAAGCGGGCCATGCCGTGGCAAGCTGGTTTTTGAAAAATGTGGATGCTTTGGTAAAAGTTTCCATTATTCCAAGAGGAAAATCTTTGGGTTCGGCCTGGTATCTGCCTGAAGAACATCAAATTGTGACAAAAGCAAAATTTATAGACCAACTTTGTGCCACATTGGGCGGACGTGCGGCGGAAGAAATTATTTTCAATGAAGTGTCATCGGGTGCTTTGGACGATTTGGAAAAAGTGACCAAACAAGCCTATACCATGGTGGCATATTACGGTTTGAACGATAAAATAGGGCCCTTGAGTTTTTATGATTCCACAGGAGAAAATGAACGCTTTTTGGGAAAACCTTACAGTGAAAATATGGCCATGATTATTGATAAGGAAGTTCAGGCGCTTATTGTTTCTTCCTACAATAAAACCATCGAATTGTTATTGAAGCACCAAAGTAAATTGGAAAGTTTGGGTCAACTGCTATTGAAAAAAGAAGTGGTTTATTTGGAAGATCTTGAAAAAATTCTGGGAAAACGAACCAAAGAAATTCCGGCCCAAGTGAGGGATTAATTTTTAAAGTTAAAAGTTAAAAGTTTTTTTTAAAATGCTATTTTAATTTCAAATCAAACTCCCTTTCCTTTGGAAAGGGTCGGGGATAGGATCAAAACCTAAAAACACGCAAATAAAATAAATTTAAAGCACTTTATTATGGAACGAGAAGTCATTTTTAATTCGGATTTACATTTTGAACACAAACAATGGAGACGCGAACTCTTATTTTGGGAAGATGAGCTAAAATCATTGCAAAACAGGTTGAATGAATTGGCAATCCGCTGGACAGATAAAGAGGTTCTGGCGCAATTGGAACATTTTCAAAATCAGTTTATGATACACGAAAACACCATAAGTGAATTGGAGGACCATATCAACCTGCACGAAACCAATATTTCCGAACATCTTAAAAAAGGGGAGGATGTGTTGGATCTTCAATTGGTAAAAAAGCATATTGAGTTTCGAAACCAAATGGATACCCAAAGAAATTTGTACAGCGAACTTAAGGGTAATTTTTTCCGATTTCTTTCACAATATATGTAAAAAAGTTAAATGTTAAAAGTTATATGTTAGAAGTTAAAAGCTTTTCATTTTAAACAAATAGGAAATATCAAATAACATATAACGCATAACATATAATCAACAAATAAATTTAATTCCGTGGACACTAATTTTATAATTCCAATAGAAAATGGACAGCTTACAGAATTCGATTTTTTGATCAGAATGTTGGTGACTGCTGGCATCGGTTTTGTGTTGGGCTTGGAACGTGAATATTCCCAATATTCGGAAAAAGGGGAGATTTTCGCAGGGTTGCGCACATTTACGCTTGTGGCTCTATTGGGTTTTTTAACGGCTTATTTAGGCATTACTTTTACTTATTGGATTTTTATTGCTGGTTTTTTAGGCGTTGTAACCATAGTTGCCATTTCTTATTGGGTAACTTCAAATGAAGGAAATATTGGAAGCACCACCGAATTTGCGATAATTTTTACTTTTTTGCTGGGTGGCCTTGTACTTGTTGGCAGCATAAATCTTAGTTTGGCGCTTACCGTAATTACCTTGGTTTTACTTTCTCTTAAGTTAAGATTGAAATCTATGATTGGGCAACTCACCCAAAAAGAGCTGTTTGCTTTTGTGCGTTTTGTGGTGATCGCGCTTCTGATTTTACCTTTTTTACCCGATAGTTATTATGGGCCTTATGAGGTAATTAATCCGAGAGAAGTGGGTTGGATTATTGTATTGACTTCTGGAATTGGTTTTGTTGGCTATATTTTAATGAAATTTTTGGGAACCGACAGAGGCATTTTATTAACCAGTATTTTGGGAGGTTTGGTATCGAGTACGCTTGTTACTTTTACGTTTTCAAAAAAGAGCAAGGAAATTCCTGAGCTTTCACAAAATTATGCCGTCGGTATTTTTGCGGCGGCTACCATCATGGTACTCAGAATATTTTTATTGGTTTTTATTTTCAATAAAGCAATGCTTGTTGAATTGACAATCCCTTTGTTAATAATTCTTTTAACCACTTTTGGAATTGCCTTGTACTTTTATAACAAACAATTTGAAAAACAGCATGCAGTAGACAAAATAGTGTTGGGAGATCCGCTAAATATTAAGAATGCGGTATTTTTTGGTATTTTTTATATGGGAATTTTGCTGTTGGTTAGCTATGCAAATCAAGCTTACGGCACAAAGGGAATTTATGTGTTAAGCACCATAAGTGCGTTGACCGATATTGATGCAATCGCTATTTCGGTTTCTAAATTGGGAGGCACCACCATGAATTTGTTAATAGCACAAAACGCCATTTTGCTGGCCACATTGTCAAATACCGTCGTAAAAATAGGCATTGCGGTTTTTACGGGAAGCAGGCAGTTGAAAAAATATGTGCTCATTGGTTACGGTTTTATTTTTATTGCGGGTATTATTGGTTTTCTGGTTTTGAATGCTTAATTAGGCAATGAAAAAAGTAAAAAAATATAGAATAGAGACAATTTTGGGTTTTTGAATTTTTGCTGAAGGAAGGAAATAAAAAAGCTCCTGAAATTTTCAGAAGCTTGTAAAATATATTAATAGTTGATTATTTAATCATTGTCCGGAGCAGCTTCATAACTGCCTTCAAATTCGAGTGAAGGAAAATCTTCGTCTTTCAATAAGTTTGCTGATGACGTTACGCTGAAATTAATAAAGTCTTTTGATTCTAAATTCCATACAATGCCTTCAGCTTCGGGAAAAGGCGCATTTTCATTCATTTGTGCGCCAAACAAACGTTTCAGAATATTTCGGTCGGATAGACCTTTGCTAAATAATTTCAGCAACATTTCTTTGGTCATTTTAACAGCTGGATTTCCATCAATTGGTGTAATGGAACAATTTATTATTGTGGCATTTGCACTTGGAAATGTGCCATTGAACGCTTTAAAAAGCAGTTGGTTGCAGTTAAATAAGGTATATTGAAGTTCTATTTCCGGATATTCTTCACAAACGGTGTCTATAAGCATATCATTTGAAATCTGGTCAATTTGTCCTTCGCTTAAAAGCTCGCCTAATTTATGGGTAAGCACTATAATTGCTGCTTCTTTAGGTTCAAAATCGGTGATTGCCATTAATAACAATTCGTGCAAAGATTCATCTTTTACACTTCCGGCATCGGGAAAATTAAACTTTTCCAACAATTGAAAGTAATCTTCAGTGGTCCAGTAATCTTTTATTTCATCTACAGTTTTTATGCTGTTTATTTTTATATTGTATTCCATCGTTTTTAAATTGGTTATTTATGTGTTATCCCGCTAGTGTGGGATTAATTATTCATTTTTAATTATTCATTATTCATTATTCATTATTCATTCAAGATGCGTTAGGGACTGAAGTGAAAACCTTTTGAGCTTTTTATTTTAAGCGAAAAAAGTTTGGAACAAAAGGCCCGACCCGCAGGGGAACGCCCAACAAAAATTTGGGCAGGCCCGAAATATTTTTTAATCAAATTTACTTTACAATATGGGAATCAGCAAAAAAATAATAAATAAAAAAAGGACAGGGTTTTTGCCATGTCCTTTTTTCATTCAAATAATTCAAATAATATTCTATAACAAGTTAAAGAATTTAATAAGGTTTTAGTCATTTTAAATTGATGACAAATCAATTACTGATTAAAGTAATATGATTAAAAGTAAAATGATAATAATTGCACCAACTGAAATGTAGATACCGTTTCCAGAAGATCTAATTTCGGTATTGATTGCGCGAACTTCTTTGCGTAGTTCTTTCTTTTCAGCACGATTAAGATCAGATTTGTCCATGTCTTTAATCTCTTCCAAACGATTAAGCATCACTTGAATTTCTGCCGGGATTTCTTTTGCGGCTGTGGTAGGATTTTTTTCAGAAGCGCTAACTGTAGTAAATGCACCTAATGATAACATCATTATCATTAAGTAAAGTCTTGTTTTTTTCATTTTTTTGCTGTTTAAAATTGTTAAATTAGTGATACTGTAAATTTGCAATTAAATAACGCTTAATTTGTTACATATTTTTTAAGAATAATTACATAATTCACACATCCTAAAGTTAAGAAAAAAAAATGACAGGGCAAAACCCTGTCATTTCTCATTTCAAACAACCTTCTATAACAAGTTATAGAATTTATTTTTGTGGTACAATGTCAATAATAACGGTACGGTTGTAAGATCTTTCTTCTGGAAGTGTATTTCCAAAAGGAGCTGCACTTTCATTTTCACCCATTCCGCTTACTTCAAATGTTACACCAGTGGTACCTAATTTAGCCACACTGTTTTCTAAAGTTGTTTTAACGTCATTTGCTCTTTTATCAGACAATGTTTGGTTATAATCTTCTTCACCAATAACATCTGTATGACCGTGAATGATCACTTTTGCGTTGGCCGGAATTTTTGGAGCCACAACTTCTGAAAGATATTTATCGTACATCGCGATTGCATTGGCATCATCAAATTCATAAATAATACTGAATCTCATTCCTTCTTCAACTTTAGAAGGTGTCCAAGCAACAATGTGCGCAGTAGATTCTTTAGTTACAATCTCACCGGTTTTGTTTGTTCCGATCATTTTCACTTTGTAATCTCCTTCAGGACTTGTTCCTAAAATAGTGTTTCCAGAAATACTCACTTCTTCTTGTGTGTATGGGCCATAATTTTGTACAACGCCATTTTGATCTGTAATTTCCATTTTCCAAGTGCTGAATGCTTCATCTGCTCCGTCAACTTTAAAAGTAACGTAACTGTCAATTGGCGCTTCTTGTATAGCAATAATTTGTACTGGTTTCAAAGGAGCGTCAGGGCCACTTTGGAATTCCATTAACAATGCTGGAGAGCTGCTTTCAACAGAAACTCTTCGGTCACCTTCTCTAAGAAGTGCCAACTCACGTGTTCCGCCTGGTTGTTCTCCTGGAATTTTTGGTTTATTTCTTCCTTCAATTGCTATTCTTGTTGCATCAATGGCAAATACATCCACCAAATATTTCTTAACATTTTCTGCCATCAATTTTCCTTCAGTTGGTCCATTTTCTGATGATCCAACCAAAACAATTGTTGAGCCAGGATTTTTTCCCATACGGTCACCTAAAATATTTAAAATATTGTAGTAAACTGTCATTTCACGTTTTGAACGACCTGCCAATTCTGTATTTGGTGCAAATACTTCAATTTGATCTTCTTTGAAGTCTTTTACTTGATCTCTGTTCAACAACACATAACGTTTTGAGATATCTGTAGATTTTTCATCAAAATAGATATAGTTACGCAATGGGAAAGTTTCAGTAACTCTTATTTCTCCAGGAACATTTAATGGCGAGTTAACCACAAATCCAACTGTCGGAACAACTACTTCAACTTCTTCTGGTGAAGTTTTATGGCCGCTACCAATTTTAAGCACAACACCTGCTCTTACTGTGGTTAAGTTCCAAGTTTCTATTGAACGTGGATTTTGTCCAAAATAAGGATGAAAAGCTACAAAAGGAGAAAGCACCAATTGTGTTTTGCTGGTTGCTTTTGACAATTGCATATCATAGCCCATACCAATTTGTCCAGAGATAATTGTTTCTTCAACATCACTAAAATCTCCTTCTACATCTGCAGGAGCTACCTGATTAGGGAAATCTGGATCTATTCCTTGCTGATAAACAAATGCTTTGTCTTGGTTGAAAGCAAATCTTGGTCCTGCATATAAATAGAAATTTCCTTTAGTTGGCGCAAAACGCAAACTTGGTTCTACTGTAATATAGCTTAAGTCGGTTGACAAGTCGGCTGGACAATTACAATCGGTGAATTGTTGATCGAAATCACCTTTACGGCTGTCTAATCCTGCTTGTATAATAAATCCGAATCTTGTGTCAGGTTTGTGAAATTCTATGCTTGGTGCAAGAAACAATCCGATTCCTGTACCTTTATGAAAAGTTGTAGGCGGTGTGAAAGCTGCATTCAACTGTTGTGTTGAGCCATCATAGAAATTAAAGTTTGCACCACCGGCAATACCAAAATACCAAGAAGGTCTAGAGTATTGTACTTCCTGTGCTTGAAGCGGAGATTCAATTCCTGTCAAAATCAAGGCGCCTATAATAAGACCCTTCAGGGTTTGTTTTAAGGAGCCAGCAAAGTGTGATTCCTCGTTTAAATTAGTTTTATTTTTCATTTTATTTTATGAATTAAAAATTTATCAAATATTATTATTTTTAAAGTATTCCCCCCGAAGGGGAAACACTTCTAAATTTAATTAAGGTTTAACAACAGCGGCTGCATCTAAAGTAACTGCAGTTTGTGCTAATAATCTACCATTAATTGTTGCTCCTGTATTCAATGAAATCAAAGTTTTAGATAAGATATTTCCTTGGAATTGAACAGTTGTTCCAAGCATAGCGCCTGAACCGGCAACCATCCAGAAAATATTATCAGCTTTTGCGCCATTTGCTAAAGTTATAATTGCACCATCTCCTACCGTAAGGTCTTGATCAATGATGAATACAAACTTCGCACAATCTACACCGCCACCATCTAGTGTAATTCCATTTGTGATTGAAAGTCCTGTACCCCATTTATAAACACCTGAAGCCAATGTTTGACCATTAAGATTTCCAGCCATATATTCGGTTACATCTACAGCCAAACCATTTGCGGTAGTAAACGCAGTATGCATATCATTTACAGCTGTGTTTAAATTAGTAGGTGTTGGAACCGCATAACTAGGTGCGTAAATTTTTCCGGTTACCAAACTTGAAGTAGAATATGCAGCACCAGCAGTAAGAATTAAATCAAATCCAGTGATGTAAGTTGCTTCTAAAGGGAATATTCCCATATCACCTGTAACTGAAGTTGTGCCAGTTGTTGAAATTCCAGATTCTGCCAAAATTGCATAATTACCGGCCGTTCCTAAATCTACTGCAGGAGTGGCACATTCGCCACCAGCAGTTGCAATTAAAACAAAGTTTGCCGTAATATTTTTATTGCCATCCATAAGTACAGTTAATGGATTGTTTGTTCCTGTTGCATCACCTGTCCAATTAAGAAATTCATAACCTGAATTTGGTGTTGCAGTAAGTTCTACATTATCTCCATTGTTGTAAGTTGCGTTGTCAGGATTTTTCACAACAGTACCATTTACGGCAGTTACATTTAATGTATAAGCGCTAACTGCAAAATTGGCAATCAAGGTTGTGTTTGCACTTAATACAAATGTATAATTTGCATTGGTTGAAACTTGAACTCCAGCCAATGTCCAGTTCACAAAAGTGTATCCTGTATTTGCAGTTGCAGTAACTGTTACATTGCTTCCGACATCAAATGAACCCGATCCAGTTGTTGATCCGCCCGCAACCGGCAATGCTGATGTATTCACAGCAAATTGAGCTGGTGGTATTAGTGTATAATTTGCAACCAGCGTTCTGTCTGCAATTAAAACAAATTGATAATTTGCACTGGTAGAAACTTGAATTCCGTTTTCTGTCCAGTTAGTAAATGTGTACCCTACATTTGGTACAGCAGTTACAGTTACTGCAGTTCCTTGGTCAAACAAACCTCCACCAGCAGTTAATCCGCCAATAGATGGACTTGATGATACTTCAACAGAATATTCTGGTAAAGGAAGCACAGTAACAAATGACCATACATAATTTTCTTGTAAAGCATTTCCTCTTTCATCTTTAGCCAATGTAGTAATTGTGCCTGTATATTCCGTGTCTTCATCAAGTAGTGATGAAGGCGTAAATGTTGCAGTTAAATTGCTGTAAGTAACCGTTCCATCTATCAATGTACCATTAGCACTTACAGTAAATGAAGCCCCAGTAATTGTTGTAGGGTTCATTTTCTCATTGAAAGTGGCTGTGATAACCTGATTTAAAGGCACATCAATATCCCCGTCTTCAGGGACTGTTGATAAAACAAGTGGGCAAAGACCATCGACTTCATTGAAATCATCCTCTGCACAACCTGAAAATAATAATACAAATGCAAATGCAATTGTTGTAAGTAATTTTTTAGCGATCATAATTTTAAGGTATTAAGGTTTATAATTTTTGTTTTGGGGGTGTTAAAATTTTTCATTGAACAAAGGTGGTTACATATAGGAGTGAAAGCATTACACAATTTTAGCAAAGAGTTGTATAATTCACACATTGTTTTTATGTAGTAAAAGACATTATTGTTTTTTAAGGTTGAATTGTAACCGGTTGAAGTACAATGTTTTTGTTAAAGTTCAATGGTTGTTTTTGGTTTTATACTCTATCCAACTTCACAAATATTTTTTGTGTTGCTTTTTTATTTATTCGGATAAAAAATTGATGTTTTTTTGATTTGAGGAGAGTTGATGGCAAAAATAGTATCCTAAAAATTTCATAAAGTTTTAACTTTTTAGACAATTCTCAGGTAATAAATGGGATTTATTTAACTTGTTTAAAATTTTTATAGCCAATGGGTATGATTAGTTTACGGCACTAAGGCGGTTATTTCTGATTATACGAAAGATGAAAAAACAGAAACATTTCCAAACATATTTGTCTATGGCTGCTAATGTTATATTTAGTGGCGGAATTAAGTCTAAAATGTATCGCCAGATTTTTATTTCTTCTTTTTAACATTGCTGGAAATTAATAAAACGACCGTCATGAGCCATCCAATTGGATAGGGCAGGATAAGGGTTCCCCACCACCAAGATAATGTTGATTTGCCGCCAAAACCTCCAAGTGACGAAAAATAGAACATAAAAAATACGCCAAAAATAATCAATATCAATGCTGCCACGAATGTTTTCCAATGCCGATCTTTTGTATAGTAGGTCGACAATGCAATAAGTGCACTGCCCAATATAATTGCGACGGATCCTTCTAAAGGATCAATGGTGCCAATTACAAAAGCAGTAACACCTATTATGTAAATAACGCGCGTCCATTTTGTTTTCTCTTTCATTGATGTTGATTTAAAAAATGGATTGCTTTTTATGTCAGTTTGTTATTAGTTGCAGTGGCATTTTTTATGCCAGCAGCAAATCAAATAGCAAAAAGGCAATTTACTAAAGAATCTTTCTTCCTTGAATAACCCTTAAAATAACTGCGATAACGGCGATTACCAATAATATATGTATGAGTCCGCCCATATTATATCCCAAATATCCAATGGCCCAAAGAATGATCAGGATGACTGCAAGTGTGTAAAGTAGATTTCCCATGAGTTGTTTTTTTTAATTATTGATTCTTTTTTATTCTGAAGTTTTTAAAGGTGGCTTCCAAAAGCATTCTTAACATGATTAAATGCTGCCTTAAATAGTTCTAGTTCCAGGATTGCAATAAAATTAGCATTTTCATTTGTGTCATGTTTTGATAAATATCAGTTTAAGAAATGATTAATCTCAGTTTTTGGGAGGTTAAAAATGTTGATGATGTTTAGGCTGAAACGTTCACCGAATGCGCTTTAAGAAAAAGGCTTTTTTTGAAGAGCGCAAATTTCTAAACAAAAAAATACCAACGTTATAACGCCGGTATTTTATAAGTAAAAATCGATTTTAAAGTTTTAAAGGATCCTTCTTCCTGAAATAAGTCTAAAAATAACTGCAATCACTGCAATTACCAATAAAATGTGAATAAGTCCGCCCATACTATATCCAAGGAATCCAATGGCCCAAAGAATTACTAAAATGACTGCAACTGTGTAAAGTAGATTTCCCATGATTATTTATTTTTTTAGTTTAACTGTTTATTTATTTAATTATCAAATTGGCTATTTCCCTATTGTCTATTGGCTTTTGCCTAATTTTATTACTCGTTTTTAACCGTAAAGTTTTTAAAGGCTTCACCCAAATCATCCATATCCTTGTTAAACTCTGTTTTGAATGTTTCCCAGTTGTCTTTTCCGGTTACTTCATACTCATCCAATTTCTTTTTCATTGCAATGTTTTTTTGTTCCAGTACCGCTATTTGTTCCTGGTAATAAGCTTTTGCATCTTTTTTTGCATATTCTATTTTAACATTGAATTCGGCAATCATTTGGTTGTTTGCTTCTATTTTAGCCGCTGTTTCTTTCTTGAAATTTTCAACATCTGCCAAGTATTCTTCTTTTGCTATATTAAAATCTTCATCGGCTTTAATAGACTTGTCTTCTGCATTATCTACCTTTTCAGCAGCAGTGTTGCAACTTGTGAAAACAGCGCCTGCTAACAATAAGGTAGCGCTAAGTGTAAAAATTAATTTTTTCATTTGTATGGTTTTAGTAGTTTCTATTAATTACGCTATTGTGCTATAAGGTTGTAATAATTTTAAGTATCTCTTCTTTTGATTTGCCTAGTTTTACCTGAAGTTTTTTCACTACATCATCTTGTTTTCCTTCCACAAACAACAAATCATTGTCGGTTAACTTGGCGAATTTTCTCTTTAGTTTTTCTTTTGTCTCATGCCAGTTTTTTCTTAATTCTATTGAATTTTTCATGTTTTTTTCCAACTCAAATTGTTCATTAATCATCATTTTGTAAAGGTATGCCACATTATTATTGGTGGCCTTACATAACTTTTTATAAAAGTTACATAATTCACACCTTAAATAATTTGAACTGCTTTGAGAATTGGGGTTATTAATTTTTTCAATAATGGCATAGATCATAATTCCACAAGCTTAAGCGGTTTATAGGAATGTTCTTATTCTTTTTTTGCTTCAGCGGCTTCTTCCTTGTTTTTAGCGGCTTCCCTTTCTTTCTTTTTAAAATATCCCTTCAACAGAAAATTGCTTTTTGCGGCTTCCATATTTTCTTTCAATCCCTTACTGCTTTTTTGTAGGTTTCCCATTGTTTTGTTAAGACTTTCAGCCATAGTGGAGTCCTGAATCAACATACCAAGTGTTCCTTTTCCTTGATTGATATCATACAATATTTCTATAACTTGTCCTGAAATAACCTCAGCATTTTGTGCCGTAACACCTAGGCTTGCAATAATAGCATCTGTTTCAACAGGTTCAATTGATGCAATAAATTGCCCGCTTTTTACCGATTTTGTTTCGGCGCTACCTTGGGTAATAATTAAAATCCGGTCACCAATAATTCCTTCCGAACCAATAGCAGCCATACAATCTGTTTTAATAAATTTCTGAACGTCTTTTTGAACAACCATATTCACAATTACGGTTGAATCATTGATGATTCTAATATTGTCGACCGTTCCAACATTGATTCCTGAAAACCGAATATTGTTGCCAACCTGCAATCCGCTAACGTTATAGAAAGTGGTGGAGAGGCTAAAAACCGGATTAAATAAGTTTTTTTGGCGACCTATCAGAAATATTGCAATGGCAAAGATTATAAATCCTGCGGCAACGAAAAGCCCTAATCGTACTTTGAATTTTGTTGAGTGTGTATTCATATTATTTTTTTATTAAATATTGTTATTAGCGTTATTTTGTTTTTGTTGAATTGTTTTGATTTTTTTATTATTTGAAGAAGGACATAATTAATGGATCCTCCGATTTTTCAAATTCTGAAAGTTTTCCTTCTGCATAAACATAGCCTTCGTGCAACATAATAATACGGTCGGCGGTTAAGCGCACACAGGCAATATCATGGGTGATAATGATAGAAGAAGTTTTGTATTTTTTTTGAACCGAATTGATTAGTTCGCTTATTTCATCCGATGTTACCGGGTCGAGCCCAGTTGTAGGTTCATCATACAACATAATTACCGGATCCAAAATAATGGATCGAGCCAAGCTAATTCGTTTACGCATTCCGCCGGACAGTTGTGAAGGCATTTTATCCAGCACATCTGAAAGTCCAACATTTTCCAATACTTCAATTACTTTTTTGTCAATTTTCTGCTCATTCAAACCTCTTTTAATTCTGCGAAGCGGAAATTCTAAATTTTCTTTTACCGTCATGGAATCATACAAAGCACCACTTTGGAAAAGAAAACCGATTTTCTTTCTTAATTCGGATAATTCATTGCCTTTTATGGAACATACATTTTTGCCAAGCATGGAAATTGTGCCGCCATCAGGATTTAACAATCGCACAATGCATTTAATCAGCACCGATTTGCCCGATCCTGATTTGCCCAGAACGACCAAGTTTTCGCCATTTCGAAGTTTTAAGGAAATATCTTTTAATACTTCGAGTTTTCCAAATGACTTTTTCAGATTGGTAATTTCTATCAATGTTTCAGAAGTTATTTTTTCTTCTGAAATAGTGTCTGAACTAGTTTCTTGTGAATTTTTCATAACCACATATCTGTTATTTGTACCGCAATCATATCAACAATAATGATCAACAAGGATGACAATACCACCGCGGCATTTGCTGCTTTTCCAACACTTTCGGTGCCTCTTCCGGCGGTGAAGCCTTTATAGCATCCTACAATGCCGATGACCGCTCCGAAAAGGAATGTTTTTATTAAGGCAGGAAAGAAATCTAAAAAAGTGATTGACCCAAATGCCCGAAAAATATACAGTACCAGCGACACATCTCCTTTTATGTTTACGCCAATCCAACTTCCCAAAAACCCGAATGCATCAGCAAAGAGAACCAAAATTGGCAGCATTAGTGTGGCGGCAAGTACACGTGTTACAACGAGATACCTGATGGGATTGGTTGCAGAAACTTCCATGGCGTCAATTTGCTCTGTTACTTTCATCGACCCTAATTCTGCGCCCATCCCCGAACCAATTTTACCTGCACAAATTAAAGCGGTAATTATAGGGCCGATTTCGCGAATAATCGATACAGCGACCATACCCGGAAGCATAGTGACTGCGCCAAATTTTACCATGGCCGGACGTGATTGAATTGTAAGCACAAGTCCCATAATCATTCCGATAATAATAATAAGCGACAACGATTTATTGCCTATTTCATAACACTGGCGCAAAAATTCCTTAAATTCAAAATTTCGTGAAAATGTTTCCTTAATGATTTGTTTTATGAAAAGGGACATATCGCCAACTTCTTTCAAAAAACTATTTGCCCTTTCTTTTTGATCAAGCGTTTGTTCGCTGAGCCTAATGGAACGCGCAGTCGCTAAACTTTGTACTTTTTTTATGTCTAGGATTTTTAATTTTTTCATACTGTATTTTTATAAGTGCCTTCTCATGTTTTAAATAATAATGCCAAGGGATCGCTGTATTTAAATCTGTCTTGTGGCATCTTTTTATTAAACCTATTATTCAAAATAATCAATTAGTAAAGGTAAGTTTATAGGATGCCGAAGTTGTTACATAACTTTTAAAAAAAGTTGCAAGATTCACATATTTACCAGATATAGAATGATTTAGGAGAAAAACGGTTTCTATGCTAAAGATAAACGTCAATAATTTTTTTGAGAATAAATTAGGATGGGCACAAAAAAAGACTGTCTTTTCAGACAGCCTTTTTTTGGGGTTGGCTATTTTTAATAAATTATGGTTGCGTAACCCTATTTGCATCAAGAATTACAGCTGTTTGCGCCAAAGCTCTTCCGTTAAAAGTTGCACCTGTTAGAAAAGTAATGCCTGTCTTTGACAAAACAACACCTTCAAAATGAGAGGTTGTTCCAAATATTGCATAACCGGCTACCTGCCAAAAAATGTTTTTAGCTTGTGCACCTCCGGCAAGTTTAATTTTTACGCCAGCGCTTGTGGTAAGATTTCCTGCAATTTGAAAAATCCACACATCATTTGGTCCGCCTGAAATGGTAACATCGGTTGGCACCGTAACGGCACTTGTCCATTTATACAATCCTGGAGTTAGGGTTTTGCCACCTAAATTACCTGTTCCCAATTCAATAAAATTGGGAGAAGGACGCCCTGCAGCATCATCATAAGCCGTAATCATATTTTCAACAGCTACAGTAAGGTTGCTTGAGGTTGGAGCAACCATATCAGCAGCATATATTCGTCCGGAAATTTGTGGAGATGTTGCAAATCCAGTGGCAGCTGTCAAGCCAAAGCCTGTAATAAATGATGCGGCGGATTGGCTAA
>Ga0156193_181_pt1 | contig 24659 bp, 21 predicted proteins | sample RifCSPlowO2_12_FD_107846 | JGI IMG/M metagenome (GOLD analysis project Ga0156193, IMG submission 107846) | Flavobacteria bacterium RIFCSPLOWO2_12_FULL_35_11
ACTTTCAGTCCCCAGTAAAACAAACCTCTGCACTTTCAGTGCAGAGTAGTTTAGTTTGATTTAACGGAACCTTTAACTTTTCAACCTTTAACTTTTAACTTTTTTTTAAAGCCAAGTTTTTACATTGTTGTAATCTAAATAATAGATAAATTTAACTGAAAAATTATTGGAAATAGGCTCATTAAACAGATTGTCCAAGTTTTTTCTGAAATTTAAATGCGCCAATTCATCTTCATTAAAAATGGAGTTTCTGTATAAAAAAACCAACTGACTGCCCGGTGCAAATTCCCACGAATAACTTAAATCCAAATTCCAGATATTGTAATTGATATCGTGGTTTCCTTGATAGGTACTGGTGTTTAAAGTGCCTTCATTATTCAGTTCAAAAAAATTGGTGTCGTATTTAACCGGCGACCAATAATGCCTGAACGACAGCGCTAAAGTTGATTTTGTATTGAAACTTAAATTGCCTGTTAAGGTATTGGTCACTTCTTTTACATCTCTGTTTCCAAAAATAATGCTTCCGTTATCTAAATTGGTGACCCATCCTTCATCATTGGTAAGTTTGGAAAAATTCAACTTATAAATAACTGAAAATTTATCAGTAAAGCGATAACGTGGCGAAATGGTCAGCTCCGCATATTCATTATCAAGATCATATCTTTTGGCATAAGTGCTTCTAACGTCAATCGCAAACTTTTTACGGTAATCCGTGGAAATCCAGCCATTTATGAAATATACTGGATTTTGCTTAAAAAATCTTCCCTTAACGCGAGGCTCGTAGAAATTATATTGTTCTCCAATATTGGTATTTATTTCTCCGCCAAAGGCAAATCTTGTTTTGGTGGCAAAGAAAAAATCCAACTCAAAATTGTTTTCCGCGAATTGGTTCGTGTCATTTTGATAATTAAAATTGCTTGATAATGAAATATTATATTCATTAAAGATATTTGTGGGCGCAAAAATTCTGTAGGATGCTTCAGCCCAGTAAACAGCTAAGTTATTTCTGTTTTGATACCCCAAATCGTTAATATCATAGGTGTCATTGCTTCGTGAATGGCCAAATTCATATTGATAATTGCCTGATATTTTTGCAAATTCGAGCAATCCGGAATAGCCCGATTTGTTTTTGCCATTTTCCTGAATGTTGCTTATTTTAAAATCTCCAGTTGTTTTGTAGCTGTTTTTTTTATTTGCTATATCAAAAAGTAAGGCAGAAACATTGGCGTCCCTAAAACTGCCATTTCGCGTAACGTTGGTATTTACAAAACTTATGGAAGAATTTTTATTGAATTGTTGGTCTAAGACAAGTACATTATAATTGGCAAGCGGCTCGGTAACTATTTCTCTGGTTTCATTGGTCAGCGTATTTTTGATTTCTGCGGAAGTTTTTTCAGTGATGGCATTGAAAAATCCGATTCCCAATCCTTTTTTTGTCCTTCCCGAAACTTTTAAGGCGTTTATCATGTTGACTTTTGCCGGATTGTTGGCGATTTCTTCATTTTCTTTTAAATCGGATTGAATCTTTCCATATCCAATAGGCCTGCTGCCGATTCTTCTGGAATAAAATAAATAACCTTTGCTGAAAAGTTCTGTTCCCTCCGTAAAAAAGGCGCGTTTTTCTTCATATTGTTGTTCAAACGGACCTAAATTCAGGACTTGGTCGTCAAACGCCGTTTGCCCGAAATCCTGAATCAATGTGGCATCCAAAGTAAAACTTTCGTTGATGCCGTATTTTAAATCCATCCCAACGCCGTAATCAGTGTCCGAATTTCCGTTATAATTATTGTACGCAGCAAATGCATAGGGAGAAAAGCTGAGGCGGGTAGGGGGTTTTATGTTTTTTATGCTGGTAATTAATCCGGAATATTGTGTGAACAAGCCAACTTTTTTATCGACGTAATTCCAAGAGTATTGCTCATTGAGCCTATTTATTTTTCTGTGAAAATTTACGCCCCAGGTTTGTTCGTTTGAATTACTGAACCTCAAGGCCGAATAAGGGATTTTAATTTCTGTAACCCAACTGTTGCCGTTAATTTTAACGTCACTTTCCCAAACCGCATTCCAGCTAAAATCTTCTCCTTCCATAGAAACTTTGGCGTCACCTTGGGCGCCGGTGCTCATCACCACAAATTCGGTATCATTTTGTCCGTCGTTGTTAGGGTTGATGCTGATTAAAAAAAAGTCGACCTGTCCAAATTGATCCCTGCCGCCAAACTGTAATGGAATCGCTTTTGGGTTAATGTCATACATCGTGGCGCCAAAATAAATGGCTTCATCGTCATAGGCTATTTTCACAACCGTTTTCATATTTTCTCTTTCGTTGCCGCCATCGCCGGGCTTAAACATTTGAAAATCTTGGGCAACTTCGGCATCCTTCCAAAAATCTTCGTCCAAAACACCGTCAATTACCGGAGTTTTGTCGATTCTAAGGGCGTTAACCGATTTAATTTTTTCTTGGGAATAGGAGAGGGAGAAAAAAAATAAACTAAGTATGAATAGGTGCTTTTTCATTATAATTTAATAAACGGGATCAATTTTTTTGTTAAAATATTTAAGATACAAATACCATCTTAAATAAATGCTACTGTAAATAGACGTCAAAAATAACACATTGTTACACAATGTAAAACTTTTTTGAAATGAACTTAAATTTTAAGTTAGGATTAGTACATTTGTGAATATTTACAAAAACCATTATTTCTAATGAATTTACACGAATATCAAGGAAAAGAATTACTAAATAGTTTTGGCGTAAGAATACAACGTGGTATTGTTGCCGATAATCATTTAAAAGCCGTGGAAGCAGCAAAACAATTGACTGTGGAAACCGGTACTGGCTGGTGGGTAGTTAAAGCGCAAATTCATGCGGGCGGACGTGGCAAAGGCGGCGGCGTGAAATTGGCCAAAAGTTTGCAAGATGTGGAAACAATTTCGGAAAGTATCATCGGAATGATGTTGGTAACACCGCAAACACCACCCCAAGGTAAAAAAGTTCATCAGGTTTTAATCGCTGAAGACGTTTATTATCCGGGAGCAAGTGAACCTGAAGAATATTATATGTCGGTACTTTTAAACAGGGCAACCGGTAAAAATATGATTATGTATTCTACTGAAGGAGGTATGGATATTGAAACTGTTGCGGAAAAAACTCCTCATTTAATTTTTACGGAAGAAATGGATCCTTTATTGGGATTACAGGCTTTTCAGGCGCGTAAAATTGCCTTTAATTTAGGATTGTCAGGGAATGCGTTGAAAGAAATGATCAAGTTTGTGACTTCTTTATATGCTGCATTCGTAAATTCTGATGCCACTTTATTTGAAATCAATCCTGTATTAAAAACATCGGACGACAAAATTTTAGCGGTGGATTCTAAAGTTGTTTTGGATGACAATGCTTTATTTCGCCATAAAGATTTAGCGGTGCTTAGAGATTTTCGTGAAGAAAACCCTATTGAAGTTGAAGCCAACGCTGCCGGGTTGAATTATGTGGATCTGGACGGAAATGTGGGCTGTATGGTGAACGGTGCAGGATTGGCGATGAGCACCATGGATTTAATCAAACAATCTGGCGGGGAGCCTGCAAACTTTTTGGATGTTGGCGGAACGGCAGATGCCAAACGTGTTGAAACAGCCTTCAGAATTATTTTAAAAGATTCAAATGTAAAAGCCATTTTGGTGAATATTTTCGGCGGAATTGTACGTTGCGACCGAGTGGCGCAAGGGGTGATTGATGCTTATAAAAATATGGGTGATGCCATTAACGTACCAATTATTGTGCGTTTACAGGGAACCAACGCAAAAGAAGCACAAGAGCTTTTAGACAATAGCGGATTGGATTTAATTTCAGCCACTGAATTTCAGGAGGCCGCAGATAAAGTTCAAAAAGTATTGGCATAATATTTCAAAAATAACAAGGAAAAAAGCTGATGAATTTATCATCAGCTTTTTTTTGGGCATAAAAAAACACTTCAATGGAAGTGTTCTTTTATTTTGTTGATTGATACGATTATATATCTTCAAAATTTACATCGGTAAAACTTTCAGATCCTGAGATGGTTTCTTCTGTTTCCTCAAGGCCGTCTGAAGGTCTTTTAAAATCTTTTTGGTGACGTTCTGAAATCACTTCTTCCCCTTTTTCATTTAAGATATAATTGGTTGCTTCTTTTAGCATATCATTAAACTCTACAAAATCTTCCTTGTATAAATAAATTTTATGCTTTTTGTAATGGAAAGATCCATCGTCGTGAGTGAATTTTTTACTTTCGGTAATAGTTAAGTAATAATCTTCGGCTTTTGTTGCTCTTACGTCAAAAAAGTAAGTTCTTCTTCCTGCTCTAAGAACTTGAGAGAATATCTCTTCTTGTTCTAAATGTTCATTGTCATTCATATATAACTCTCTATTTAATTAATCTTTTTATTAGATTTTGACACAAATCTATAAAATTATTTGACTTATTTCACTATTTTCAAATTTCTTTTTCCAAAAGTTGCTGTTCATAAAGCTCTTTATAATAGCCTTCAATTTTAATCAACTCATTATGTGAACCTTGTTGAATTATTTTGCCTTTTTCCAACACGATAATGGTATCCGCATTTTTTACCGATGAAATTCTGTGGCTCACGATGATTGTTGTTTTATCCTGGCTTATTTTAAATAAGTTGTTTAATATAATTTCTTCTGTTTCTGTGTCAACTGCCGACAAGCAATCGTCAAAAATTAAAATTTCAGGTTCCTTAATAAGTGCTCTAGCGATGGAGACCCGCTGTTTTTGTCCGCCCGACAAAGTAACGCCGCGTTCGCCGACATAGGTGTTGTAACCTTCGTTAAACTCAATGATATTGTGATGGATGTAAGCATCATTTGCGGCTTGTTCCACCTTTTCGTCGGAAGCAGATTCATCGCCAAATTTGATATTGTTTTTGATGGTGTCAGAAAACAAAAAGGCCTCTTGCGGCACAAATCCGATGCTTTGCCGCAGGTTGTCCAAATTAAGCTGTTCAATAGGCTTTTCGTCGATTAAAATCGTACCCGATTTCACATCATACAAACGGGCAATTAAACTGATGAGCGTTGTTTTTCCCGATCCGGTATTTCCCAAAATACCCAGTGTTTTTCCTTTTTCAAGTTTAAAACTCACATGTTGCAGCGCTTCTATGTTGGTATCGTCATAAGTAAATGACACGTCTTTAAATTCAATGCCGCCTTCAATTTTTGAGGGTTTATCGGTATGGTTTTTTATTTCAGGTTCGTGTTCTAAAAACTCGTTGATCCGTTTTTGCGATGCTTCCGCTTCCTGAATGATGGAAGTGACCCAGCCCACTACGGCAACCGGCCAGGTAAGCATGTTGATGTACATAATAAACTCGGCAATAACCCCCAAAGAAATGGTGCCATCAATATAGCGCAAACCGCCAACATAAATGACCAGGATATTGCTCAAACCAATCAACAGAATCATGGAAGGAAAAAACAAGGCCTGAACTTTAAACAGGCTGATATTTTTTTCTTTAGTGGTATCGGACAAACGCTCAAATTCGAGCATGGCCTTGTCTTCAATGCCATACGATTTTAAGATGCTGATTCCCGAAAAAGTTTCTTGGGCATTTGAAGTCAATTTCGATAAATATTGTTGAACAACGGTGCTGCGCTGGTTAATGACCCTGCTTAAATAATAAATTAACACCGATAAAATGGGCAATGGCAATAGCGTGTAGTTGGTTAAAGTGACATCGATATTATACATTTTGATAATGGCCACCGAAAACAATACCAGCATATTTATGCTGTACATAATGGCCGGTCCGGCGTACATGCGCACCTTGCCCACATCTTCGGTAATGCGATTCATTAAATCGCCCGTTCTGTTTTTTTTGTAAAAATTTAAAGACAATAATTGATATTGGCGGTAAATTTCATTTTTTAAATCAAATTCAATCAACCGCGACATCACAATAATGGTTTGTCGCATTAAAAAAGTAAAAAACCCCGAAAGCAGCGCTGCCGCAACGATTAAAAGGATGTTATAAAGCAATTCCGATTTTACCACGGCCAAATCGGTCACAATGCCGTTTCTGTAATCTTCCGCAACATTAACGGATTCCCTGATAAGCCGGGGAACTTCCAATGCCAAGATTTTAGAAGCAATGGTAATAATGATGCCTAATAAGAGTCGGTATTTATATTTTAAAAAGTATTTGTTTAAGTATTGTAACGCTTTCATAAAGAAATTAAATGCAATGAATTTTGTAAAATGCGAAGATACGGGAAAAAAAAGTTTAAAGTAAAAAGTTATTTTAAAGTTAATAGGGATTGGGAAATGGGCAAGATGGGAAAAATCTAAAATCGTCTTTCGTACATCAATTCGCGTTAGGGATTGCAGCGAAAATACTTTTATTGCGAGTCGCAATGAAAGATTGCAGCGAAAAGCCCGACCCTTGCGGGAACGCCCGCAGAAAAGTTGGCCAGGCCCAAAATTGTATTTTTATTCAAAATGTTTTAGGATTTGGCCGCTTTACGGAAATAAACAAAAACAAAATTTTATTTCAAAAAAATATTAGTATTTTTGCGCTTTATACCACTAAAATTTTCAAAAGTTCTTTAAATGATAAATAGAAGACATATTAGAATAAAAGTAATGCAATCGGTTTACGCGTTGCTTCAGTCTAAAAGTGATAACCTGAAAAAAGAAGAAGATTTTTTATACACCAGTATAGAAAAAATGTACGATTTGTACGTATTAATGCTTCGTTTGCTTGTGGAAGTTAAAAATATGGAGAAAAAACATATTGAGATTTCGGGCAAAAAGTATTTGGCAACTACACAAGATTTAAATCCGAATTTTAAATTTATTAACAACGAAATTTTCAAATTGTTGGATGAGAGCGTTTCATTAAATGCTTATTTGGACGACAATAAACTTAATTATTGGAGTTTGGACAATGAATATGTGCATGAAATTTTGAAGTTGATAAAAGAAAGCAGCAGTTATGCCGCTTATATGAAATCTGAAAAATGTTCTTTTGAAGAAGACCGGGATTTTGTGGTGGCACTGTTTAAAACCGTGGTGGCTCCAAATGAAAAATTGGCCGAATATTTTGAGGACAAAACCATTAGCTGGGTGGATGACATTCCATTTGTAAATACCTGGATCGTAAAATCGTTGAATCAGTTAAAACCGAAACAGACTTTTCAGTTGGGAAATTTGTATAAAGATGATGACGACAAGAAATTTGTGGTGGATTTATTTAGAAAAGTGGTGTTAAACCATAAAGAATTTGAAAAGGAAATTGAAAATAAAACACCCAATTGGGATACCGACCGTATTGCGGAAATTGATATGATATTGATAAAAATGGCCATAAGCGAGTTTTTGAAATTCCCGTCAATTCCAACCAGCGTCACCATTAACGAATATATTGAAATCGCAAAGGATTATTCATCAGAAAAAAGCAGTTTCTTCATCAATGGCGTTATCGATAAAATTTTAAAAGATTTTACTGCGTCAAAAAGATTAAATAAAATAGGACGAGGATTGCTGTAATTTTATATTTTTACACAAAAAAAACCAAGAACCATGAAAAAAAATAGTATTGTAGGAATTGTATTGTTAAGTTTAGGTTTGGCATTTGTTTCTTGTAAAGAAAATGCCACCTCAAAAATAGAGGATACAAATTTAGAAACTGCAAAAGAAAGAGATGCAAAAATTAGTTTGGGAAGTGCCATTATTGAATTTGACACCAAAGATTACGATTTTGGAACGGTTAAAGAAGGCGATGTTGTTGAAGGCGTATTTAAAGTAGCCAACAAAGGAAAAACAGATTTGGTAATCACAGATGCATCGGCATCTTGCGGTTGTACGGTTCCTGAATGGCCTAAAGAAGCAATTAAACCTGGAGATTCTGCCGAAATAAAATTTTCGTTCAATTCTAAAGGAAGAACCGGAAAACAAAGCAAAACAATTACCTTGCAAACAAATACAGCAAATGTTACCGAAACCTTGCGAATTGCAGGAACTGTGACACCAAATAGCTAACCAATAAATTTAAAATAATATAAAATGTATACATCGATAGCTTTACAAAGTTTTGGAGGAAGTTCATTAACGAGCATGCTTCCTTTCTTATTAATGTTTGTGGTTATTTATCTTTTTATGATAAGACCGCAAATAAAACGCCAAAAAAATGAAAAAAAGTTTCAAACTTCTATTGCAAAAGGCAATAAAGTAGTGACAAGCAGCGGTATTCATGGCAAAATTGTTGATATTGTGGACAGTGACAATACAGTAATCATTGAAACAGGAGCAGGGAAAATTAAATTTGAACGCTCTGCCATTTCAATGGAACTCAGCAAAAAATACCAAGGCGCTGAAGAAATTAAATAAAATTAGCACATACTTGAAAAAGTGAGCTTTTTAGCTCACTTTTTTTGTATCTTTAATAGTTATAATTCCAGCAATGAAAACAACTTCAGCAACAAGCATTAAATCCCTGAAAAGCAATAAAAAAATTAAAATATTTTTATTTTTTCTTGTTTTGTCTTCCATAATCTGGCTGCTGATGGAATTGTCTAAAAGTTATGTCACTCCGGTTGTTTTTAATGTGGAATATACCGATTTGCCATCCAGTAAATTGGTGCAAAAAAAACCTATTTCTGAATTGGATGTGGCCATTAAAGCGCCAGGTTTTACGCTGATAAAGTACAAGATCAAAAAACACAAAATACTCTTAAGCTTAAAAAATATTTTTAAAAACAAAGAGGGCTATTACATATTGCCGAACAAACAAATTTCATCGTTAAATTCCCAATTTTCAAATGGCATAGAAATTGTCAGCATTTTGAAAGACACTATTTTTATTGAATTGGGAACTTCCATTTCTAAAAAAGTACCGGTAATCCCAAGTCTTGAAATTCATTATAAAGCAGGCTATAATATGGTCGAAAAATTAAATATTACACCAGATAGCGTGATTGTTTCTGGTTCAAGAAAATACATTGACTCCATCAACGAAATGGCTACGAGTCCGCTGATATTAGATGATGTTTTTGAAGACATTGAGGTGGTGCTTACATTAAAATCGCCTTTTAAGCCAAACCAAATTAAAATGTCGGCCACCAAAGTTAAAATAAGCGGGAAAGTCGACAAATTTACCGAAGGCACCTTTAAAATTCCAGTAACCATCATCAATGTGCCGGATGGCGTGAATGTAACCACTTTTCCGAAGGAAATTGAAGTGATTTATCAGGCCGGACTTTCAAATTTCAGCAAAATAAACAAAAACGATATTTCGGTTATTTTTGACTATAAACAATATGAAACGGACACTTTAATCACTTTCTTGACCCCAATAATAATGCAGAAAAGCGATTATATTTATGCGTTAAAAATAAATCCGCCACAACTGGAGTTTTTAATTCAAAAATGAAACGAGCAAAACAAATTTTGATATGTGAAGGAATGATTAATAGCGAACCTGCCTGGCGGCATGCAGCAGCTGTTATCGCAAAAAAATAGAATTTAAACAAATGAAAATAATTGGGTTGACGGGCGGCATTGGAAGTGGAAAAAGCACTGTTTTAGCGCTTTTTGAAGCCCTTGGCGTTGTTACTTATATAGCCGATAGCGAAGCGAAGAAATTAATGAATGTCGATGCCGAATTAAGGAGTCAAATCGTAAAATTATTTGGGGATGAGGCTTACGTACAGGGTGAATTGAACAAAACATACTTGGCATCGCTCGTTTTTAACAATGCCGAAAAATTAAACGCTTTAAATGCGTTGGTGCATCCAAAAGTAAGGGAAGATTTTCAACGTTTTATCAGAAAAACAAATGCTGATTTCATTATTTATGAGGCGGCCATATTATTTGAGAGCGGCAGCGATAAATTTTGTGATTATATCATCACCGTTTCATCCTCTTTTGAAAATAAAATTGATAGGATTATGAAGCGGGACAAGGTTTCCGAAGCACAAATTTTAGAGCGGATGAAACACCAGTCGACGGATGATCATAAAATTAAAAAATCGGATTTTGTCATCAGAAACAACAAAATAGCGGACACAAAATATCAAGTTTCAACTATTTTTGGGTTGCTTCAAAAATTAAAAAATAGGTAAAATTTTTCTTAAAAAATTGTTAAGAAAATAATAAATATGTTAATCTACGTTAAATAACAATGAATATACTGTTAAACGTGTAAATTTGGGTGATGAGGAAAAGGATATTTGTGCTTATCGTTATTTTAATGAGCATTGCTTTAATAGGCATTATTTTTGTACAGGTATTTTGGATCAAAAATACGGTGCAGATAACGGAAGAGCAATTTACGTCAAATGTTAAGTTTGCTTTGGCAAAAGTTTCAGATGACATAAAGCAGCGAGAGTTCAATGATTTTTATTTTAAAATTGCCGAACTTTATAAAGAGGGTGAAAAATTAAAGGAATCTGACGTCAGAAAATTCATTTATGAAAAAATTGACACCACCAATAATGAAAAATTCACTTATTCCCAAAGTATTATTGAGTCGAATTATAAAGTGCCCACCGAGTTCTTTGAAAATGATACGGTAAATTTTAGAGAAATTTTCAGCAAAGAAGAAATTGTGATCGTAAAAGATCAAGTATTGGACAATGCCGCAGGGACGATGGCTCCGCCTGAAGAACGCTATGTAAAAGTCGGAAGGTTTGAAGGTGCGGAAAGATCGTATTTAGAGCGTCAATTTGATATTTTTACAAGCAAACTTCCTGTTCATAGAAGGGTAACCAACAGAGAAATCTCATTTAGGCTGGCCAATGAATTAAAATCAAAGGGAATTGGCACTAATTTTAAATATGGCATTTACAGCAATGGATTGGCAACTCAGGTAAAATCGGGTTATTTCAGAAAAGAAGTGGGCAAAAGTTATATGGTGCCAATGTTTGCAGATGCGGAAGGGAACAGCAATTATCAATTATATGTGACATTTCCAGAAGAGAAAAATTACATTTTAGCCTCAATTTCAAAAATATTGGCCCTGTCTGTTTTTTTTATACTGATTATCATCTTGGCATTTGTGAGTGCTTTGTATCAATTGGTCAAACAAAAACAGATTTCTGAAATTAAAACGGATTTCATCAACAATATGACGCACGAATTTAAAACGCCCATAGCGACCATAAATTTAGCGTTGGATGCCATTAAAAATCCGAAAGTAATTGGCGACCAGGAAAAAGTGATGCGTTATGTGCAAATGATTCGTGAAGAAAATAAAAGAATGAACGCCCAAGTTGAAAATGTGTTGAGGATTTCCAAACTTGAAAAAAATCAGTTGGATGTAAGTAAGGAAAAAGTGGATGTGCACGACTTAATAGAAGAGGCCGTAACCCACGTAGATTTGTTGGTTAAAGATAAAGGCGGTTATATAAAAATGAAATTAAACGCAGCGTCAACCGAAATTTTAGGCAACCATTTTCATTTCACCAACGTGCTTGTCAACATATTGGACAATGCCATAAAATATTCGGAAGGTGCCCCGAAAATTGACATTTCAACGGAGAATACCGCTAAAGAGATAGTTATTAAAGTAAAAGATCAAGGTATTGGAATGATTAAAACCGTTCAAAAAAATGTTTTTAAGAAGTTTTACAGAGAGGAAAGAGGAAATATACACAATGTAAAAGGCCATGGTTTAGGGCTTGCATACGTGAAAAAAATTGTTGAAATTCATCAAGGTGAAGTTTATGTGGAAAGTGAAAAAGGAATTGGAAGTACTTTCACCATTAAACTGCCTTTAATTTAAAATAAAAAATATGGAAAATAATAGAATTTTATTGGTTGAAGACGATCCCAATTTTGGGACTGTTTTGAAAGATTATTTATCACTAAATGATTATAAAGTGACCTTGGCCAAAGATGGTTTGGAAGGGTTGATTATGTTCAAAAACGACGATTTTGACTTGTGTATTCTCGATGTGATGATGCCCCGGAAAGATGGTTTTTCATTGGCAAAAGATATCAGGGCAACAAATTCTGAAGTGCCTATTATATTTTTAACGGCCAGAACCATGAAAGAAGACGTGCTGAAAGGATATCAATCCGGCGGCGACGATTATTTAAATAAACCTTTTGATTCAGAAGTTTTATTGTATAAAATTAAAGCCATTTTGCAACGCAAAGAAACGGAGCAAACTATTGAAGAAGATGTTTTTGAATATAAAATCGGAAAATTCGAGTTCAATTCAAAACTCCGTCATCTGTCCTATGATGGAGGTGAAATTCAAAAGCTTTCCCCAAAAGAAAGTAAATTATTAAAATTGCTTGCCACCCATAAAAATGATTTAATGCCGCGCGAATTGGCCCTGACTAAAATTTGGAGAGACGACAATTATTTTACTTCCAGAAGCATGGATGTGTATATCGCAAAACTTCGAAAATATTTAAAACCTGATGAAAACGTTGAAATTTTAAATATTCACGGCGAAGGATTCAGGTTATTAGAAAAATCATAAAAAAATCCTACATTTGTTTACTCATAGCATAAACAAATGGCAGAGTTAATTAAAATATATAATGAAAATCCCAATGAACGTGAAATTGACAAAGTTGTCAAGATTTTACAAAAAGGCGGATTAATCATTTACCCTACGGATACCGTTTATGGCTTAGGCTGTGACATCACCAACACAAAAGCGATGGAGAGGGTGGCACAGCTCAAGGGTTTAAAACTGGACAAGGCCAATTTTTCATTTATTTGTTACGATTTAAGTAACCTGTCCGATTATGTAAAACAAATTGACACGCCAGCCTACAAAATATTAAAAAAGGCGTTGCCGGGACCTTATACCTTTATTTTGCCTTCCAGCACTAGTTTACCGAAAGCATTTAAAAACAAAAAAACAGTAGGTATTCGTATTCCCGATAACAATATTATTAGAGAATTGGTAAAAAAATTGGGAAACCCCATTGTTTCGACATCTATCTATGATGAAGACGATTTGTTGGAATATACCACAGACCCAGAACTGATTTACGAAAAATGGGGAAGTAAAGTGGATATTGTGATTGACGGCGGTTATGGAAGCAATATTCCGTCCACAGTTATTGATTTATCTGAAGGGGAAATCACCGTTTTGCGAGAAGGGAAAGGCAGTGTAGATGCCTTATTTTAACAGCGCTTTATAGCTCTTTTTCCCTAAAATAAAATACTGCCAAACAATACTTTTTATCGTATAATAATCCGCTTTTTTAGGGGATTTATTTCTTTTTTTTAGCATTTTGGAAAATTGGCGGTAAAAACTGAAGTGCGCCTTAAGAATTGCCATGAAATGCATAGGTTTCAATTCCATTAAAAATTTTAATCCGGCAAAACCATCCAGCACAAGTCTTGATACTATTATTGGAATTAATCTGTTTTCGGGTAAGTTTTTAACCAAAGTAAACAAACTGTTTCTGAAATTCAAAAATGTTTTTGTTGGATTTGCTTCTTTCAAAGTGGCGCCGCCAACGTGATAAACCGTTGAAGTACCTACATATTTAATGGTTTTGGATGAATTTTTGGCCCTCCAGCACAAATCTATTTCTTCCTGATGCGCAAAATAATCTTCGTCAAAGCCATTTAGCTGGTGAAAAACAGTAGAACGAATAAAAAAGCAAGCGCCAGATGCCCAAAAAATTTCAGTTTCATCGTTATATTGATTCATATCCGTTTCAATTTCAGAAAAAATTCGACCTCTGCAATAGGGATATCCGAATTTGTCAATAAATCCGCCAGCAGCACCGGCATATTCAAACTTATTTTTATTTTTATAATCCAGTATTTTCGGCTGGATAATGGCAGTATTGGATTCGTTTTCAAAAGTTGAAATAATAGGATTCAGCCATCCGTCGGTCACTTCAATATCCGAATTCACCAAAGCGTAAATATCCGCATCCACATGCTTTAAAGCATCATTATATCCTTTTGCAAATCCGCCGTTTATATTATTTTGAATGATTTTAATCTGTGGATGTTTTTGCTTCACAAAAGCAACAGAATCATCGGTGGAAGCATTGTCAGCCACATAAATTTCCTCATGGTCGAAATTGCTGTATTTTAGGATGGAAGGAAGAAATTTTTCCAGCAGTTGTTTTCCGTTCCAGTTTAAGATGACAATGGCTATTTTCAATTAGTTTGTTTTTGTAAAGGTTTTACTGATTATTCTCCAACCATTTTGTGTTTTCACCAAAGTTAAATAATCTGTGTAAGATTTATCGGAATAAATAAAACCAGTTTTAAAATAAGCGATATTATTGGTAATGTCTCCATCTAAAATTCGAGTTTCCACTTGTTGGCTACCATCAGCATTTACGGTATTTAAGTAATTTTCAAGAGAGATTGTCAATATTTCATCGTTTGAAATTGTATGGAGGTTTGTATTTTTAGAAAAAGTACTTTTCAATTGTATTAAATTGGCATTTTTTCTTCCTTCAAAATAGTTTGTGATTGTTTTTTCTGCAGTTTCATAGTCATTTTCCTTCTCTAAAAAATTTCTGAGCAATTTATTGTATTGTTCAGAAGCATTTATGTACGGAAAATGGCCTTCATTATGAAAAGTGAAAATTTCGGCATTTGCATACAGCTCTTTAATTTTTTTTCGCAATTCGGGTTGAATTAGCGGATCATTATCGGATTCTAAAATTAACTTTGGAATGCGTTTAGTTTTATAACTCTCCGGAAATGAGGTAAATTTATCAATAACAATATAATATCTGTTGATAAACTGTTCTTTGCTGAATGGCAAACTCGTTAAAAAAGCTTTTAACAAAGGTGAATTTTTTGCTGCTGGAACAATTTCTTTATTTAATTTTTTCTTGCCTAATTTTGAGATGATAATTTCCGGCAAATAGGGAATTACTTTGCTCTTTGTTTCATTTTCTTCGGCAATTAAATTGTTTGGAGGAAATGTGTTTCCAAAAACGGCTTTTTCAATTCTATTTGGGATAATACTCACCAAATATTGTGTAATATAACCGCCCATGGAAGTTCCCACTGCATAAAATTTGTCAACTTTTTCAGCTTCTAAAATTTTTAAAATTCCTTCAGAAGCTTTTTCAAGGGAATTGATGCTTTCCGGAAGCGTGTAGCTAATTACTTTATAATCTTTTTCAAATGCCACAATCTGTTGCCACCATAAATCGTAAGAACCGCCCATTCCGTGTATAAAAAAAATGGTTTTATTTCCGTTTCCGCCGGCATAATAATTCCATTTAACACCAGCTACCACAATTTCTTTGGTTGCTCTCGATTTAAATTCTTTTAAACTTTGTGCCGGTTTGTCATTGTTGGTGTATAATTTGAAAAAATCGGATTTAGGTGCAGGAATAAAATAAAGCGCCACCACTATTAAAAATAAAATCAGTGCACTTATTTTAAAATATATATTTTTTATTTCTTTATAAGCCATAATTGGGAATATTTTCCATAAAAACATAAGATTCATTTTTTAAATCCATAAATGCGTAAAAGTGCGTTAACCCGTTGGTGACGATGAGATAATTGGCCGCTAATTTTAAATTATACCTGGCAATTTGGTCGAAGGTATCTTGCGATATTTTTATGGATGGCGCCTTGCATTCAACAATGATATGCGGATTGCCCATGGTGTTAAAAACAAGAATGTCAGTTCGCTTGGTTAACTTGTTGACGGTGACCTTTTTTTCAACAGCGATGAGCGAAATCGGGTATTTTTTTTCTTCAATTAAATAATGAATAATATGCTGGCGCACCCATTCTTCCGGTGTCAGAACCATATATTTTTTTCGGACAATATCGAAAATAAAATACTTATTTTCGCTACTTTTGATTTTGAAAGGATAGGTAGGTAAATTCAATGGCTGCATCCAACAAAAATGCTAATTTTTTTTTATAAATGAGTGATATAACCAAAATAGTTTCAGACATAGAAAACGGAAATATAAAGCCCATTTATTTTTTAATGGGTGATGAGCCGTATTATATTGATAAAATTTCTGAATATATTGAAAAGAACGTCCTTTCCGAAGAAGAAAAAGGGTTCAACCAAATGGTGCTGTACGGAAGGGATGTTGTTGTGGAAGATTTAATTGACAATGCCAAACGCTATCCTATGATGGCCGACAGGCAAGTGGTTATTGTGAAAGAAGCGCAGGATTTGTCGAGAACTATTGAAAAATTGGCTTCGTATGCCGAAAATCCGCAACCTTCCACGGTGTTGGTCATTTGCTACAAGTATAAAACCATTGACAAGCGCAAAAAGCTATACAAAGCCATTCAAAAATGCGGATTGGTTTATGAAAGCAAAAAGCTCTATGAAAATCAGGTTGCTGATTGGATCAGAAGGGTTTTGGCCGGAAAAAACTACAAAATAGACACCAAAGCGACTTTAATGTTGGTGGAATTTTTAGGCAACGATTTGAGTAAAATCGGCAATGAATTGGACAAATTGATGATTGTACTGCCTCCAAATTCGACCATTACACCTAACGCCATTGAAGAAAATATCGGAATAAGCAAAGAATATAATAATTTTGAACTTAGAAAAGCAGTGGGAGAAAGAAATGTGTTAGGCGCAAACAGGATTATCAATCATTTTGCGCAAAATCAGAAAGCAAATCCCATCGTTGTGACCATTTCATTACTGAACGGCTTTTTTACGCAGCTGCTTATTTATCACAGTTTAAAAGACAAATCGAGCAATAGTGTGGCCAAGGCTTTGGGCGTAAATCCGTTTTTTGTTTCAGATTATACTGCGGCCGCAAAAAACTATCCGATGCGAAAAGTTTCACAAGTCATTGGGCTTCTGCGAGATGCAGATTTAAAAAGCAAAGGTGTTGGTGCAAATGCCTTGCCTGCAGGAGATATTTTGAAAGAGTTGTTGTTTAAAATAATTCATTAATTAGTTGAAAAGTTATAACTTATTGCTTTATCTCATAAATTTTATTGTAAAGATGTTTGTATCTTAAAATAATCTCATCGCGTTTTGGTTTCATGGTTGGCGTTAACAAACCATTGTCAATTCCCCAAACTTCTGAGGTGAGTTCAAATCTTTTGATCATTTCCCATTTGCCGAAATTTTTGTTTCCTTCATCAATTTCTTGCTGAATCCGTTCTATAACTATTGGGTTTTCAATTAAATCCTGATTGTTTTGTAGGATTGGTTCGTGATGGAGACGCGCCCATTTTCTTAAAAAATCAAAATTTGGCTGAATAATTGCCGCCGGCATTTTTTGGCCCTCGCCAACCACGATAATTTGCTCTATAAATCGAGACTGTTTCATCTGATTTTCAAGCAATGCAGGAACAATGTATTTTCCGCCCGATGTTTTGAAAATCTCCTTTTTGCGTCCGGTTATTTTAAGAAATCCTTCTGCATCAACTTCACCTTTATCTCCAGTATGGAAATAATCTCCTGTCATGACACTTTCCGTTTTTTCGGGGTCTTTATAGTAACCAAGCATAATATTTGGGCCCTTCACCAATATCTCGCCGTCTTCAGCAATTTTAACTTCCACATTACCAATTGGTTTTCCAACAGTTCCAATTTTAAATAAATGGTCTTTATACATATTTACGGATACTACCGGTGATGTTTCTGTCAATCCATAGCCTTCCATAACTTGCATTTTTGCTGCAGAAAATATTCTGGCCAAACGCGGTTGTAACGCAGCGCTTCCTGAAACCATGGTTGTTAAATTTCCTCCCAATGCTTCGCGCCATTTCACAAATATTAATTTATTGGCAAGAGCCAATTGCATTTCATACCAGGGACCGTTTTTAGCATAAGGTTCATATTTTAAGCCCAATTCAACAGCCCAAAAGAAAAGCATCCTTTTTACGCCCTTTAATTCAGCTCCTTTTGCGATAATGCCGTCGTATATTTTTTCCAGCAACCGCGGCACAACCGACATTAAATTTGGATTGGTTTCTTTGATATTTTCTCCCAGTTTTTCAAGAGATTCCGCAAAATAAATGGAAGTTCCGGAGTATTGATATAAGTAATGAAGCATGCGTTCAAAAATATGGCAAACGGGCAAGAAACTTAAAGTTCTTGTGGTTCCCAACACCAATGGCAATCTAGGAAAACTGTCCAATACATTGGTAACAATGTTGTTGTGGGAAAGCATGACGCCTTTTGGCTGTCCGGTGGTTCCTGAAGTGTAAATGATGGTCGCCAAATCAGATGATTTTACTGTACCTTTTGCTGCTTCAACTTCCGGCTGGTTGCTTTCGTCATTTCCAAGCGCTAAAACTTCCTTCCAATTTAGGCAGCCTTCAATTTCTTCAAACGAATAGATTTCCTTTAGAGAAGGAACATTTTTTTTAGCTGAATTGGCTTTGTCATAAAGCACTGAATCGGACAAAAAGCAATAAATGGCTTCAGAGTGATTAAAAATATAAGCATACTCTTCTTTAGAAATTGTTGGATAAATAGGAATGCTGATGGCGCCCAATTGCATAATTCCAATATCCAAAATATTCCATTCCGTTCTGTTTGCCGAAGTGATAATTGAAATTTTATCGCCGGGTTTTACGCCCAACCGCAACAATCCCCTGCTAATTGCGTTGGCTTTATCTATATATTCCCGGGTTGAAGTCGACACCCATTTCCCATTGTATTTTGTGGTAAAAGCTTTCTCTAAATTGTATTTTTCGAGTTGGTAATAGGCAAAATCGAACAATCGGGTAATTTCTCTAGGCATTTTATTTGGGTTGAAAAGTGTTCTTGCAAAGTATAAAAATTAAAGTGAATTCACAAGAATGCTTGTTGCATTCGTAAAATTTAATTTTTATAGATTTTTGTCCACAAATGAGTGTAGTTTTGTAAAATAATTTTTCGCTTCATTTTTAGGGTGGGCGTCAGCAAATTATTTTCTATGCTCCAAATTTCCGGAGTCAGTTCAAAGGCTTTTATCTGCTCCCATTTGCCCAATTTCTCATTAACAGAATCAATTTCCTTTTGAATGCGTTTCAGTACTTTTTTATGTTGAATAATAGCTTCATTTGAACCGTCAAATTCAATTTCTTTTCGTTTTGCCCAAGCCAACAAAAATTCAAAATGAGGCTGAATTATTACTGCCGGCATTTTTTCGCCTTCTCCAATCACCATCGCCTGCTCTATAAAACGGGATTCTTTCAAAAGTCCTTCAATAGCCGATGGCGCAATGTATTTGCCGCCCGATGTTTTAAACATTTCTTTTTTGCGATCGGTAATTTTTAAAAATCCGTCGGCGTCCAATTCGCCAATATCTCCCGTATGCAAAAAGCCATTTACGATGGTTTCGTTGGTTAATTCGTCATTTTTATAATAGCCCATCATCACATTTGAGCCTTTCACCAATATTTCGCCGTCCTCGGCAATTTTTACTTCCATATCGTACAGAATTCTTCCCACTGTTCCAATTTTGAAACCGTTATTTCTGAAATCGTTGATGGAAATTCCGGGTGAAGATTCTGTCATTCCGTAACCTTCAAAAACAGGAATTTGCGCAGCGGTAAAAATCCTGATCAACGCCGGCTGAAGTGGAGCGCTTCCAGAAACTAAAAATTTTATGTTTCCGCCCAAGGCTTCACGCCATTTGCTAAAAACCAACTTGTTGGCAATGTTTAGCTGAAAATGATACCACCAGCCATTTTTTTGGTAAGGTTCATATTTTTTTCCCAAGTTAAGCGACCAAAAGAAAAGTATCCGCTTAATCCCTTTTAAATTGCTTCCCTTGTCCACAATTTTGTCATATATTTTTTCCAGCAAACGCGGCACAACAGGAATAAAATGAGGTTTTACTTCCTTTAAATTATCACCTAATTTATCGATGGATTCCGCAAAGAAAACTTCAAAACCCATATATTGATAATAATACATGGCAAAGCGTTCAAAAATATGGCAAATTGGCAAATAGCTTAAAACCATATAGTTGCCTGGCTTAAAATCCAATGCTTTGGCACTGGAAAAAGCGTTTTCCACAATATTTTTATGGGAAAGCATCACGCCTTTTGGCGTGCCCGTAGTTCCGGAAGTGTAAATAATGGTCGCTAAATTGGTGTTTGGAACTTGTTTTTTTAACAATTCCACTTCGGACTGATTGCTTTCGTCTTCACCCAATTTTAACAAAGAATTCCAGCTTGAAATTCCTTCAACTTCATCAAAAGAATAAATATCCTTTAATTGGGTTTGCTCTTTTATTTTTGAAACTTTTTTAGCCAATTCATCATCCGAGACAAAGCATAAAACGGCATCAGAATGGTTGATGATGTATTGAAAATCACTGGAAGAAATAGTAGGGTATAAGGGCACATTTACTGCGCCAATTTGCAAAGCGGCAACGTCTAAAATACTCCATTCTACCCGATTTGTGGAAGTTACCACCGCAATTTTATCGTTTGGTTTTACGCCCAGCCGCAACAAAGCCCTACTAATGCAGTTTGCCTGATCGAGATAACTTTGGGTGGAAGTTGAAATCCACTGATTTCCAACTTTGGTGTTAAAACACTTTTGCTGTGGATTGGTTGCCAATTGGTGGTAAGCAAAATCAAATAATCGCATACAATTTTCTGCCATAAATTAGTATTGTTAACGCAAAGTAGAAAAAAAAATGGATTTCACAAAAAATGAAATCCATTAGTAGATAATCGCTATTTAAAATGGTTGACTATTTATTTTTCAACCATTTTCTGGCATTCACAAAAGCTTCTGCCCAAGGGGAAACTTCATCTTTTCTGCCTTCCGGATAGTAAGCCCAGTTCCATTGAAAAAGGGAACGTTCAATATGGGGCATCATCACCAAATGCCTACCGTCTTTTGAGCTCATCATCGCCACGTTATAATCGGAGCCATTCGGATTTGCCGGATAGGCGTCATAACCATATTTTGCCACAATATTGTATTCATTTTCTTCCATTGGCAAGTTAAATTTTCCTTCGCCGTGTGAAATCCAAACACCTAAAGTGCTGCCTGCCAAAGTAGAAAGCATCACTGAATTGTTTTTCTGAATGGTTACTGAAGTAAAGCTGCTTTCGTGTTTTTGGGAATCGTTATGCAATAATTTTCCATGAACTTTGTGTTCGGGATTAATGACTTCCAATTCCATAAAAAGCTGACAGCCATTGCAAATACCGACGGACAACGTATCTTCTCTTTTGAAGAAATTATCTAAGGCGTTTTTTGCTTTCTCGTTGTATAAAAATGCGCCTGCCCATCCTTTTGCGGAGCCTAACACATCAGAGTTGGAGAATCCGCCAACGGCACCAATAAATTGTATGTCTTCTAAGGTTTCACGTCCGCTTATTAAATCGGTCATATGCACATCTTTCACATCAAAACCTGCCAAATACATCGCATTTGCCATTTCGCGTTCAGAATTACTTCCTTTTTCACGAATAACGGCAGCTTTTGGTCTCTCGACTGCACTCAAAATGACAGGTTTATGACCTGTAAAGTGGTCCGGAAAAGTATATTTTAAAGGCTGATTTTTATAATTTTCAAAGCGATCAAGTGCTTTGTTGTTGGCACATTGTTTTTGATCTAACAAATAAGAAGTTTCGTACCAAACATCGCGCAATTCTGCAATATTGAAGGTGTGCGTTTCATCGAAATTGATGATTGTTACGCTATCACTTTTAAGGGCAAAACCTATCTCAAAAAATTCAATGTTGTTTTCGGCTAAAATAGTTGGCATGGTTTCATCGGCACTTTGGAAAATAAGTCCACTGTTTTCGGCAAAAAGCAATTTTACGGTATCGGCTTCTGCAAGATCAGTAAGGTCAATGTTCAACCCAAGCGTTTGCTGAGAAAAACACATTTCAAGCAAGGTGGTGATCATTCCGCCTGAAGAAATATCGTGACCGGCTAAAATTCGTTCTTCTTTTATTAATTTTTGAAGGATATTGAAAGCGATTTTAAATTTAGCGGCATCTTTTATCGTCGGTGTTTCATTTCCTATTTTATGATGAATCTGGCCGAATGACGAGCCGCCTAATTTATAAGTATCGTTAGATAAATTAATGTAATACAGTTTGTTATTTAGCACTTCCTTAATTAAAGGTTCAACTACTTTTGAAATATCATTGCAATGCCCAGCCGCAGAAATAACAACTGTTCCCGGAGAAATTACTTCCTCATTCGGGTATTTTTGTTTCATGGACAAAGAGTCTTTTCCTGTTGGAACATTGATGCCCAATTCGATTGAAAAATCGGATACTGCTTTCACCGCTTTGTATAAACGTGCATCTTCACCTTCATTTTTACAAGGCCACATCCAGTTTGCAGATAAGGAAATGGAAGCCAAATCGTTTTGAAACGGTGCCCAAACAATGTTGGTTAACGCTTCCGCAATGGCATTTTTACTTCCGGCAACAGGATCAATTAGCGCGCTGATTGGTGCGTGGCCGATGGCAGTTGCAATGCCTTCTTTTCCATTGTAATCAAGCGCCATCACGCCGCAGTTGTTTAATGGCAACTGTAACGGACCGGTACATTGCTGTTTGGCAACTTTTCCGCCAACACAACGGTCCACTTTATTGGTCAACCAATCTTTGCAGGCCACTGCTTCAAGTCGTAATATTTTATTTAAGTAAAGTTTTATATCTTCCTGATTGTAAGTTATTTCACTATAATTTATTTCAACAGAAACATCGTTCGTAAGGGTCTTTGGCGAACTGCCAAACATATCGGTCAAGGCCAAATCCATTGGTTTTTTTCCGGTGGATTTAGATTCAAAAGTGAATCGGTCATTGTTGGTGACTTCCCCAACTTCATAGTAAGGAGCGCGTTCTCTTTCGGCAACACGTTTTAAAATTTCCGCATTTTCTTTACTGATAATCAATCCCATACGTTCCTGGGATTCATTCCCGATAATTTCTTTGGCAGAAAGTGTTGGATCGCCGATAGGCAATTTGTCTAAATCGATTAATCCACCAGTTTCTTCGACCAATTCCGACAAGCAATTCAAATGGCCACCTGCACCGTGATCGTGAATGGAAACAATTGGGTTAATATCACTTTCTACCATTCCGCGAATGGCGTTTGCAGCTCTTTTTTGCATTTCCGGATTAGAGCGTTGCACTGCATTTAGTTCAATTCCGCTGGTAAATTCACCGGTATCAGCCGATGAAACTGCGGCGCCGCCCATCCCAATTCTGTAATTGTCACCGCCAAGAATCACTATTTTATCGCCACTTTTCGGTCTGTCTTTTAAAGCCTGGTCTGCTTTTCCATAACCAATTCCGCCTGCCTGCATAATCACTTTATCGTAACCCAATTTCCGCGATGCCATGCTGAGCTTGTCGAAGTGCTCATGTTCAAAAGTTAAGACAGAACCCGTAATTAAAGGCTGTCCGAATTTATTTCCGAAATCGGAAGCGCCATTCGACGCTTTTATTAAAATATCCAAAGGCGTTTGGTACAGCCATTTTCGTGCTTCCATGCCATTTTCCCACGGCCTGTCCTGAGGCGATTCGAAATGCCTGTCTTGGGTTAATCGCGAATAGGAAGTCATATAAACTGCGGTTCCCGCCAAAGGCAAAGAGCCTTTTCCGCCGGCCAGTCGGTCTCTTATTTCTCCTCCAGAACCGGTTGCGGCTCCGTTAAATGGTTCAACGGTCGTGGGGAAATTATGCGTTTCGGCTTTTAACGAAATCACCGATTTAAAATTTGTTTTCTGGTAAAAATCAGGCTTGTCAGGTGTTTTTGGGGCAAATTGTTCCACAATCGGACCTTCCACAAAAGCCACATTGTCTTTATAGGCAGAAACAATTCCGTTAGGATGTGTTTCTGAAGTTTTTCGGATCAGTTTAAATAGCGATGAAGGCATTTCTTTGCCGTCAATAATAAAGGTTCCGTTGAAAATTTTATGTCGGCAATGTTCCGAATTCACTTGCGAAAACCCGAACACCTCAGAATCGGTCAATTTTCGTCCGATTCGCTTGCTCATTTCATTCAAATAATCAATTTCTTCTTCGTTTAACGACAAACCTTCCTGGGCGTTGTATGTCGCAATGTCTCCAATCTCCAAAATAGCGGCTGGCTCTATGTGAATGGTGAAAATTTCCTGGTTTAAAGAAGCATATTTTTGGAAAATCATCGGGTCAAAGGGCGCATCTTCTATGGTGGCGTTAAATTCCTCTATTCTCACAATGCCATCTATTCCCATATTTTGGGTAATTTCAACGGCATTTGTGCTCCAAGGCGTCACCATCGCGGCGCGCGGACCAATAAAAAAAGCATCCAAAGATGCCTCAGCTAATTTTTCCTGGTTGCCAAAAAGCCAGTGTAATTTTTGAATATCTGTTTGGGTAAGTTCTTTTGACGTTTGTACAGCGTATATTTTACTGTTTTTGTTTCCAAAGAATTGAATCATAAATTGATTTTTTTGTATGTTAGGATGCGCAAATTTAATTAAAATAATTAAGCCCCCTAGCACCCGAAGGGGGAATTATTGTCTAAAAAAAATAATTGCAACCTGTTTTTTATGATAAATCAAATTTCTAAAATCGTAAATCACAAATCGTAATTATATTTCGCGTTAGCGATTGAAGTGGAAATCCCGGCTTTGCGAGCTTATTCAGCAATATGTTTAACAGATTGCCACGCTCCGCTCCTTTAGATTTGTATTATAAAATTTATTTATAATAATGATGTTGAAAAGAGGGGGCCTGGGGGAGACTAATAA
>Ga0156193_148_pt1 | contig 24464 bp, 21 predicted proteins | sample RifCSPlowO2_12_FD_107846 | JGI IMG/M metagenome (GOLD analysis project Ga0156193, IMG submission 107846) | Flavobacteria bacterium RIFCSPLOWO2_12_FULL_35_11
CAACTTCTAAAGGTGCTCCGGTTCTAATCGCATAGTCAATCAATTCATCCTTTGTTGCAGGCCAAGGCGCATCTGCTAAATGTGATGCTAGTTCTAGTGTCCAATACATAACTTTCTCGTATTAAATTTTTGCAAAAATAATTTTTTTACTCAATTAGGCAAGCTATTTCTCACTTTATTTCACAATTAAAAAGAACTTATTTTATTTTCTCTGGAATCCAAGGGATTTCTAAGGCTTGGTTATCAATTGTCAACTTCCGTGCCAGCACAAAAAGATAGTCGGAAAGTCGATTTAAATACACCAAAATTTGCGGATTTATGGTGCTTTCGTCATTTAATAAGGTGGTAATTCGCTCGGCCCTTCTGCAAATGCAGCGGGTAATATGACAGAATGACACGGTAGTGTGTCCGCCCGGCAAAATAAAGTGCGACATGGGCGGCAAAGATTCGTTCATCTGGTCGATTTCGTTTTCTAAAAGTTCAACAGATTCCTCACCAACTTTATTGATATTTAAGCGTTCTTTTCCGCTTTTCAGAATTTCTTTTTCTGGAGGCGTTGCCAGCATTGATCCCAAAGTGAACAATTCATTTTGAATCTTAAGCAGAATCTCAGTGGTATGTGGGTCAATTTTTTGGTCACGAATTAAACCAATATATGAATTTAGCTCATCTACGGTACCGTAGGCTTCAATCCTTAAATGATATTTTGGTACCCTTGTTCCTCCAAAAAGTGAAGTTTTGCCTTTATCGCCGGTTTTTGTATAAATTTTCATCTGTTTAAATTTTATTTTTTAGCGGTAACAGCTGCTGCCTGCCTGCCTGCCTGCCGGACAGGCAGGTTCGCTAAGAATTATTCCTTTGTTTATCAAAATTTGTTATGCTCGTTTCATACTGCAAATTAACTGATTATAATGTAAATTTAATTAAACTCTAATGGTGAAATGTTGTTTTTTTTGTTCCTTTCTGAAAAACACCATTCCCCAAAAAAAAGTGTTGATGGTGATGATTACTTTTGGGTGATTTTTTATTTCCTCCCAAGCCATTTGCATTTCTGGTGACCAATTGATGTCATCAAAGATGAATATGGAATTGTTATTGGCAGTTTCAAGGCATAGCTTAAAATATTGAAGCGTTGCTGATTTTTGATGATTTCCGTCGAAATAAATTAAATCGAACTGTTTATTTTTTAAAACTGTGGGCAGTGTTTCATTGAAATTTCCAACAACCAATTGAATATTATTTAAGTGATTTGTTTTGAATAATTCTTTGGCAACTTCCGCAGTTTTTCCGCAGCCTTCAAGCGTTATAACTTCAGCTTCTGGATTTCCAATGCTTAAAACGGAGGTTCCTAATCCTACTGAAGTACCTATTTCAAGTATGTTTTTTGGATTAAAATAGCCAACAATCCGAAGCAACAGCTTTGCTCTTTTTTTTGAAATTCCGGCTATTTTTGCAATATCAGACACTTTTCGTTCGTTACTTTTAAAAACTGATGAACCCTTGCCATAATCGGTAATTGTGATGCTGTTATGATTTGAATATAAGGACTTTTGGATCCCTTTAATAGCCTTCATTTTGGCAGGGTTTGCTTGGCTGTTAAAACATTTGGTCACTAAATCATAAACAAAAGGGGAGTGAACGCCGTGCCGATTTGTTGATGCAAGTAAAAATGCGATAAATGACCTAATTTTAAACCAAACCATGACTAGTCAATTTTAATGCGAAAATAGTTGAAAAATTATTTTAATACGCTATTTAAAATTATATTTGCCATAGCCTGATTAAATTTTTATGAAGAATTTTTTTTTATACGTTGCAGTTTTAAGTCTGCTATCGTCCTGTATTTCAACGAAGCAAGTGACCTCTTTTCAAGGTGAACCAGTTAGCAAATCGGAAATCACCAAATTAAACAGCGAGCCATATCGATTGCAGGTAAATGACATTTTATTTATTGACATTAAAGCCGAAAACCAGGAACTCGTAACGCTTTTTAAGAATAGCGCATCAGGAGGAAGCGGTGCGGGTGGACTATATTTTACCGGTTATACTATTGACAGCCACGGAAATATTAGAATTCCATATATCGGTGAAGTGAATGTTTTGGGCTATACTGAAAAAGAAGCCAGGGAAAAATTAGAAGTGGAATTGGGTAAATTTTTAAAAAATCCTGAATCCATTTTTGTAACGGTTAAATTGGGCGGCATAAACTTTATTGTCACCGGTGAAGTGGGCTCGCCCGGAACAAAAAATTTAATGCAAAATCAGGTTTCTATTGTTGATGCGCTTGCCAATTCAGGAGAAATTTCAACATATGGAGATCGGGAAAATGTGGTAATCATCAGAAAATCGCTCGACGGTGTCAAAAAATATAAAATAAACATCAATGAAATTACGGTATTTGAATCGGAGAATTTCTACATTCAACCCAATGACATTATTTACGTAGCGCCGCTAAAACAAAAATCGTGGGGAATTGGAACTACTGGTTTACAGGCATTTACAACAGTTGTTTCGGTATTGTCTTTTATAGTAACCTCTGTTTTATTAGTTAAAAATATATAATATTTTATGGATAATAAATTCAAATTTATTGAAAATCCAAGTGAACAAATCTCAAATATTAAAGATTATTTATTTCGAATTTTAGCCAATTGGAAATGGTTTGTGGCTACTATAGCCATTGCAATGGCAATTGCCTATTATGTAAATATTTCCTCCCAAAAAATATACGGGTTAAAAACTACGATTGCCGTAAATGAAAAACAAAATCCGCTTTTTTCTTCAGGAACAAATATTGCATTTAACTGGGGGGGTGTAAGCGACAAGGTTGAATCCATCAGAAAATCGTTGACTTCAAGATCACATAATGAAAAGGTTATAGGAAGACTTAATTTTTATGTTGATTATTTAAAAGATGGCCAGTTCAGAAAAGAAGATGCCTATGGAGAAACGCCGTTTACGCTAAAATTACAGCCTAATCAATTCCAACTGCTGAATACCTTAATAAAAATTGATTTTATAGACAACCAACGTTTTGAACTGTCGGTGGATTTTAGTGAAAAAGCAACGTATTCATTAATCAATTACAAAGACGAATCGTTGCGTGATTTTGAAGAAAATAATAACCGTTTTTCAAAAACATTTTTAATAGATGAATATATAAACCTTCCATTTTTAAAGGCTCAGATTGAACTTGTGAATGATTCAAAAGATTTAAAGGGGCAAACATTTTATGTTCAGTTGAAAACTATTGACCAGGTAACCGGCGAATATCAAAATGTTAGGGCAGAAGGACTTACAGGAACTTCATTGATAGAATTGTCTTTAACGGGTTCCAACAAAAACAGGCTTGTTGATTATTTGAATGAAACAGTTATAGTTTTGGCAGAATTGGAATTAGAACAGAAAACAAATTATGCAAGAAGCACAAAGGAATTCATTGACGCACAGTTTAAAAATACTTCAGACAGTTTAAAATTAATAGAAGACAATATCGGGAAATTTAAACAGGATAATTCGATTTATGAATTGTCGGCTGAAGGAAGTGAAATTTACTCCCAAACAACAAGTTTGGATAAAATGCAAGAGCAATTGGGTGATAGAATTGTGTATTTCAACAATTTGGAAAAGTACATTAAAACGCACACAAATTTCACCAATATTCCTGCGCCTGCAATCATAAATATTGAAGATGGCTCTATTTCTGGAATGGTAGGAAAATTAACGGAACTTTCCATTAAAAAGGATAAATTGGCCAAAGAAGTTACCGCAAATCACCCTTCTTTAATAGCGGTCACCCAGGAAGTGGAAACCACAAGAAATGTGCTGCTCGAAAATCTTTCTTCCTTAAAAAACGAAACTAGAATTACACTGAATAACAGCAGAAATCGTTTAAATAATTATAATTCGGAGCTAAACAAACTTCCGAAGAAAGAACAAAAATTATTAAATTATCAACGAAAATACAGCTTAACCGAATCCAATTATGTTTTTTTGATGCAGAAGCGTTACGAGGCTGATATTGCGATTGCTTCAACGGTTTCAGATATTTCGGTATTGGATACCGCAAAAGATACCGGTCAGGCATCTATTTTGCCAAGAATGCAGTTTAATTATATGATTGCGTTGCTTTTAGGCACTATTTTACCGCTATTTGTGATAATTTCCAAAGAAGTTTTGGATACCAGAATTCATTCAACAGAAGATATTGAAAAAATTTCACCAATACCAATTTTGGGTGTGGTAGGAAACAATGGAACCGACAGTAATTTGGCGGTTTTTAGCAAGCCAAAATCGGGCGTGGCCGAATCTTTTAGGGCGCTGCGTTCAAATATTCAATTTTTATTTACCAGAAGCACAAAAGACAAATGTAAAACCATTATTGTGACGTCATCGGTTAGTGGTGAAGGCAAAACCTTTGTTTCCATTAATATGGCCACGGTTTTTGCTTTGGGAGGAAAAAAAACAATTTTGGTAGGATTGGATTTGCGCAAACCAAAAATATTTGAAAATTTTGAGGTTTCCAATGATATTGGCGTGGTTAATTATTTAATTGGCGAAGAAAACTTAGAGACAATTATTCAAAAAACCAAGATCCCTAATTTGGATGTCATCACTGCCGGTCCTGTACCTCCAAATCCTTCAGAATTGTTAATCAGTTCTGCAACAGATGAAATGATAAACAGTTTGAAAGAAAATTACGATTATGTTATTTTAGACACACCGCCTATCGGATTGGTAAGTGACGCTGTAGAGCTATTGAAATATGCCGATTCCACGCTTTATATCGTCAGACAAAATTATTCCCAAAAAGGAATGCTTAAAATGATTAACGAAAAATATGTTAAAGAAGAGATTTCAAATATTAGCATTGTGCTCAATGATTTTACTATGAAATTGCGCTATGGCGGTTATGGCAACGGCTATGGTTACGGCTACGGTTATGGCAAATACGCCAACGGATATGGCGGTGAAGAAACAGTTACTAAATCATTTATTAAAAATATATTCAAAAGAAAAAACGGGTAAATCAATTGATAATTGATAATCCAAAATAACTATCAGTTAAAACAAAAAAAACCTGCCGTTTGGCAGGTTTTTTTGTTAAATAAAATTTTAGGAATACATAATATCCCTTAACTCCTTAATTTTTGGATCATCCAAATACTCATCAAATGATGAATACCTGTCTATAACTCCTTTTGGCGTAATTTCTATAATTCTATTGGCAACTGTTTGTGCAAATTCGTGGTCATGAGTTGTGAACAGCACCGTTTCTTTGAAGTTTTTCAAGGAGTTGTTAAAGGCTTGAATGGATTCTAAATCTAAATGGTTTGTAGGTTCATCCAACATCAATACGTTGGCTCTCACCATCATCATTCTTGACAGCATACATCTCACTTTTTCACCACCTGAAAGCACATTGCATTTTTTTAATGCTTCTTCACCGCTAAAAATCATTTTTCCTAAAAATCCTCTTAAATAGACTTCTTCTCTTTCTTCTTCTGTTTTGGCATATTGACGTAGCCAATCAACCAAATTTAGGTTTGGATCTTTAAAAAATTCCGAATTGTCTAAAGGCAAATAGGATTGATTTGTGGTAACGCCCCATTGAAATTTTCCTTCATCGGCTTTTTCATTTCCGTATAAAACTTCATAGAAAGTGGTTACTGCTCTTGAATTTCTGGAAATTAAAGCAACTTTATCGCCTTTATTTAAAATGAAACTGATATCGTTAAACAACACGCCGTCTTCATTTGATTTCGACAAGTGTTCTACATTTAAAATTTGGTCTCCAGCTTCTCTTTCACGTTCAAAAATAATTGCAGGATACCTGCGACTTGAAGGTTTTATTTCATCTACATTCAACTTTTCAATCATTTTTTTACGGCTTGTTGCTTGTTTTGATTTGGCAACATTGGCAGAGAAACGACGAATAAATTCTTCTAATTCTTTTTTCTTGTCTTCGGCTTTTTTACTTTGCTGCGCTCTTTGTCTGGCAGCCAATTGGCTCGATTCATACCAAAAAGAGTAATTACCCGAGTAATGGTTAATTTTTCCGAAATCTATATCTGAAATATGTGTACAAACAGCATCTAAAAAGTGACGGTCATGCGATACCACAATTACGGTATTGTCATAATTTGCCAAAAAGTTTTCCAGCCAGCCAATGGTTTCAAAATCCAGGTCGTTGGTAGGCTCATCCATAATTAACACATCCGGATTGCCAAACAAAGCCTGCGCCAATAAAATACGTAATTTTGTTTTACCGTCTATATCTCCCATTAAGGAATAATGCAAATCTTCTTTAATTCCTAATGAAGACAACAAAGTGGCTGCACTACTTTCGGCGTTCCAGCCGCCCATTTCTTCAAAATCGCCACCCAATTCACCGGCTTTAATTCCGTCTTCTTCAGAAAAATCGGGTTTTGCATAGATGGCATCCAATTCTTTTTTTAGATTGAATAATTTTTTATTGCCCATCATCACTGTGTCCAAAACTTGATATTGGTCAAAGGCAAAGTGATCTTGGGAAAGTACAGACATACGTTTGCCTTTATCCAAAATTACTTGTCCCGCAGTTGGGTCAATTTTGCCGGAAATGATTTTTAGAAATGTTGATTTTCCTGAACCATTGGCACCAATAATTCCGTAGCAATTTCCAACGGTAAACTTTGTGTTAACATCGTCAAATAAAATACGTTTACCGAATTGTACAGATAAGTTTGATACTGAAAGCATTATAAATTAAGATTTTAAATTTTTTGCAAAAGTAGGGAATTAGATTTTAAAAAAAATAGTAAACCAAAAGTTAATTTTTAGTGCCCCAGCGCTTTCCTGCTACATTTAACATCTCATTAACAAGCTAGCCACATAGTTGTACGTATTTTTGTTTCAAATAAACTTTCATGAAATGAGCGTAGTGACTATTCGGCATAAATACGAATGTTGAGATGCGAATTCCACCTGCCGGCTGGCAGGTATGTTTTATAAAAAAGAATAAATATTAACATATGAAATATGTTACTTATGCCATATTAGTATTTTTAACAATTGGTTGCGAAAAAACCAATGAGAATGCCGCTACCTATTTCGGTGGACAAATTATTAACCCAAAAACCAATTATGTTTTATTTTTAAAAGATGAGAAGGTTATTGATACTTTATTGCTGGATAAAGACAATCGATTTTTAAAAGAAATTCCTTTAACCAAGGGAGGTTTGTATACATTTAAGCACGGAACTGAATTTCAATATATTTATTTAGAGCCATCAGACAGTATTTTGGTGCGGCTTAATACTCGCGAATTTGATCAATCGCTTGTTTTTAGCGGAAAAGGAAGTGCTAAAAATGAATTTTTAATTAATTTGTATTTACAAAATGAGAAGGAGGAAAAAATGATGTATCGCAATTTCGACTTAAATGAACAAGCGTTTCAGGCCAAAATTGATTCACTTTCCAAAGAAAGAATTGCGGTTTATAATGATTTTTTTGCCAACGAAGTTGCTGTTTCAAAAGGATTTAAAGAATTCACAAATACCGCCATTCAATTTCCATTATACCGATTAAAAGAAGTTTACCCGTATTACCACAAAGGCGCTTATAACCTTGAAGAATTTCCCGAAGTTTCCGATACTTTTTATGATTTTAGAAAGAACATCAGCTTAAATGAAGAGCAATTGGTTACCTTTTATCCTTACCAAAACTATGTGGTAAGCTATTTATACAACATAAGTTACCAGCTTAAAGAAAATGACAGTACCAAAAATGACCTCACCGTAAATATTTTAAATGCAGTTAATCAACATATTAAAGCAGAACAATTTAAAAATATTCTTCTGAAAAGAATTTTGGTCAGCGATTTTTTAAAAAGTGGATCGGCCTGTCGTGTAAATGAAGAAGCCTTAAATATATTTTTAGCAAATTGCACCAATAAAGAAGATATTGAGCAGGTCAATAATTTGGTAAAAGACTGCAATAATATACCGCTAGAGGAGCCGCTTCAAGATTTTGACATTATTTCTTATAACAATATTCCGCTAACCATAAATGAAGTCATTAAAAATAAAAATGCCGTAATTTACTTTTGGTCAACAGATTATATTTCTACCGATTATTTGGTGAACCGCATAAAATTCTTAGAGAAAAGGTATCCGGAATTGATGTTTATTGGCATCAATATGCAAACTTCTCCGAAAGATTTAAGCAAGGAATCCAACTTAAAATTACTCAACATCCACAATCAATATATGCTGCCAAAAGACAGCTATGCGCATAACTACCTTAGCAGCAAATATCCACGCACCATTTTAATAGACAATTTTGGAATTGTTAAAAATGGATTTGCCAATTTAGATTCAAAAAATTTGGATTCAGAATTAAATAAATTGATTATTGGGTACTAGGGGAAAGCAAAATTGATGCTAATTCATAATTCCTGATACCAGCAACAAATACCAGTTTTCTTGCTATTAAAAATGAAATAAATCAAAATAAATTTTATTAATGTTATTTGTATGCTTTTAAAGTGTACTTTTGCACCCGATTTTAACCGGTTTATAGATGGGCGTCTGTAGATCATAATATTTACAGAAATGTCGACATTTAAAGAACTAGGGCTTAACAGCCAAATTTTACAAGCATTAACTGATTTAGGGTATGAAAACCCAACAGAAATTCAGAAAAAAGCAATTCCTCAAGTTTTATCTTCAAAACAAGATTTAAAAGCATTTGCACAAACAGGTACAGGAAAAACCGCAGCTTTCAGTTTGCCAATATTGGAACAAATTGATGCTGAAAGCGGTGATACGCAAGCAATTATTTTATCTCCAACACGTGAATTGGCTATGCAAATTGCCAGTAACATCACCGATTTTTCAAAACATTTAAAAGGTGTTAAAACACTTGCCGTTTATGGCGGTGCCAGTATTGAAGATCAAGTTAGAAAACTAAATAAAGGAGTTCAAATTATTGTTGGAACTCCGGGAAGAACGGTTGATTTAATCAACAGAAAACAATTAAAACTATCAAATCTTAAATGGCTTATTTTAGATGAAGCCGATGAGATGTTGAATATGGGTTTTAAAGATGAGTTGGATAAAATTTTGGCCGTTACGCCAAAAGATAAACAAACATTGTTGTTTTCTGCAACGTTTCCTAAAGAAGTTGAAAGCATTGCTAAAGCTTATTTAAAGAATCCTATAGAAATTAGCGCCGGAGAAAAAAACAAAGGAACTGACCAGGTATCACATCAATATTATGTGGTTTCAGAAAGAAACAGATATGCTGCATTAAAAAGAATTGCCGATGTAAATCCAGATATTTACAGCATTATTTTTTGCAGAACCAGAAGAGAAACACAAGAAGTTGCCGATAAATTAATTAGCGACGGATACAATGTTGACGCGCTTCACGGCGATTTATCACAAGCTCAACGCGACAGTGTGATGGAAAAATTCCGTAACAAAACCTTGCAAATATTGGTTGCTACTGATGTTGCCGCGAGGGGATTGGATGTAACCGATTTAACGCACGTTATCAACCATAAACTGCCAGACCAAATTGAATCTTACACACACCGTAGCGGAAGAACTGGCCGTGCAGGAAAAGAAGGAATTTCAATCGCAATTGTTACCGCAAGAGAAAAGGGTAAATTGGGACCAATTGAAAGATTGATCGGCAAAAAATTCATAAACACGCCAATTCCTACAGGAAAAGAAATTTGTCAAAATCAATTGTTAAAATTGATTGATAAAGTTCAGGATATTAAAGTGAATGATATTGAAATCAATGATTTCTTACCTTCTATTTACGACAAACTAAAAGATTTGGACCGTGAAGAATTGATCAGAAGATTTGTTTCCATAGAATTCAATACCTTTTTAACCTATTATGAAAATGCACCTGATTTAAATGACAGTGAGCATATGAGAGGTGTTGACAGAAATTCCGATAGAGGAAGCAAACGAAGAGATGATGAAAATATGACGCGTTTCTTTATCAATATTGGTAAAAAAGACAAATTAAATCCAGCAAGATTGATTGGTTTGATTAATGACCAAAGAATTGCAAAAAATATTGAAATCGGACAAATTGAAATATTAGACACTTTCTCGTTCTTCGAATTGGATAAAACCTACGAAAAAGAAACGATGAGCGCTTTTGAAGGAAATGATGTTGATTTTGAAGGAAGAAGCGTGAATGTTGAAATTACCACCAAACAACGTACCGGTCAGGCAAGAAGCGGCGGAGGCGGAGGCTTTCGTGGTGTAGACAGCAGCAGAGGCGGAGATAGAGGTCCAAGAAAAAGAACTGGCGACAGTGATAGAGGCAACGACAGAAAAAGATCTGGTGACGGTGACAGAAAACCTAAAACCGATTTTGGCGGATTTGGAAGAAAACGTCCGGGCGCTCCAGGAACAACAGCTAAAAGTACTTTTGGATCGGATCAAAATCCGAAAAGAAGAAAAAGAATATAATTAATAAAAAAAGCCGCTTTTAGCGGCTTTTTTTATTGAATTTTGGTAAATAACCCAAAGATTTTTATTGAAATTGTTTTGCGATTTTCTCCGCTTTTTTTGATTCGGAATAATTGTAAAAACCTTCACCCGATTTTATTCCCAGTTTTCCGGCCTGTACCATGTTTACCAAAAGTGGACAAGGCGCATACTTCGGATTTTTAAATCCGTTATACATCACATTTAAAATAGACAAACATACATCCAACCCAATAAAATCGGCCAATTGCAATGGTCCCATTGGGTGCGCCATTCCCAGTTTCATCACCGTATCAATTTCATAAACGCCGGCAACGCCATTGTATAAAGTTTCTATGGCTTCATTTAACATCGGCATTAAAATTCGGTTGGCCACAAATCCGGGATAGTCATTTACTTCCACAGGAATTTTTTGCAAATTTCCCGAAAGTTCCATAATGGTTTTGGTCACCTCATCAGAAGTGTTGTAACCTCTAATGATTTCAACCAATTTCATAATTGGCACCGGATTCATAAAGTGCATTCCTATTACTTTTTCAGGTCGTTTTGTTACCGACGCAATTTTAGTGATTGAAATGGAAGAAGTATTGGAAGCCAAAATGGCATTTTCTGGCGCTTCCTCATCAATTTGCTTGAATATTTTTAATTTTAAATCTACATTTTCTGTGGCGGCTTCAACCACCAAATCCACATTTTTAACGCCATCGGCAATAGAAGTGAACATTGTAATATTGGCAAGAGTTTGCGTTTTAATTTCCGCAGTGATGGTTCCTTTATCGACCAAACGATCCAAATTTTTAACAATGGTCGACAAGCCGCGATCTAAAGCTTCTTGTGAAATATCAATTAAATGTACTTTGTATTTATTTTGGGCGAAAACGTGGGCAATTCCATTTCCCATAGTTCCAGCGCCAATAACGGCTATATTTTTCATAAATTGTGATTATATAATTAATTGTCCATTTAAATAGGTAACGGCTTGTCCGCTCATTTCAACTCGGTCATTTAGATATTCGCATTTCAAATATCCGGTTCTTTTTGAGAGTTGGACAGCTTCTAATTTGGTTTTATGTAGCTTTTTCGTCCAATACGGAATAAGCAAAGTATGTGCTGAACCTGTTACCGGATCTTCATTTATGCCTAAATTTGGCGCAAAAACGCGAGAAACAAAATCTACATCATCACCTTTTGAAGTAACAATAATCATGTTTGTTTCTATTTGGGCCAATAAATTAAATGTTGGTTTTAAATTTTTAATAACTGTTTCATTCTCCAATTCAATCAGCAATTTCCCATTTCCTTTAAAGCTTTTTAAAATAGGAACATTTAACGCTTGTTTTAATAATTCAGGCGTTTCAATTGCTGAAATTTCTTCTGAAGGAAAATTTAAAGTATACCAATCTGATGCTTTTGTAACAGTGAGTTTGCCGCTTTTTGAATTAAATATGAGCTGTTTTTCTTTGTAATTTAATTCGTTGAAGATTATATGTGCCGCAGCCAAAGTTGCATGGCCGCATAAATCTATTTCACAAGTTGGCGTAAACCATTTTATGTCGAACGAATTTCCATTTTTTACGAAGAAAACAGTTTCTGACAAATTGTTTTCTTCAGCAATGGCCTGCATTAAATCTGCTGAAATCCATTTTTCAAGCGGACAAACAGCAGCGGGATTTCCTTTGAAAACCTTGTCGGTAAATGCTTCAACCTGGTAAATATTCATGCTAAAAATCGTTAATGATCATTTGTGCAACACGAAGCGCTTCGGTACCTTGTTCCAAAGTTACAATGGGCGTTGTGTTGTTATTTATGGCGTCGGCAAAAGTTTCCAACTCATCTAAAATAGCGTTGTTAGCCGCAATTTTCGGATTTTCAAAATAGATTTGCTTTTTTAATCCTTCAGCATTTTGTAAAATCATATCGAAATCGCCCGGATTTTCAGGGGCGTCTTTCATTCTGACAACTTCTGTTGCTTTTTCAAAGAAATCAACAGCAATATAGGCATCACGCTGAAAAAAGCGAGTTTTACGCATATTTTTCAAAGAAATTCTGCTGGCAGTTAAATTGGCGACACAGCCGTTTTCAAATTCTATTCGTGCATTTGCAATGTCGGGCGTATCACTTAAAATAGAAACGCCACTGGCATTTACGCTTTTCACTTTTGACTTCACCACGCTCAAAATAATGTCGATGTCATGAATCATTAAATCCAATACCACAGGAACATCTGTTCCTCTCGGATTGAATTCGGCCAACCTATGCGTTTCAATAAACATCGGATTGTGGATAGCGTCTTTAACCGCAGTAAAAGCCGGATTAAAGCGTTCTACATGGCCAACTTGCCCTTTAACTTGATGTTTTTTAAGCAGGTCAATAAGAATTTCTGCTTCTTCAACTGTTTTGGTGATTGGTTTTTCAATAAAAACATGTTTTCCTTTTTCTATGGCTTCTTTCGCACAGTCGAAATGGGAAAGTGTTGGCGTTACAATGTCAACAACATCAACGGCATCAATTAATTCCTGAATCGAATCAAAAGATTTGTAGCCGAACTCTTTTTCAACTTTTTCTGCGTTTTCTTTGATGGGATCAAAAAAACCTACCAATTCGTATTTATCTGATTGATTTATTAATTTTAAATGAATTTTGCCAAGATGTCCGGCACCTAAAACTCCTGCTTTCAGCATAATTAAACTTGTTTATTTTTATACAGGTAAAAGTAACAATCTTTAGGCATTTATTCCTATTTTAGGCCTTCAAATTTTAGGGAATAGTGAAGGACACACACAAGCATAACGGGCTTAGAAATCAGTTGGTAAAAGTAATTGCACAGAAAGGAATAACAGACAAAAATGTTTTGACGGCGCTGGGAAATGTGCCAAGGCACTTGTTTATGGATTCAAGTTTTGCCGATTTTGCCTATCAGGACAAAGCTTTTCCCATTGGTTCCGATCAAACTATTTCCCAACCTTACACGGTTGCTTTTCAAACGGAATTGCTTCAGGTTCGCGAGAATCATCAAATTTTGGAAATTGGCACAGGATCTGGATATCAAACTGCTGTTTTATTGGAAATGGGCGCCAAAGTTTACACTATTGAACGTCAGCAGGAATTGTTTAAAAAAACAAAATTATTTTTGCCGAAACTTGGTTACAAACCTAAAAAAATTATTTTTGGCGATGGATATAAAGGATTGCCGGAAGATGCACCTTTTGACGGAATTATAGTAACCGCCGGAGCACCTTTTGTGCCAAAAGCTTTGCTGAGCCAGTTAAAAATAGGAGGAAGGCTGGTGATTCCAATTGGTGATGCAGAACAAATTATGACCTTGTTTATTAGAACCAGCGAAAAAGATTTTGAAAAGCACGAATTGGGCAAATTTAAATTTGTGCCTATGTTGACGAAACGAAATTAGTTTTTCTTCTCAACAACCCGATACCAATATTGCGTTCTTCCCAACAATGCAAAACCCAAGTAACCGCGCACTTTTAGTTTGTTAGGTTCTTCCAATGTGATATAACATTTGTACTCGCTTCCTGTTTTTGGGTCAAGGATTTTTGCACCATTCCATTCGTTTCCATCTTTTTTTAATCCGTCAATCACAATCAATCCTTTAAGCGGTTTGTTTTTATTGGCGCCTCTGCAATTTTCACATACCCTGTTTTCTTCACTTTTTACCAATAATTTTACAATTTTCGCGTAAATCTTTCCTTCGGATTCGTAAATTTCAACAATCGACCTTTCTTTGCCTGTTTCATCGTCAATGGTTTTCCATTTCCCTATAATGGATTGAGATTGACTATTCATGGAAAAAAGTAAAATAAGAATAAGCAGTATGTTTTTTTTCATAATATTATTAAAATAATTTAGCATCAAATTGAAAATCCCATTTTCCCTGAACTTTTAAAACTTGTTCAATCACATCTCGTACACAGCCTTTTCCGCCTTTTTTTTGTGAAATATATCGGGAAATTTCCTGAATTTCAGGGACGGCGTCTTTCGGACAGCAAGGTAATCCAACAATTTTCATCACTTGATAATCGGGAATGTCGTCACCCATATACAAAACGTGTTCGGGTTTAATGTCATATTGTTCCGTGTAATCTTTAAACTGGTCTGTTTTGTGGTGCGTTCCTAAGTAAATATCCTTAATTCCCAAAATGCTAAATCGCTTGCGAACGCCTTCGTTGGTTCCCCCGGAAATGATACAAACACGATATCCGGCGCTTAATGCGGTTTTTAGGGCGTATCCATCTTTAATATTCATTTCCCGCAACAATTCACCAGTTTCGGTAACCCTTACATTTCCATTCGTCAGCACGCCATCAACATCAAAAATGAAGGTGGTGATTTGGGGCATAATTTCTTTATAACTTTTATCCATAGGTATTGTAAATAGATTTTGTGAGCAATATATAAATTTCTTGCTGATTTTTAGTTAGCATTGCCGTATGTTTTTCAATGGTTTTGGTGTCATTTCGCTTTGCGGGTCCGGTTTGTGCTTCAAGCGGCGACAAAGTAGTTATTTTATTTGCCGTTTCCAATATTAAAGGAAGCAATATTTCAAAAGGAACCTTATTTTGCTCACAAATCTCATGGCCGATGTGGTACAAGTGGTTCACAAAATTATTCACAAATACGGCAGCAACGTGCAAACTTTTACGCTGATTGGAATTTATGCAATAACAATTTTTTGAAATTGATTTTGCCAAAGTTTCCAATAGGCGTAAATCTGCATCAGTTTCAGCTTCAATACAAATTGGAACGGTTGAAAAATCGATTTCCCTTTCTTTGGAAAATGTTTGCAATAAATAAAAAACGCCTTTATTTGAATCTGATTTAAGTTCTTCCATCGCCATACTTCCCGAAGTATGCACCACCAATTTGTTTTTTAAATTTAAGGCTGAAGAAAGCTCAGAAATGGCATTGTCGGAAACCGCAAGAATGTAAATATCGGCATCCTTTAATTCCGACAAATTGTTTGTGATTGACGTGCTGTTTTTAAAGCAGCTAATTTTTTCCAGACTTCTATTGTAAATCTGAACAACATTTACCGCACTGTTTTGCAACAATGCATTTGTTAAATGCCAGGCCACATTTCCACCGCCAAGGATTACAATATTAATCATAGTGCGAAGGTAAATAAAAGTTTAAAGTTAAATGTTAAAAGTTATATGTTAAAAGTCAGATTTGATAACCTATAACATATAACTTTTAACTAATAACACTTCATTGTAACTTACTTTATTGCAGCTTGAGCAGCGGCAACTCTTGCGATTGGGACTCTAAATGGCGAGCAGCTAACATAATCCAAACCTGTGTTGTGACAAAATGCAATAGAACTTGGCTCGCCGCCGTGTTCGCCGCAAATACCGACTTTTAAGTTTGGTTTTGTGCTTCTGCCTTTTTCTGTTCCCATTTTAACCAATTGTCCAACGCCTTCCTGGTCTAAAACATCGAAAGGATCGACGGCTAAAATTCCTTTTTGCAGGTATATCGGCAAAAATTTTCCGGAATCGTCACGAGAATATCCAAAAGTCATTTGTGTTAAATCGTTGGTGCCAAAAGAGAAAAATTCGGCACGTTGCGCAATTAAGTCGGCTGTTAAAGCGGCACGCGGGATTTCAATCATCGTACCAACCAAATACGGAATGGTGTCATTTCTTTCCTCAAAAACTTTGTTTACGGTGGCCCTGATGATTTCTTCTTGTGCAATATATTCTTTCAATGTTCCAATTAAAGGAACCATAATTTCAGGTACGGCTTTAATTCCTATGGCTTTTAAATTTAAGGCAGCTTCAATAATTGCCCTAGTTTGCATTTCGGTAATTTCCGGATAGGTATTTCCCAATCGGCAACCTCTATGGCCTAACATCGGATTAAATTCTGCCAATTCCGCCACTTTATTTTGTATGAAACTTAAAGAAACCTTCATTTCTAGTGCCAATTCTTTCTGTTGCGACAATTCGTGAGGAACAAACTCGTGTAATGGCGGATCTAACAAACGGATGGTTACCGGAAATCCTTTCATGGCTTCAAATATTCCTTCAAAATCACTTCGTTGCATTGGGAGCAGTTTTATCAAAGCGGCTTTTCTTCCTTCCACATTTTCCGCTAAAATCATTTCGCGCATCGCTTTAATGCGATCTTCATGAAAAAACATGTGTTCCGTTCGGGTAAGTCCGATTCCCTGAGCGCCAAAATTACGTGCAATTTTTGCGTCATTTGGCGTATCGGCATTTGTTCTTACTTTCATAGTCGCAAATTTATCGGCCAAGAGCATAATTTCGGCAAATTCGCCACACAATTCAGGCTCAACAGTTGCTAAATTTCCTTCATAAATATTCCCTACGGAACCGTTTAATGAAATCCAGTCGCCTTCATGGTATACTTTTCCATTAATGCCCATTGTGCGGGTTTTATAATCGATTTTTAAAGCGCCAACACCGGATATGCAGCATTTTCCCATTCCGCGTGCAACAACAGCCGCATGGGAAGTCATACCGCCTCGCGCCGTTAAAATTCCGTTGGCGATATTCATGCCTTCCAAATCTTCAGGAGAAGTTTCAATTCGTGCCAAAATCGAATTTTTATATTTATGGGCTTCATCTGCAAAGAAAACCAACTGACCGCTGGCGGCGCCTGGTGAAGCAGGCAATCCTTGCGCAATTACGCTTGCTTTTTTCAAAGCTTTTGGATCAAAAACGGGATGTAACAATTCATCCAGTTTATTAGGTTCTATGCGTAAAATCGCTTCTTTTTCGGTAATTAAATCTTCTTTTAATAAGTCCATCGCAATTTTCACCATGGCAGCGCCTGTGCGTTTGCCATTTCTGGTTTGAAGCATCCAAAGTTTACCTTCCTGAATGGTAAACTCCATATCTTGCATATCTTTGTAATGGTCTTCAAGTTTTTGCTGATATTCATTTAGTTCCGCATAAATTTCAGGCATTAATTCTTCTAAGGAAGGATAATTTTCAGCCCTGTCAGCTTCTTCAACCCTGGCCAGTTTTGCCCAACGCATGGAACCTAATTTGGTGATTTGTTGTGGCGTTCTTGCGCCAGACACAACATCTTCACCTTGCGCATCGATTAAATATTCACCATTGAACTGATCTTCACCCGTTGCGGCATCACGCGTAAAACAAACGCCGGTACCCGATTGATTTCCCATATTTCCGTAAACCATCGCTTGCACACTTACGGCTGTTCCCCAATCATCTGGATAGCCATGCATTTTTCTGTAATAAACAGCCCGGTCGCCATTCCAGCTGTTAAAAACTGCAATCACAGCACCCCAAAGCTGGTCCCAAGGATTTGTAGGAAAATCGTGGCCTGTACGTTTTTTTACGGCATCTTTAAATGCTTTTACTAGGATTTTTAAATCCTGAACAGTAAATTCAGTATCCAGTTGAATGCCCCTTTTTTCTTTTAAATCATCCATAATTTCTTCAAAAGGATCTATATCTTCTTTCGTTTCAGGTTTCATTCCCAACACAACATCTCCATACATTTGGATAAAACGACGATACGAATCCCAAGCAAAACGTTCATTGTTAGCTTTTTTTGCAATTCCAATAACAGCGTCATCATTTAAGCCTAAATTTAAAACAGTATCCATCATTCCAGGCATGGAAGCTCTTGCACCTGATCGCACAGAAACCAATAACGGGTTTTCTTTATCGCCAAATTTAGCGCCCATTATTTTTTCAATATTTTCTATGGCTTGTTCAACTTCTGTGGTTATCATGCCAATTACGGCTTCTTTTCCCAGCAGATTATATTCCGTACAAACTTCTGTAGTGATGGTAAATCCGGGCGGAACCGGAATTTCTATTAAACTCATTTCCGCAAGGTTAGCGCCTTTGCCACCAAGCAAGTTTTTCATTTTGGTATTGCCATCGGCGGATTTATTTCCAAATTTAAATACTCTTGTTTTAACTTTTTCGAGCGATTCCATTAGGATTTGATTTTAGATTATTGGATTAATGATGTGTTTTTTTCAAATGAGGTTTCCACAAAATTAAATGCTAAAGTTATTATTTTAAATGATTTATATCATTTTACGCAATCAAATAAGTTGTTCATTTTTTGTTTCAATTTTGAACAAATACTAAACAAACTGGTTTTTGCCAGAATAGAACTTTGTTCAGTTATTTAAGTATTTGGCGCAAATTCAAGTTTCAATTTTGAGTTAACGTAATACACCTAGTTGTAGTCGCTTAGGTTAACTTTGTTGATATTTCAAATAAATAAATAAATTTCAAATAAAAATTCATCAATTTGTTTAAATAATTTAATAAAATTAACATAAGTTGTATTTTTGTTAAATAAAATGAAAATTTTATAAATAATTTTTATTGACATTTCTAGAGGCAACAACCAATCATTATATTTCCAAATAATGATAAAATATTTTAATGAATAAATGGAATTTCATTCTATATTAGCACCGTGAAAAATTTATTTAAAATCTCAGGAATTGTATTGTTTATTGCGCTTTATTGTGCAACAATTAGTTTTGCAGGCAACATTTCACAAAACTCAGATTTCATAAATAAATCAGGTTTAGAAAAAGGAAAGAAAGATTCAACAGTCTCGGTTGAATTATTGAGTGATTCTTCAGAAGCTGAAAGTATAGCAAATCCTTACAGCAATACACCACCAATCGCTTCTAAAAATTCATTCAACGAGTTTTTGGCTATTGTAAAAATTAGGGAACAATTTTTCGCCAACGAGTTTACCCAATACATTTCCATCTCAAAAAACTTTCGGATTAAGTACCGCAAAGAAAACTTAATTTTTCCCTTTCATTATTTTTGGTAACTCATTTTAAAACTTTGATTGTCATTATTGTACAGCTCAATTGATTTTTTGCAGGTTTGGTATCTCAACAAAACCTGAAGAAATATTTCATAAAATCAAAACAATTTTAAAATGAATTCAGGAACCTTAATAGTAGGGGCTATTATATTAGCTCTTTGCATTCTGCCATTTGTACTAATGATCAGGAGCAGAAAAAAGAAAGAAAAACAATTATTGCTATCATTAACGGGTGTCGCAAACAATCAAAACTTCAAAATTTCATTACATGAATTATTTGTTGAATTTGCAATTGGACTTGACGAAGAAGCTAATCAACTTTTCTTTTTCAGAAAAACAACGGAAAATGAGACAGCACAGCACATTAATCTTGCAGAAGTTAAATCTTGCAAAGTGATTAATACGGACCATAGCATCAGCAATAATGACGAGAATAATAAGACAATTGATAAGCTTGAATTACAATTTTCATTTTTGGACAAGAAAAACCCAGATGAGTTGTTGGTATTTTACAATTCCGACGAAAATACGCAACTGAGCGGAGAAATTATCACCATTGAAAAGTGGGCTAAAATTTTGAACGACAGACTAAAACTACAACAAAAAAAGTAAGAAACTAAAACCCTGTTGCAAACGCCACAGGGTTTTTTTGCCTAATGATAAAACGTTTAAGAAAACAAGCGCAATCATCAAATTGGTTGACATTACCATTTGTAAAATTATTAATAATATTTTTTATATTTTCAAAAATTGCTCCTGTTTCTTACCTTTTTTATTACTTTTGAATATGGTTAATGTTTTTTAACAATTGGAACTATTGTTATAAATAACACTAGTTTATGAGTGGGTATTAAAAGAACAAACCATAATGAAGTATATACTTAAATTAAATTAAAAGAATACTATTACTTCTTATACTATACTAAAATAAAAAAGATGAAAAATAAAAACTATTCCGCAGTTTACAGAATCATACATTGGTCAATAGCCATTAGTATGGTTTTATTATTAATTACCATCTTACTTAGGTTAACTTGGATGAACAAGAATAATGTGGCTGAGATCATACAAAACTACCTGAATACTACCGATCAAGCTTTAACGCAAGATCAACTTATTGTACTTGCCAAAAAGATTAGGCAGCCTATGTGGGATTGGCACATTTACTTGGGATATGTGTTGACAGGCCTGTTTACCATACGATTTTTTCTTCCCTTTTTTGGAGAAATGAAATTACAAAATCCATTTAATAAAGAATTAATTTTAAAAGAAAAGTTTCAGAATTGGATTTACTTAATTTTTTATGGTTGTGTGGTAATATCACTTTCCACAGGTCTATTGATAAAATTTGGATCAAAGGAATTAAAAAGTTCGATGGAAGAAATTCACTTGCTCTCAATATATTATCTGGTTGCATTTATCATTCTTCATATAGGTGGCGTATTATGGTCAGAGTTTACAAATCAAAAGGGAATTCTCTCTAAAATAGTTAGCGGTAACAGAAAAAATGACGAAAAATAAAGGTAAAAACCATCTATTTTACTGATAACAATAATAAGTAAAGCAGTAATTTTTTTTACATTGGCAAAAAAGAATAAAATTAGTTGCCATTAAATTACCTCATGAATAAACAATCAACAATAAACGGAAACAAATTGGTAAGGCAACATGTCTTAAGAAGTAACATTAAGGATTTTGTTTTCATATCTGTTGGCGTAATATTGGCTAGTATCGGTCTGAAAGGCTTTTTGTTCCCCAATAATTTCTTGGATGGAGGAGCGATGGGTGTTTCTTTATTACTTCGAATTCTGACTGGATTTAATCTTTCCGTTTTAATTGTTTTAATCAATTTGCCATTCATTTTGTTGGGGGCAAAACAAATCTCTATTTCTTTTGCAGTTAAAAGCACTTTGGCAATTATCGCCTTGGCTTCATTGGTGCACTTTATTCACTTGCCTGTAATTACTGCTGACAAATTATTAATTGCTGTTTTTGGAGGTTTCTTTTTAGGTGCCGGAATAGGATTTTCAATTCGTGGCGGTGCGGTTATTGACGGTACGGAAGTACTGGCCATTTCCGTAAGCAGAAAGTCAAGTTTAACAGTAGGAGACTTTATTGCCATATTTAATATTGTGCTTTTTGTAATTGCAGCAACAATTGTGAGTGTTGAAACTGCGATGTATTCGATGTTGACGTACTTTTCTGCCTCTAAAACAGTAGATTTTATCATCAATGGAATTGAAGAATACATTGGTGTTATGATTGTTTCTGACGATGCTGAAGAAATAAAGGAAATGATTGCTTCAAACCTGGAACGCGGCGTAACGGTGTTAAAATCTGACGGAGGTTATGGTTCAAAAGGAAATGCAATGCCCGACCGGAAAATATTGTTTTGTGTAATTACGAGACTGGAAGTTTCTAGATTGCTCTTGGAAGTCGATAAAATAGATCATGCCGCATTTGTGATTCAATATCCAATAAAAGACACCAAAGGCGGGATGATAAAAAGACGGCCATTTCATTAGAGATGTTATCAAGGAAACAAAAAAAGAGGCCGTTAAACAGCCTCTTTTTCTTGTAAATAATTATTCAAACAATTCTTATTGGGGAATGGAATTAAAGTTATTTGTGTTACTGGGTTCACAGGTTCACAGTATTTGAAGAAATTTCAACGTATTTAGCATTGTTGTTGAATTCAAAGTTTTTAAGTTTAGGTAAATTTTGTATTGACAGGCTTATTAGACCGGTAAATTTATTATTAGACAACAGCAATGTTTCTAACTTTGAAAGTTGGTTAAATTCCAATGGAATTTCTCCCTTAAATGAATTGTTTGCCAAAGAAAGCTCGGTTAAATTAACTAAGGACCCAATTTGTTTAGGAAGATTGCCGGTCATTTCATTGTCGAATAAACTTAATGTTTTTAAATGTGTTAAATTTTTTATTGCTGGGGATATTGTGCCTGTTAATTTATTGCTGCTTAGGTGCAATACTTCAAGATTTGGAATATTGTAAATAGATTCAGGTAAATTTCCGTCAATAAAATTATTGAATATAACCAATTCTTTTAGGTTTTTTAAATTTCCAATGGCTGCAGGAATTTGACCTTCCAGCTGATTCATAAATAATTGTACTGTTACCAAAGATTCGATGGTTGCAAGTTCGGTTGGAATTAAACCGCTTATTTTATTAAAACCTAAATTTAAATGGCGCAACGAAGTTAAGTTGCCAATGGTGGCAGGAATTGAACCAGTTAAATTATTCATGCTTAAATTAATTTCAGTAACCGTATTGTTTTCAACAGTTATTCCATGCCAAGATGAAACATCTTTGGTTAAATCCCAATTGATATTCCAAGTTGTGCCTTTTGTTGATTTGTGTAAATCAAGCAGTGCGTTTTTTTCTAAATCTGAAATTTGTGAATATGCGATAGGTGAAATTGCCAATATCAATGAGATTGTAAGTGCTAATTTTTTCATCGTCTTTGTGATTTAGTGATTAATTTTATAAATTTCTTATACTAAGGTACTTAAACAATTTTAAACTACCAAATTTATTTTACCATTTATTTATAATTTTTTACCATTTATATATGAAAATACGCCTTTTATTTAAATTGTTTGTTAGGATGTTCTAAAATGAAGTTGCTTTTACAAAACTTCTGACCCCAAAAAATGTTATATATTTGCATAAAAATTATAGAAAATTTATTTATGAAGTTAGCAATTTTAGCAATAGGCGCACATCCGGATGATGTGGAATTGGGATGTGGGGCAACTATTGCAAAAGAAATTTCTCTTGGAAAAAAAGTCGGAATTTTAGATTTAACCAAAGGAGAATTAGGCACAAGAGGTTCTGCTGAAATTAGGGCGGAAGAAGCAAAAAATGGCGCAAGAATTTTAGGGGTTGAAATCAGGGAAAATTTAGGTTTTGCTGATGGTTTTTTCGTGAATGATGAAAAACACCAATTGGAGATCATAAAAATAATAAGGAAATACAAACCAGAAATCGTTTTGTGCAATGCTATTGACGACCGGCATATTGATCATCCAAAAGGAAGTAAATTGGTTTCCGACGCTTGTTTTTTATCGGGTTTGGTGAAAGTTGAAACCAAACTGGATGGTGTAAAACAAGAAGCCTGGAGGCCAAAGTTTGTATATCATTATATTCAATGGAAAAATTTGGAACCCGATTTTGTGGTGGATGTTTCGGGATTCATTGACAAAAAAATGGAAGCGGTAAAAGCATACAGCTCCCAATTCTATGATCCGAACAGCACAGAGCCATCCTCGCCAATTTCAAGCAAAAACTTTTTGGACAGCGTGCTTTATCGGGCACAGGATTTGGGCCGATTGGTAGGCGTGGAGTCTGCAGAAGGCTTCAATACAGAGCGTTATGTGGCTGTAAATTCTTTTGATAATTTAGTGTAAAAATGTTTGTATAAAAACAGAAATGTTTTACATTTGCATCCGCAAGTTATATGGTGGTTGTAGCTCAGCTGGTTAGAGCATCGGTTTGTGGTACCGAGGGTCGCCGGTTCGAACCCGGTCTTCCACCCAAAATTAAAGGTCTGTATTTCAGACCTTTTTTTGTGGAAAAAATCTAAAATCTTAATTCGTAAATCCATTTGTATTAGGGATAGAGCGGTTTGTTTGAGCTCTCCCGTTTTTCGCGGGAAGCGAGCAGCGAAAGCCCGACCCGCAGGGGAACACCCAATATAAATTTATTTTGGTAAAATCTTTGTTTTTAGGTTTATTTTGATAATTTCGCCCCTTAATGTTTAAATTAAAATTGATGAAACGTATTTTTACCATAATTTCTTTTGTAATTGCTGCTGCTGCAGTGGCGCAAACTGCTAACGGTGTTGCATTTGAACAACAAAAATTGAAGCAGGCTTTGGCTTTTGGAGATAAAGCTGTTGTTGCCAATGCTATGTATTCCATTATTTTGCTGGAAGGTCCAAAAAGTGTTTATAAAGACAGTTTGGCCTATTTGTATTTTAACGATCGGAATTTTATTTCATGTTTTTTGGTGACCAACGATATTTTAAAAAGTAATCCAGGAAATTTGGATTTGATGGAAATGAACGCAATTTCCTTAGAATCTATGGGTGCAACTGAAAAAGCTGTTGAAGGTTACCAAAACTTATTTGC
>Ga0156193_180_pt1 | contig 22574 bp, 15 predicted proteins | sample RifCSPlowO2_12_FD_107846 | JGI IMG/M metagenome (GOLD analysis project Ga0156193, IMG submission 107846) | Flavobacteria bacterium RIFCSPLOWO2_12_FULL_35_11
AAAAAAAGGATTTCCGCTTTAATCCCTAACGCAGGTTTATTTTCCAATACCAATTCCCATTTCCTATTTCACCATAAATGGAATATTTGCAGTTGCGGCGTGGCCATGGCCATCATCGGCGTAAACAAATAAACGATACATTCCGGCAGCCGGCGCTTTAAATGAAAGTTCCCCATCTTTTTGGTTAACGATGTCAATGGCTACGCTTTTCGGACGTACTTCAAGATCCCCGCCATCTCCTAAATCAACACTTTCAGGTAAAATTTCCCAAGTATAGTTAATTTTATCATTTTCAGTATCCGTTATTTTAAGCGAAGCGGTATAAAGTTTTCCAGTTTCCATCATTACATTTTCATAGGCTGTTTTGCCATTAATGGTATAGGAAACTATTTGAGGCGTTCTGTTTTCCGGCCATTTGGCGCTCCAAACAAAATGCATCACATCTACAGATTCGGTTTCCTTGCCATCTTCCAAATAAATGCCGTACCAAGTTGGTGTTCTTTCCTGTTTGTTGCCCCAAAGGAAAACGTAAGAGCCAATGCACTGAAGTGAATCCGCTTCAATACCACCTTTATACCTTTTTAAATAATTAGCGGCTTTAAGCGTACTGTTTTCTTCTATAGGCGCTTTCCAAGTTGTTGCAGGAACTTCCCAATGTCCGGTAGCGCCCCATTCGGTTACCATATACGGACCTGCCCAACCAAACTCCCTGATTAATTTCGGCAAATTCGGTAAGTCGCCATACATTTGAACAGACAGAATATCTATATCGGGACATTTTTCTTTGATTAGCGTAACTTCATTTTGAGAAATTCCCGCCAACATTGTGGTGGTTAAATGGTTTGGGTCTACTTCGTGAATCATTTTAGAAATATCATTAACGGCATCCCAAACTTTCGGATTGGTATAGCGCAAATTCAATTCATTGCCAATTCCCCAAATCAATAAAGCCGGATGGTCTTTTAGGGCAATTACTTCACTTTTAATGCGTTCCAATTGTTTTTTTACGGCAACGGAATCATTATAATCAAATCCGTGACGCTCTCTTTCCACTTCAATTCCCATAGTCACCATCAATCCGTTTTTCAGGGCTTCATCTAATATTTCCTTTCCGCTATGTTTCCCGTTTGCCGTTCTCCAGGTTCTAAATGAATTTCCGTTGTGTTTGGCAACTGCAGCAATATTTCCGAATTCCAATCCGGCACCTTTAATGTAAAAAGGTTCACCATTCACCAATAGCTGGAATTTTCCTTCGGTATTTGTTAAAGTTACTTTTGCCGGTTTTTCAATAGGCGTTTCAGTTGTTGCTTTTTGTGGCGCTTCAGCACACGAGATCAAGCAAAATAAACAAAATATAATTGTTGAAAATGATTTCATTTTAAGGTTATGATTTTATTAATAATTCTTCAACTTCTTCCAAAGTTTTTCCTTTCGTTTCTATCACATATTTATAAACAAACAGTACTGATAAAACAGCCATGCCGGCATAAATTGCAAAAGTTACGGTTGGACCTAAATTTGTGAGTTCCCAAGGGAAAAATTGCGTTACGGTATAACTTACCAATGAGTTGAAAAATCCAACAATGGAGATGGCAATTCCCTTAACGTTTCCTGGAAAAATTTCAGATAACATTGTCCACATTACCGGTCCCAATGAAATTGCAAATGCCGCAACATATAACAAAATGGCAATCAATACCAAATTGGCGTTGATGCTAATGAAATTTTTAACTTCATTTTGTTTAAATTCAAGGAATTGTGTTTCGCTTAAAAGTGGTGCAACACCGGCAAATAATTCGTTTTGGGAAGTAAAGGTTGACCCGTTTAATGGGGTTAAGGACGATTTGATATCCGCATTGCCAATCTTTGCTATGGTGGTTTCATTAAAATTATAGGTCGCATTGTTAAATGCCAAAGTTGCCATTGTCAAAGCAATTGCCATAGCAGAAGTTCCAATCATTAATAAAGGTTTTCTTCCCAATTTGTCAATAAACCAAATGGCCACAAAGGTAAAAACCAAATTGGTGAGTCCAACAACAATCGCCTGTAAAAATGAAGCGTCAGTACTTCCGCCGGCCTGTTCAAAAATGGTTGGTGCATAATAAAATATGGCATTTATTCCTGTAATTTGTTGAAAAAAGGCCAATCCGAAAGCTATAATAACAATAACGCTCATTCTTTTGCTGAAGAAATCGGCATAAGTTCCTTTGGCTTCTTTTTTGGCAATTCCTCTTTGAATTTCTCCAATGGTGGTATCGGCAAATTCTTCACCGCCAATTCTAATTAAAATCTTTTTGGCAAGCGCAACTTCATTCAGTCTTTGGATGAGCCATCTCGGACTTCTAGGAACCAAGAAAAGCGCAAAAAAGTAGATGATTGCAGGAAATGCTTCCACACCCAACATCCATCTCCAACTTTCCCCTTCCAAATCTTTCAAAAAATAATTTGAAAAATAGGCTACTGAAATACCCAATACAATGTTTAATTGGTTTAAAGAAACCAAACTTCCTCTTAGTTTAGGAGGTGCAATTTCGGCAATGTAAATTGGTGCGATTAAAATAGCGCCTCCAATACCAACACCACCAATCATTCTTGCGATGACAAACGAAATGTAGTCTGTGGCCAAAGCTGACCAAATCGCAGAGATGGTAAACAGCATTGCGGTTACAATCAATAATTTTTTTCTTCCGTATTTGTCACTTAATGGACCTGCGAAGATGTTTCCGGCCATGGCTCCAAAAATAACACAGCCCACTGAGAACCCAAGTTCCCAATCGGACATTTCAAAATAGGTTCTGATTCCGTTTACGGCCCCAGAAATTACAGCACTGTCGAAGCCCAGAAGGAAACCTCCCATGGCGACAATGAGACTGATGGAAATGGTATATGATTTTTTCATTTTTTATAAAGTTGGTTGTTGGTTTGGTTATTTAGCGGTTATTTTTTTAGTTTAAATTATAGCACAATTGTTTGAATGGAATGGGCAGGAGAAATGAGTGCTGCCGTCTTTAAATTCATGGTGATGCTAAAGGATATTTCTGCATCGCCCTGATTCAAAACTACAATAACAATGCTGCCATCTTCATTCAAAAATGCGGTTGTCATTAGGTTATTTGCACTTGACACGCTTGAAATTCGTTTTGCGCCCGGACGAATGAATTTTGAAAAATGCCCGATATAATAATAGGAATTTGTAAACGTAAGTTTGTCTGTTTTTGTGTCTCCATGAACAGGGGAGAAGCATAAATTGCCCACATGGTTTGGACCGCCGGTTTCATCCAACAAAATATTCCAGTCTGTCCAGGCAACTGTGCCATTGTTAAAATCGTTAATCATGGATTTTCCGTAACGTTCCGCCAATTTTGGATCTTCAGATACTATTCTGGTTAAATCATATTTTTCGTTGCAACCTTCCGTAAAAATTAAATTTTTATCAGGATAGGCCTCGTTCACAGCTTTCACATTATTATACATTGGGATGCCGTCTTTCCAGTCTTCATACCAATGAAAACCAATTCCCCATACATATTTTGCTGCTTCAGGATCGCTTAAAATCACATTGGCGCGTTGAAACATTAAATCGCGGTTATGGTCCCAAACAATAATTTTTTTATCACCCAAGCCTTCTTTTTCTAAGGTCGGACCTAAGTATTTTTTTAAAAAATCACGTTCTTCTTCCGCAGTATAAATACAAGATTCCCAAGTTTGGGTCGCCATTGGTTCATTTTGAACGGTTAATCCCCAAATTGGAATTCCTTCTTTTTCATAAGCTTTAATAAATTTGGCATAATAATTAGCCCAAGGTTGATAGAATTCAGGTTTTAATTTTCCGCCTTTCAACATATTATTGGTCGTTTTCATAAATGCTGGAGGGCTCCAAGGACTTGCGTACATCGTTAATTTTCCTCCGGCAGCAGCAATGGCCAATTTTGTAAATGGCAATCTGTATTTTCTGTCGTTATCAATATTGAATGTTTTTAAATCAGCATCTCCTTCATCAATATAAGTGTAACTTCCGCTTGAAAAATCGCAGCTGTGGATAATTGTTCTTCCTAAAGAATAACCAATTCCTTTATCAACACTGTAATAAGCTTCCATAAAATGGTCCTGATTTTCTTTTGATAACTTGTAAAAAGTTTCTGCGGAAGCATCGGTTAACGCAGCGCCAATTCCTAAAAAAGTCTGAAATTGCTTGCTTGGGTCGACCAAAATAGCAGATTCCGTTTCTAAGGGTTGTTTAAAATCATTGAATTCTACAGAATCTGTCAGCGTTAATTTTAAATCCGTATTGTGGGCAGATGTATAAACCGTTAAGGTTTTATGTTCAACATTTGTTCCAACAGTTTCGGCTGTTTTTGGGTCACTTTTTTTCTGGGTGCATCCAAAAATCGCAATTGCGACAAGAAAGGTTAAGGTTATTTTTTTCATTTTATAAATTTTTGTAATTAACATTTTTACCAAACATAGGTTCCGGCAGAACCGCTATCTAATGATGTTGTGATCCACTTTTCATTGTATTTAATATTAAATATTTCTGATGTGCTTCCATCATTTATTACAACTAAAACTTTTTTACCTGCTGGTGTTTTAAAAGCGACATTGTGTAAACTTCCAGTGGTGTTACTTGCAATTCTTACAGAGCCGGTCGGAACAAATTTAGAAGCGTGGGCAATAATATAGTAACCAACATTTTGTGTATAGGAAGAACTGCTATTTACAGTAATCCCTCCTTTACAAGTTGTGCATCCGCCTGGCGTATGCGGTCCAAAAGAAGCATCATTCGCTAAATTCCATTCAAGAGCAGTTTTGCTCCAATTACGCATGGAACCAACAACCACATTTTTTAAATGCCATTTTAAATCGCCACTGAAATCACCGTTGCTTGGTGTATATTGCTCAGTAAAATATAAATCTTTGTCGGGATGCGCATTGCGAACCGTGGTTAAGGCGCTAATATCACCAGCATATAAATGAAAAGCTGATCCAGAAATAAATGATTTTGCCGCCGCATCATTCAAAACGGAAATCGGATAATCAGGTTTATCGCAATTGTGATCGTAAATAATAATTTTTGTGTCAATAGTTGCGGCTTGGAAAGCTGGCCCTAAATGATTTTTAATAAAATCTGCTTGTTGTGGGGCAAGCATTAATAAGCTTGGATTGTTTCCGGGATGCAAGGGCTCATTTTGAACTGTAATAGCATCTATTTTAATACCTTCAGCTTTCATTTTTTGGATATATTTGACAAAATATTGTGCATAGACACCATAATATTTTGGTTGTAAACTGCCTCCGATACTGCTGTTGTTATCTTTCATCCATACAGGAGGAGACCAAGGGCTTCCCATTATTTTTATGGATGGATTGATTGCCAATATTTCTTTTAAAAGCGGAATTAAATTCGTCATATCAGGTGCAAGGCTGAACTGTGTTAAGTTCAAGTCTGTTTGTCCAACCGGCAAATCGTTGTAAGAAAAAACTGATTCATCTAAATCTGAAGCTCCTATGCTAATTCTTAAATAGCTTACGGCTATGGAACTATTGCTTGTCCCAAATAATTCTTGCAATAACGCTTGTTTTTTTGAAGTATTTAAGGAGTTGATTACTTTGGCGCTACCGCCAGTTAGTGAAAATCCAAATCCGTCAACAGTTTGATAAGTTTGTGAATCGCTTACTTCAATATTCGGATAATTATTATAGGAATCTCTAAATGCCAAAATGCCGGATTGTTTTTGGAGTTTCACAGACTGGTCTGCTTTTGTAAGCCAAAAATCCACTTCATTGGTAACTATTGGTGGTTCAGGCAAAGGATTGTCTTCATTATTTTGTTTACTGCAATTGTTTAAAGCAATAAAAAGAAACATTAAAATTAGAGATTTCATGATAGTTACTGTTTTATTTTTCATTTGAGATAACTTAACTTAACAAAAACAGGCAAATGATCTGAGGGATATTTCAACTCTTTTGAATCACTTAAAATTGCATATTTTTGAACTTTTAGGGTATTATTTTTTGAAATAAAGATATAATCAATCAAAACCTTCACAGGTTTTTTATGTTTAAATCCATTAAATGTCCCTGATGGACCAAAAGGTTTTTCTTCGGAAACAGTTCTACTGTCATTCATTTGATTTTTGAGTGCGATAATTCTTTCTGTATCAGGTTCAGAATTAAAATCCCCCATAAAAATTACCGGATAATTTTGCGTATTTAACTCCGCAATTTTATTAAGTATCAATTGTATTCCTTTTGTTCTTGCCGTTTCACCAATATGATCCAAATGGGTATTGAAAACCCAAATATATTTATTTGCGGCGGTGTCATTAAAAAGGGCATAGGTGCAAACCCTGTTAAAGGCGGCATCCCAACCTTTTGAAATTTTATCGGGAGTTTCCGATAACCAAAAAGTATTGGTTTCTTTTAGAATAAATCGGTCTTTTTTATAATAGATATTTGAGGATTCGCCATTTCCTTCGCCATCTCTACCAATACCAACATAGCTATATTGAGAAAGCGCAGTTGCAATATCAATTACCTGATTTGGTTTTGCTTCCTGAACGCCAAAAATATCGGGTTCATAAAATTGAATTTGTGAAGTGAAATAATCTTTACGAAATGGCCAGGCATTTTTGCCGTCAACTGCCACATCTAACCGAATGTTGTAGGTCATTACTTCTAACGACTGGGAATTTGAAATACTTCCCAACAGCATAAAAAACAACAAGATAAATGATTTTTTCATCTGTTTAAATTTTATTTTTTAGCGGTAACAGATGCTGTTCGCCATTAATCACTCCTTTGTATGTCAAAATTTGTAATGCTCGTTTCATGCTAATTTTTATTAGTTGTTTGGTACATTCTCACATAATCCACTTGCATTTCAGACGGGAAAATAGTGTCATCAATTTCTCCGCCCCAATTTCCGCCTATGGCAAGATTTAAAATCAAATAATAAGGTTTTTCAAAAGGCCAGCCTTCATTGGCGGTCACTTTTCCGTTTTCCTCTTTTATGGCTTCATAAAATAATTTGTTGTCAATATAAAATTTAATGCTGTTAGTGGTCCATTCAAATCCATATAAATGAAAGTCATTAAAAACATCAGGCAATCTTTCAAAATGGGTATATTGATTTTTTTTCCAAAAATTGTATAATTCTGTATGAAGTGAAACATGCACCATATTTGGATCTTTGCCCACGTGCTCCATAAAGTCAATTTCTCCGCATAACGGCCATTCTTCCTCTTTTGTGCGAATGGTTTCAGGAAGCATCCAAATGGCAGGCCAAGTTCCTTTACCTTCTGGTAATTTTGCCATCACTTCAATTTTTCCGTATTGGATTAAAAATCGTTTGTAAGTGGTTAATCGGGCAGAAGTATATTGACTATTTTCATAAGCCTTTTTTAAAGCTGCAATGTGTAACTTCCCGTCTTTTACATAAGAATTTTCGAGCGATTTTTCTAGATAAAATTGTTTTTCGTTGTTACCCCAACCGTCACCTCCAATATCATAATTCCATTTTTTGGAATCGGGCAAACCGGAATACTCAAACTCATCATTCCAAACTAATTTATAATCCTTGTAAGAAGTATTTTTATTATTTATAGCCGATTTTTTTGAAACACAGGCTGAAAAAAGTAAAAAAACTGACAGTAAGACGATTGGGTAGTATTTTTTAAAAAAACTCATTTTCAACGTTGTTTTTTGATTGTTTCTTTTCAAATAAAAGAGAAACAAGTAATCAAGAATTAAAAAATATTATTGGTAAACCCTTACATAGTCAATTTCCATACTCGATTCTGTAAAAGCAGGATCAATTCCTCCGCCAAAAGATCCTCCCATAGCCACATTTAAAATAATGAATTGGTTGGCATTAAACGGCCAAGTGCTGCTATTTTTGGTTGCTGGATTGTAAGTATAATGAACAACGCCGTCAACTGAGAATGTCATTTTTTCACTTGTCCATTCAACAGCATAAACATGAAATGCCGTTGAAACATCAGCCAAAGTTTGTGATCCAACATTTGAAGTGTTGCCATAACTGGAAGGTGTGTGCATGGCGCTTTGAACAATTCCCTGTCTGTTCCCTGCATGTTCCATAATGTCAACTTCACCACAAGCAGGCCAACCCGCGGTTGAAATATTTGAGCCCAGCATCCATATTGCTGGCCAAGTTCCGCCACCTTGAGGAAGTTTTGCCCTAACTTCAACTTTTCCATATTTAAAATCAAATTTACCTTGTGTTTTCATCCGTGTTGAAGTGTATTCAGCGCCTAGGTAACTTTCTTTTTTTGCTGTAATTTTTAGAATACCGTTTGCAATAACCACATTGTCTGTTCTGTTGGTATAGTATTGTGATTCGTTATTTCCCCATCCGCCTGCACCTGTGTCGTAGATCCATTTATTGGTATTTGGACTGCCGGGAATATCAAATTCATCTGAAAAGATAAGGCCTGAATTAACCTTTATGGTTATTGATATGTTTTTTGAAATAAATTTATCAGCCTTATAAGCCGAAACATATACGTTATAATTGGTAATTCCTGCACCTGTATAAGTGTAAGAAATAGAATTGGATGAAGTTTCAGCAGTATCTCCATTTCCAAAATTAATTTTATAAGAAGTGGCATTATCGGCTGAAAAGTTAAAAATAACTACGCCACTGCCATCTCCATTGGGATTGTTAGTGTTTGCCCCAACAAGATTTGCTGTGAGCGATAGGTTAGAAGGGGTACTTGTATCTATTGGATCGCTATCATCACTTCCTCCACCACAAGAAAAAAAGAGGGTTGAAAATAATAAAATAGCGAGAATAATTTTGTTTGATTTAAAAGGGATAAGCATAATTTTTTTTGAATGATTTGTTTAAAATACCCAGAGCGAAATACGCTCCGGGTATTTAATAAACTTAAGTTTATTTTTTATTGTGCTGGTTTTAATTTTAAATACCAAGAATTTCCAGTTTCAGTTCCTTGAACTCTTAAATACATATAACTTGATGTAAAAGCTAAAATTTCATATTCATCCTGTGTAGCACCATATCCAATAAAGGTATTATGGTCTGCTAATTTGATACTTGTTTGTGTTGAAGGATTATCTAAAGGAATTCCAGTACTTGCAGGTATAAAATTAAAATTAGTAGTACCTCCAGAATATTCCGAATAACAACCTTCATCACCACTTGCAGGTATTCCTGGCAGCATTGTTAAAGCACCAGTTTTAGTAAAAGCACCATCAGGAGCATCAACATTTAAATTAAATGTTCCATTAGCATTTTTAGTGAATTTAAATTTGGTTGTATAAAAACAATTACAACAAGCTACCTTTTCATTAACAGCTGCTTCCCACCAAATAGGAGTAAAAGACGCCCAAGGTGCAACACCTAAATGGCCAGTAACATCTTTATCCACAATCCAAGTTTTAGAACTGTCATTTGTCAATGCAGTTACAATTGCTGGATCAGGAACAAAATCACTTCTAACACTAATATCTTTAGTTAAGTTAGAAGACACTCCCCCTTTACCAAAAGCTATAACAGTAATTCTATAGGTATTAATACCAGGATCAGTAAATTTTTTCGTAGTGACTCCACCCGGTAATACAGCTAAACTTACATTGCCATAGTCATCTAATTTATTATATCCTATGTGATAGGTAAAAGCATTATCTGCAGTTACAGAAATAATTACCATACCAGATCCATCTCCTTCAGGAGATTCAGTACTATGACCCACAATATCCGTATTTATTACAATATTGGTAGGAGCAGTTAAGTCCCCAAATTCATAGGTTTCTTTTTCGCAACCTACAAAAAATGTTATTGTAAGTAAAAGACTAATTATATATTTTAAGTTTTTCATTTTTAATTATTTTATAATTACTTAACAAGTTTGAAAGACCAATATCCTGAACCATAAAATAGCACTAATGTCATCGTATTTCCTCCATCAGAAAATGCAACATCATAGGTAATTGAACCTGGTGCATTTGCAGGACTAGATAATTCTCCACCATTATATGGTTTTGGAAGTCCTAAATAAGCTCCTGTACCTGTAACAGTAACAGTACCTTCTGTTTCATTATAAGAATAGGTTGCTATTGCCGATCCGTTGTGAGGAGCTACAGGAGTTCCACAGCCCTCAACACCTTGCCAACCCTCAATCCAAGTACTGCCATCTTGTACATTGCTAAATGATCCATTTGCAGCAAAAACATATTCATCATCAAAAAGACACGCTCTTGTTGTAACATCACCTGCACTGTTTCCCCACCAACTATAATTTCCAAGTGCAGGTCCTACTGCTAAAGCTCCAGCTTCAGGTGCAAGTTTCCAATTTCCAACAATTGGAGATACCTCTCTAACAAGTTCAAAGGTCCAAAAACCTGCTCCGTAATAAAGAACTAAAGTCATTGTATTGTTATTGTTAGAAAGCATTACATCGTATGTAATTGAATCTGGAGCGTTTGCTGGGGTAGAAAGTTCTCCTCCAGAATATGGTTTAGGAATTCCTAAATAAGCTCCTTTTCCGGTAATGGTAAGTTTTCCTGCAGTTTCATCATAGAAAAATGAGGAAGAAACTGTTCCGTTATGTGGCGCTACAGGAGTTCCACAACCTTCAGTACCTTGCCATCCTTCAATCCAAGTAGAACCACCTAACATATTTTTAAATGATCCATCGTTAGCAAAAACATATTCATCATCAAAAAGGCAAGCTCTTGTTGTAACGTCTGCTGCACTATTTCCCCACCAATCTCCAGAACCATAGGTTGGTCCCACTTTTAAAGCATAGGCTATTGGTGCCAATTTCCATGATCCCGCTAATATTGATGGTACTGATGGTGCTTTATAAAAATAAATGTTATCTACAAATATTGTCCCTGTACCTTCAAATTTAAATTGATGAATATTGTCTAATGCCAAACCTTGATCTGTAAAATATGACAATGGAATATCAAAACTATTCCATTGGTCTGCCAATAGATTTAAAGTGTAGAATTTTTCATTTTCCGCAGCTATTCCAACTGGAAGCGGGAAGAATTTTACATTATTGGCAACTGCCGACCAAACATCAATATGTAAAGTTTCCATAGAAGTTACATTTTGTGCCGTTCCAATTTGTATTCCTTGGTAATTTAAGTTGCTATATTGCAGCATTGCATCCCCATTCAAATCAAATGCAGTATAAATTGTATTTTGCCACCAAAATGGGTTAAAATCACTTCCTGCAACATTTGTATAAGCATTGCTAAAAATAGAGATATAGTCTGTAGCAACTCTTCCTGGTTGGGTAGGTGCTGAATTGATAGGTTGTAAAATTTCGGTTACTTCAAAATCTGTTACAATAAATTCAACAGTAGCTATTGCTGCTCCTTTCAATACTACTTTAATAGTATATAAACCAGCATTGGCGTATTGATAAGAAACTGTATCTCCAACATTTGCTGATTTAATGGTTTCAACGCCATTTTCAACAAAATATACTTCGAAAAAAACAGCATATTTCGTATCATTAGGTACGGTAACATTTACTTTTTTCGATTTTGCCGCATCGTTTGCAATAATGGGGTCTGTACCAAATTCAGGTGTTTGAAAAGAAACTACCAAATCTTTTGTAACTTCTGTTTTTGAACCAGTAATTCCATATGCAGATATAGTTACCGTATAGTTACCTTCTGCATAAGTATGATTTACTAACTTACCTGGAGCTACTCTGGCAACTGATGATGTTGCGTCACCATATTTAACTTCAAAATAAACCGCACCTTCACCAGTTGGGGCTATTGAAACAAGACCTGTATTATCTTGTGTAACTTTAAATAACGCAGAGACGTTTGTTGGAGGAGTGGCTGTCGATAAAAAATCAAGACTGCCAAAATCCTCATCGGTACAACTCCAAATAGTTGCTACGATTAAAATCGCACTTAAAAAATATTTTAATACTTTCATGTTTTTATATTTTTAATTATAATTTGGGTTTTGAACCAATTTTGTATTTTCCAATTCTTTGAAAGGAATTGGGAAAATGTTATGTTTTCCAGCAACATATCCTCTACTTGCTAATTTTGCAGTGGCGCGTCCGGTTCTAACCAAATCAAACCAACGATGGCCTTCTCCAGCTAATTCTAATCTGCGTTCTGCCATAATAGCATCCATTGAAACTGTTACACGATGTGAAGTGTCACCAAATGCTCTGTCTCTAACAGCATCAAGCAATGCTTGTGCTCTAGGGCCAGTGGCGCCTAATGCTTCCGCTTCCAATAAATAAGTGTCGGCCAAACGTATAGCATATGTATTTTGTCTGTAATTTAATACAGCATCACCTGCACCTGTATGTTCAACAGCTTTTGTAGGAGTAAATTTGTTAAGAAAATATCCAGTATCTTGATAACCAGCTATATAACTTGCAGATCCTGCTTCTTCTAAAGCTTTCATATCCAATACTGTAGCTTCAAACCTAGGGTCTGTTTTTAGTAAATCATACAATTCAGGTAAAATGGGATTGAAACTCCAACCTGAAGGTAAATCTGGAGCATTATCAGTAATTTGAACATAGGTTCTAGGTCCTACCATTACATTGACAGAATTTCCTTCATCAGATCCGCTTCCCCAATTTCCCCATCCTGAAAGTCCAACATTGGTGTGTACAACTTCCAAAATCGCTTCTGTATTAAACTTGTTGTCAACTACCCAAAGATCATTAAAATCATCTAATAATTTATAACCATATTGGCTAGTTTGACCAGGAGTACCATTTACTTGAGCCAATAGAGTTGCTGCAAGTGCAGGCTTGTTAGGTCTTTCAGGATCTTCATTTTTATCATACAGATAAACTTTTCCAAGTAATGCTTGTGCCGCACCCTTAGTAAATCTTCCGGCTTCCTCTGTCATGTCTAATGTTCCCGGTAAAAAATCGATAGCATCATCAAGATCATTTTCAATTTGTGTATAAACGTCTTTCGAGCTGGCCTGAGTAACGTTATACATATCTGCGGAACTGACAGGTTCCGTTATTAACGGAATATTACCAAACATTCTTACCAAATTAAAGTAGTAATAGGCTCTTAAGGCTTTTGTTTCAGCCATATATCTATTTTTTAAATCCTCATCCATTGGAACATTAGGCAATTTTTGAAGCAATATATTTGCTCTATAAATTCCTTGGTAATGATCGCTCCAAAAACTTACAGGCATTTCAATTGGGTTTAAGGAATAGTTTGAAAAAGATTGTATTCCGGCCCCATCACTTGAGTTTCCTCCGCCTGCATAATGGTCATCAGATCCAGCATTCATCATGGTTATCATATTTTCAAAACCACCTGAATTTTTTCTCATCACATCATAAACTGCGACAAGTCCTGTATATGCCTGTTCTTGATTTGCATAATAATTACCTGAAAGGAATACACCTTTTGGTTCAACATCTAAATATTCATCAGAACAAGATATTATTGTAGCTATAAATGCAATTGCAATTAATAGGTACTTATATTTTTTTGTTTTCATAATTTATTGTTATTAAAATTGTAAGTTAACACCAAACATAAAAGATCTTGCTTGAGGGTAATAACCTCTGTCTATCCCTAAAACATTTCCTCCAATTTCTGGATCGTAACCTGTATAATTGGTAAGTGTTGCCAAATTTTCACCAGTAACATAAAGTCTCAATTTTTGAGCTCCCATTTTACTTATGGCACTAGATGGCAGTGTATATCCTATTTGAACGGTTTTAAGTCTTAAGTAATCACCATCTTCTAAATAAAAGTCTGACATTTTTGTGAAGTTGCCATTTGGATCACCAGTAATAAGTCTAGGATAATCATTAGATGTTCCTTCACCCGTCCATCTGCTTAATGCAACAGATTGATAATTTGCTGTTGGAACGTCCAGTCTGCGCAATCCTTGGAAAATTTTATTTCCGGCTGCTCCTTGTGAAAACACCAATAGGTCAAATCCTTTGAAATCAGCATTCAAAGTCAATCCAAAAGTAAATTTTGGGATAGGGCTGCCTAAAAATTGTTTGTCATCATCGCTGATATTTCCATCTCCATTTGTGTCTACCCATTTAAAATCTCCCGGACTTGCATTTGGTTGAATTAACCCTCCACCAGTGTTGGTATAAGCATTAACAGCTGCAATATTTTGGAAAATTCCGTCAGATTTAAAACCATAAAATGAATTATAAGCTTCTCCAACTTGAGTTCTGGTTATTGTTCCCATTGATTGATATCCTGCTGTTCCAGATTCAATGTAAACTTTGTCTTGTCCTAAGTAGGTAACTTCATTTTTTAAATAGGAAACATTCCCATTTGCTGAAAAATTTACCTCGCCAAATGTTTTACGATATCCCAATTCAAGTTCAAGACCTGAATTTTCCATATCTGCCACGTTACCTAAAGGACTGCCGGTAGCACCCATATATCCTGGAATATCAACATATTGTAAAATACCGGTTGTTTTTTTAATAAAGTAATCAAATGTTACGTTTAAATTGTTGAACAATTTTGCTTCGAAACCAACATTTAACTGTGCAGTTTCTTCCCAACGTAAATCTGGGTTGTCAGGTGCGTTTGGACTATAACCGGTAATAATTGTTGTTCCGTCAAGACCAATGGTATAATTTCTTCCGCCATTAATAAGTGCCAAATACCCAAAATCTTGGATTGCATCATTTCCGGTTACACCCCATCCACCTCTAATTTTTAGTTGGTCAATGATCTCATTTTGTGACCAAAAATCTTCTTTATAGGTATTCCAACCTAATGAAAATGAAGGGAATATACCATATCTGTTATTTAAACCAAATCTTGAAGACCCATCACGACGAATAATTCCGGTAAATAGGTATTTTTCATCGAAATTATAATTTAGCCTCGAAAATAATGAAGTTACTCTATGTTCGGGAAGGTCATATGAACTTGTCGTTTTATCAGTTGCAGGTATATCAAAACCAAAAGAAGCATCACCGCGGTTATCAACAGGTATGTTGAAAAAAGTCACTCCAACACCGCTTGTAATATTGTCTATATAAACTCCTTGTCCCAATAAAATAGTAAAGTTATGTTTATCTAAATCTTTGGTATAAGAAATTACATTTTCTAAATTCCACCCAAATCCTCTATTTCTTCCTCTTGAGATATTATTTTGTGTGGTATAATTATTAGCATTTAAATAAAATTCAGGAGTAAAGCTTTCATATCCCCAGTAAGCAAGTTTTGCACCAAGAGAGGATTTAAATTTCAGACCTTCAATAGGGGTAACTTCAAGAAAAGCATTTCCAACAAAATCATCAGACCAACCATAGTTTCCCAATCTTGTTTGCGTATAAGCAAGGGGATTGGTCATTTCTTGGGCTACAATACCTGAAATTCCGTAAGGATTTCCATTAGCATCTCTCATAACTGGGTTTTCAGTATATAAGGTAGAATTTGCTATAGCAGGGTCTGTAATCACCGCTTTAGTAATAGGATCAAGATTTAGCGCAGAACTCAAAGGTCCGCCATATTCACTATTGGTGTTTCCCAAACCAATTTCTTTTTTATGTGCATAACCTAAAGTTTGTCCAACAGTAAAGTATTTTGATAATTTATGAGTTGAATTTAATCGTAAACTCTTTTTGTCAAATTTAGAGATATCTGAAGTTACAATACCTTCTTGCTCACTTAACCCAAAAGAGGCATAAAAAGTAGAAATTTCATTACCTGCACTTAAGCTAATCTCGTGAGAAGTACGTAAGGCACTATCATTAAAAATGATGGATTGCCAATCGGTTCCAACACCTAAGGTTGATAAATTTGGGAATAAAATCGGACCTCCGTCAGCAACAGATTTTTCATTCATTAAACCACCATATTCAGAAGCGTTTAATAATGATACTTTATTAGCAGCACCAGAAATTCCAGTAAAACCGGTATAATTAACACTAACTTTTCCTGATTTACCTTTTTTAGTGGTAACCAATATAGCTCCTGATGCAGCACGAGCACCATAAATTGCCAATGAAGCAGCATCTTTTAATACTTCTATAGATTCAATATCGGATTGATTAAGATAGCCAATTCCTCCTGAATCTACAATTACGCCGTCAATAACCCAAAGAGGATTATTGCCTCCTTGATCAGAATCAAAAGTTGTAATACCTCGAACTCGAACAGTTGACGCAGAACCTGGTTGCCCAGAATTGGCTGCAATAACAACACCTGATACACGTCCTTGAAGCGCTTGTTCAATTCTTTCTACAGGAAGATTTTCTAATTCTTCAGCTTTAACGCTAGATATAGCGCCTGTAACAACACTCTTTTTTTGAGTTCCATATCCAATAACGACAACTTCTTCTAAACTCTGAAGGTCTTCATTAAGTACTACTTTCAAAAAATTGGCATTACTAACCGAAACTTCTTTAGTTGTAAAGCCAACAAAAGAGAATACAAGTATTTCTCCTTTTTGAATGTTGGAAATGCTAAAATTTCCTTCAAAATCTGTAGATGCTCCTTTAGTTGAGTTTTTAACAACTATGGAAACTCCTGGCAAAGGTGAACCGCTTGTGTCGGATACGGTGCCTTTAATTTCGTAATTTTGCGCGTAAATTGAAATACCCGCAAAACATAGAAAAAATGATACTAGTAGTGATTTCATATTTTTGATTAATTAAATTTTCATAAAAATAAGTTAAAAAGGAAATGATAGATTAAATGGAACCTATACAAAAAACATACACGACCGTATTTGGGAAAATTATCTTTAAAAAAAAGAAGTCAATCGTAGCTTTTTATTAGGAGTTTATTAACAAAATAATAAGTTTATTACGCAATTATTTTAGGAAAAAAATGTTGAATTATAGTAAACTACAACCTTGTAGTTGTTTGAATGTTGAGGTAATGTTGTAGTTGTTTTAACAATTGTTGCAGTAATCTAAATATTTAAAATATATGCTACAAGACTATCTTCGTGCGGCAAGTCCATTTTTTTACGCAAACGATATCTTTTAATTTCAACACTACGTACTGAGATATTCAATAAAGGCGCAATTTCTTTGGAAGAAAGGTTTAAACGCAAATACGCGCATAAGCGTAAATCATTAGGACTAAGGGAAGTGTGCAAAGTTTTTACTTTCTTTAAAAAATCACTGTCGGCATTGTTAAAAGCTTCCTGAAACAGTTCCCAGTCACTGGTGTTGGCAATATTCTTGTTAATGATTTTAATTACAGGTTTTATATTGGTTTCATCTTTAACCAAGGTCAACTCGTCTTTAATGGTTCTTAAAAGTTCATTTTTGTTAATTATATTCATGGTGGAAACAGACAGCTCTCTTGTTTTACTGAAAATTTCACCTTGTAATTTTTCATTTTTTAACCTCATAATCACTTTTTCATTTTCTAGTTGAGACAAGGCAAAATCGCGTTGTTTTCTTTCCATTAATTTTTGTTTTTGTTTGGCATAATAATTTTTGTAAAGGTTATGTATTAAAAATAGAAGTGCACTAAACAATATAAAATAGATTAAAATCATTGGTGTTGAAAGAAGCCAAGGCCTTTCAATTCTAAAAGAATAAGAGGCAATATTGTTTGAAAGTGTGTTGCCTATTTTTGCCTTAACATTAAAAGTGTAATTTCCATAAGGCAAATTTTTAAAAGGAACTTCTGAACTTGTCGTCCAGTCGCTCCATTCATCATACATGCCTTCTAATTGATATTGGTAATTCACCTCTGTAAATTTATCGTACTCAGGAACGCTGAAAGTAAAAAATAAGTTATTGTTCCTATATTTAAAAGTATTGTTATTTATTAATGAAACTGGCGTTCTTTCAGCATTAAGGATGCTTTTGTCAATTGAATTTATAGCAATTTTAAATGGTTTTTCATTATTTATTTTATCTAAATTCAAAATAATATAACCTGTGGCTGTTCCAAATAAATATTGACGGCCAGTTAGATTGGTCATGCTTTCAAATCCGGCAATGTCTCTTCTTAACGATGCCGGTAAGTAAATTTTAATTGCTTTGGGAATGTTATTTAATTTACCTGGCGTAAAATAAACGATATTTTTATTTGTAAATCCCCAAAGTGTATTTGTTTCAGGGTCAACAACCAGATTTCCTGAAAAATAAGTATCGTCCGATAAAAAATTAGCCGACATTAAAGAGTCTTTAATAAATTTTTCTTTTTTATGGTTATACCTAAAAATGCCCTCTTTTATAGTGTAAAGGATTTCATTATTGTATTTTATTAAACTGGATTTTAGTCCTTTTTGGACACTCTTTTCAGTGGAATATTGCAAAACTTTTGTAAACTTATTGTTAATTTTTATTTTATATACACCTTTATATTCATGGCTCACAAATAATTGGTTGTTGTCAATTAATTCAAAATGTCTGCTTGAAATATCGAACCCTTCAATTTTATTTCTTATTTTCCATGTGTTATTTATTTTTTCCAATACAAAGAGTCCGTCATAATTTCCCTGCAACAACAAATTTTTATTGTTATTTATGTATTTGATGTCCCAAGTTCCCATTTTATTAGAAATGAGGTTGGCATTGTTGTCATTGATAATAAATGTACCAATATTATGTCCGCAAAACAGCGTGTCATCAATTACTTTTAAACACCAAACCTGGCCGTTAGTGCCCTTAACAAATTTAAAATCGTCACTAGAATAAATGTTTTTATAAAATAACCCCTGATTGGTGCCAAGATAAAGGTTGTTTTTGAAGATCACAGAAGTGTAAACTGTACCTAATTTTCCGTAAATATCATTGTAAATACTAAAAGGCGAATTGAAATTGATAACACTGATACCGTTGTCCAGGCCAAGCCAAACATTGTGGTCACGATCTTCAAATACGGACAATACGGTGTTATTGTTTAAACCATTTTTCTGATTAATTTTATTGATGAGGTTTCCGTTAATGTCAAGGTGATAAATTCCGTTAGAAATGGTTCCTAAAATAAAACTTCCATCCGCCAATTGTAAACTGCTGTAAACGCTATTGGATGAAATTTCATCATTCGCAGGGAAATCCCATTTTGAAAGTTGCTCATCTTCAAAAAAATAAAATCCTTTTTCCTGTGTTTGAAACAGAATTTTTTTATTCACAGAAAAAATATTGACTAAAATATTATTTTGCAATATGGGATGGTTTGAAATTAAAATGGGGTTTCCGTTTTCAATTTTGTAAATACCATCATTCATTTTTTGAAAATAAATGCTTTCTTCTACTTTAAATACTTTTGGAAGGTTGGTTTTAGAATTTATGCTATTAAAGGATTCATCAACCGTGTTGTAAATATAAATTCGATGCAAAGATTGAAACAATACCCAATTGTCAAATTTCACAATATTCCAAAATTCTTCTTCAAGCAAAGGTTCTTTCAGTTTTTTGCTCAGGGAAAAGTAAATCAAATTTCCGAAGTCATTTTTTTCCCAATAGCCAAATTCCATATAGCAACCAGTATATATTTTGTTGCCAATGACATTTACGGATCGTAAACTTGATTTGTTGGGCGTGGGAAACAATTTCCATTTAGAACCGTTAAATTCTAACAATCCGCTGCTGTTTGCAACATAAATATAATTATCTGCAGCTTGTGAAATGGACCAGTTTTGATTTTCAGCACCATAAACTTCTGAGGCATAATTTTCAATAGGCGGCAATTCTTGGGCATTCACCATAAAAGTGGCCAAGAAAATGAATATTAATAAGGTTTTTTCGAAGAATTTCACCAATGAAAATTAAAAATAGTACAATTACAATATTACAATTTTTTTTGAAACTGTTTTTTGGGGCTGCGTATTTTTTTAAATTGGATAAAACAGCGATTTCAGCAAATCTATTATACCTTTTTATATGTCTTTTGACAAAACTAAAATCCATACAAGAAAGAAAAAAATATCGCTAAATCCACATCATATAAAAAATAATTTTAATATTGCATAAAATAAAACAAGAAGTGGTATGCATAAAATAAAAAGTAAATATTTACTTATAATAGTTCTAAATATTTGTTTAACAGCCATTAGGGCACAATCTATTACGGAAGTTGAAGGTGGTTATGAATTGATTGCCTATACAACGGAAGACGGAGGCGTTATTGAAGCGTCTTACTTTGAGGGAGGTAAAGACTATGTTGTAATCTTTGCACATGGGGCAGTTTTTAACAAAGAAAGCTGGTATTTTATGGCCGAAAGATTGAAAAAAGAAGGTGTTTCCTCACTTTCTATCGATTTTCGGGGCTATGGAAACAGTAAAAAGGGGACTACAGACAACCGTTCGTTAGACATATTGGGCGCAATTGATTTTTTGAAAGAAAAAGGATTTGGGAAAATTGCGATTGTTGGGGCAAGTATGGGCGGTGCGGCTGTTTTAAATGCGTTGGATGCGAAAACCGACCCGGCAATAAATAGGGTGGCACTGCTTGCTCCGGCCGGAGGGGTTGAAATAGTTACCGAATCAATTAAAAAAATGTTTATTGTATCCAAAGAAGAAAGGCTATTTACAACGGTTAACAGTATATTTGATGAATCGGCCCAGCCAAAAGAATTAAAAGTATATCCGGGATCATTTCATGCACAGAATATGTTCAAAGCTGAATATGGTGAAGAACTTACGAACCTGATTATTAATTTTTTAATCACCCCAAAATAAAAGAATTAAGTTAATCAATGAGCGGTATAACCTTTAACTTTACAATCCAGTCAAAATGGGACTGTCAATACATCATTTCTCCTACAGAAATTTTGATGGGCAGGTTATTTTCAGCCGGGGGAATAGGGCACGAATGTTTTGGATTATAAACACAAAAAGGATTATAAGCCATGTTAAAATCAATGGTTACTTGGTTGTTTTCCGGAATGTCCAACACAAGATATCTTCCGCCGCCATAAGTTTCCTTTCCCGATGTTTTGTCGGTAAACGGAACAAAAAGAGCATTCTCCTTTATGGCAGTACCCACCAATCCGGCACTTTGATAAACACTCAATTCGTACGATTTTTCATCAATGGTAAATGACAACTTACCATATATTACATAATCTGACACTTTACCTGTGGAAGTTCTAATCTCAATTTTTGGAAGATATTCAAACTTGGCTAATTCTGCTTTTACATTGTATTTATAATCTATGGGAAAATATTTCAGGCCTTCAAAATCTTTCATCAGATCGGCAGTTAGCATAGTTTTTTCAGGAATCATGTAATCTTTATTTTTTTGTTTTCTAAAAGTTTCAATCTGCTGTTTGTGATTTAGTGTTTCATTGTTATTGGTACAACAGGAAAGGCCGGTTATCAAAACAAAAAGTAAAGCAGGCAAATAGAAAAATACAGGTTTCATAATTTTATTTTTAAAGCAGTGGATTCAGTTTTGGAAAGGCAAATTTAACAATCAATTTGATTGCTCCAAGAGTTTTCCGTAAAATTACAGCAACAATTCTAAACTTGATTAGGGATTATGTTACTTTACACATTGTATTGACCTATTTTTTAAAAAGTTTTCCTCTTTTAATAAAGCTTATTTGCTCAAATGCAATGCATTCACATCTCCATAATAATTTGAAATAATAATTATGTGAGTAAACAAAGTACGGAATGGAAGCGAAAGCATAGCCTATTTTAGCATAAAATTATTGGAAGATTAAATTTATTTTTTAGTTTAAGATGCTCGTTTATTTAGGAATTTAAATAATTTGGAAAGAATCTGTATGCTGAATTGGATATTTCCAATATCTTTATACAAATAACGGAAATGATTAAATATAAATTGGAACATAAAAGACATCCGCTGTTGCCCTTCAGAAAATTTTTATTAAGGGTTTTTTCCTTTTTCTTATTTTCCTTGCTTTTAATAGCATTCTCATTAGGAATAGGAACTTTTGGCTATCATTATTTTGGTGAAATATCTTGGATTGATGCTTTTTATAATGCCTCCATGATCTTAACGGGAATTGGGCCTGTAAATGAAATGATTACAGTAAAAGCCAAGTTGTTTTCTTCTTTTTATGCGTTATTTAGCGGCATTGCTTTTTTATCTACGGTTGCTGTAATTTTTGCGCCAATTGCCCATAGAATGTTGCATATGTTACATTTTCAGGATTAAGAAAACGATTGAACATCATCCGTATTATTTATAATTCTGTATATACTGTAATCAATAAAAACAAACAAAATGAACAAAGAAAAACAACTTAAAAATTCTGACAAATCATTTATAAGCAGCATTTCGCAGCAAGAATTTCCTGAAAGTGAAAAAGTTCACGCCAAAATTATCAGAAAATCCATTTTCGAACTCATTCAAAAGGACCACAAAGAATTTACCCGCAACAGTTTAATGTCAATTTCAGAATTAAATAGGTACCGCGAAAAATACATTGCCCAATATTTAATAAATGAGGTTGGCGAATTGTCAACATTAGAGGAAGATGTTTTAAAAACATTGAAGAATCACGAAATTCTTTCCAAAAATATTGACAAAGATTCTGAAGCATCGAACTTCACTTTTGGCCAGCGTTTGGCTGACAAAATTGCTTCTTTTGGGGGAAGTTGGAAGTTTATAATAATTTTCGCAGTATTTATATTGATATGGAT
>Ga0156193_131_pt1 | contig 22501 bp, 17 predicted proteins | sample RifCSPlowO2_12_FD_107846 | JGI IMG/M metagenome (GOLD analysis project Ga0156193, IMG submission 107846) | Flavobacteria bacterium RIFCSPLOWO2_12_FULL_35_11
ATTTTTGTATCCAATATGACAATGATTCAGGGAACACTTTCAGAGCTTATTTCTTACAATGCCCTCATGGAGATTCATAAGCATTATCGCGGCGCTGGAGTTTCGATGCACATAAAAGAGAATATGGATAAATTCAAGACACTTGGGATAGAGATTGACATAGACCTGTGCCGACCTGAGTATCGTCTTACCATTGATGAGATCGTCGATATCGAAATGATACGCCACATATATGAAGCTCTTTATAAAGGAGTTCCCCTTGTCCTTCATGAAGTCTATACGTGGCTTGATGATAACCCTGAATTCGCAAAGATGAATATGCATGTTGGAATAAAAGGGTGCGAACAGCAAAGCGCAAATCTTATGGAAAGGCCATTGTATTCCATTGTTGCATCAGGGAGGAAATATGTAGTACTCGATGAACACAAGAGAATGGTAGAACCTAAAGAATTTAGAGAAAGGCTTAAGGAATTATTTCCCGAATTGAATTGATACTAATTAATTGAAAAATAGTTATGTCAAAAAGATATAAGCGCTCAGAAGAATTATTAGAAAAGGCTCTCGAATTAATACCTCTTGGTGCGCAAACCTTTAGTAAAAGCAAGACCCAGTATCCTTATGGTGTCTCACCGTATTTTATCAAAAGCGGTAAAGGTTCCCATGTGTGGGATGCAGATGGTAATGAATATATTGATTTTGTAAACGCCTTAGCAGCTATCACACTAGGCTATAATGATCCCGATGTAACAAATGCGGTAAAGGCTCAACTAGAAGAAGGCACGATATTTAGTCTACCTCATGAACTGGAAATCAAAGTAGCAGAAAAGATCGTTGAGATGGTTCCTTGTGCTGAAATGGTACGATTTGGCAAAAATGGTTCTGATGTCACGGCTGGAGCGATAAGACTTGCAAGGGCCTATACCAAAAGGGACCATGTTGCCGTTTGCGGTTACCACGGTTGGCAGGATTGGTACATCGGTTCCACATCCCGTAATCGTGGGGTACCCAAAGCAACTCAGGATTTAACTCACACTTTTAATTACAACGATACAGATTCATTACACAGGATTTTTCAGCAATGGTCTGACCAAGTTGCTGTGGTAATTATGGAACCGATGAATGTTAAGGAACACGAAAAAGGCTTTTTAGAAGAGGTAAAAGATTTAACGCATAAAAATGGCGCGGTATTTGTACTTGATGAAATCATCACAGGGTTTCGCTACGCAAATGGCGGTGCACAGGAATATTTTGGTGTAATTCCTGACCTTGCCACATTCGGGAAAGGCCTGGCTAACGGTTATCCTGTATCAGCTATAGCAGGGAAGTCAGAAATAATGCGTATGATGGAGGAGGTATTCTTTTCGTTTACCTTCGGCGGAGAAACCCTTTCTCTTGCCGCTGCCCTTGCAACGATGACGAAATTACAGAAGGAACCCGTAATTAAAACCCTCTGGATGCAAGGACGAAAAATAGTAGATGGGACAAAGACGCTGATTGGAAAACACGCATTAGAAAATATTTTGTCAGTCGGCGGGAAAGATTGCTGGTCTTTTCTCATATTCAAGGATACCGATATCTATTCCCAATGGGAGCTAAAAACACTTTTTTTGCAGGAGGTATTTGCAAGAGGAATTCTTACTATTGGGAGTCATAATATGACCTATGCCCACTCTGATACCGATATTTCTAGGCTTTTGACGGTATATGATGAAGTCTTTGCAATCGTAAAAGAAGTCTTAGTAAAAAGAAATTTGAACGAATTGTTACAAACAAAGCCTCTGGTTCCTCTATTTAAAATTAGATAGTGAATATAGTTTTCCGTGTTGATTCATCAGTCCAGATTGGTACAGGTCACCTCATGCGCTGCCTTACCCTTGCGGATGTGCTACGCGCGAAAAAAACAACTGTATCTTTCATCTGTCGGGAATTACCAGGTAATCTTTGTGATTTTATTGAAAGGAAGGGTTTTGGAACTTATCGATTGCCTTTTATAACAGCACATGACGATAACCAAAATCCAGGATATACACAATGGTTAGGTGTTGGTTGGAAAGAAGATGCAGAGCAGATCAAAGCTATTTTGGTTAAAGAGGACAAAGCAATCGACTGGTTGATAATTGACCATTATGCCTTGGATAGACAATGGGAAACGATGTTAAGACCGTATGTAAAAAAAATGATGGTCATCGATGATTTAGCTAATCGGAATCACAATTGTGATTTGTTATTGGATCAAAATCTGTATGAAAATATGGAAACTCGCTATAAAGGGCTGGTTCCGGAGCATTGTCAAATACTCCTGGGGCCTAAATATGCACTGCTGCGTTCAGAATTCAGAGAGGAGAGAAGGAATTTGCGGCAGCGAGACGGCAATGTTCAACGTATCTTAATCTTTTTTGGTGGGAGCGACCCTACCAATGAAACCTCAAAGGCGCTGGAAGCTTTACGTTTGCTAAACCGACCGGACATTGCAGTTGATGTAGTTATTGGTGCATCAAATACTCACGCAAATGAGGTGGAAGCTCTGGCATCTAATATACCTGATACTATCTGTCACTTTCACGTTGAAAATATGGCTGAACTCATGGCTTTGGCTGATTTAAGCATCGGGGCGGGTGGCACTGCTACATGGGAACGATGTTGTGTGGGATTACCGAGTCTGGTTATAACCATCGCTGAGAATCAAAGAGACATAGCAGAGAATCTTGCCCAGAATGGAAGCATCATAAATCTTGGCTGGTATGAAAGTATTAAAGAAAGTGATATAAACTCTACTTTGGAAAATTTTTTGGCAAACCCTGATAGAATCAGGCAAATGAGCCTCAAAGGTATGCAGTTGGTAGATGCAGATGGGACAAACAAGGTTGCAGAAACCGTAGAAGAGATTTCTACCAAATGAGGATACTTTTTTTAGGCGGTAATTTAGCTTTTGAACTTGCAGAATGGCTAAAGGACCAGGGTGATGATGTTGTGTATACAGAACAAAAAGTAGATTTGAATATGGTCAAAGAACATAAGCCAGATATGATTATCAGCTATAATTATAAATATTTACTGACATCTGAAATTATTAAATATCCTGAATCTGGTTGTATAAATCTTCATATTTCCTTATTACCCTGGAATCGGGGCGCTCATCCAAATGTGTGGAGTTTTCTTGAGGATACCCCAAAAGGCGTAACCATTCATTATATTGATGAGGGAATTGACACAGGAAACATTATTGTACAAAAGGAAATTTTTATAGACGAAAACAAAGAAACCCTACAAAGCTCTTACGAAATCTTGCACAGAGAGATTCAGGCGCTATTTAAAGAAAACTGGAAGAAGATTAAGAACAATGAATTAATTCCGCAGCCACAAGAGGCAGGAGGGAGTATTCATTTCAAAAAGGAGTTTGCTATGTTCGAGCCATTTATCAAACAGAAGGGTTGGAATATCCCAGTTAGACAATTTAAAGAACGGTATAACAGCAATTTAAAATTAAACACGGATCCTTATGACATTGAATGATCTGCGTAAATTATCCTGTTTTAAGAAGGCACGGTTTAAGAAAAACCCATTTGTATTATGAATAAAACTGTCAACATTGCTAATCGTTCAATTGGTTCAGAATATCCGCCTTTTATCATTGCTGAAATGTCAGGCAATCACAACCAATCTTTGAAAAGGGCATTGGATATTGTGGATGCAGCAGCAAAGGCCGGTGTTCATGCTATTAAATTACAAACATACACCGCTGATACTCTTACTATTGACAGAGAGGATGGCGAATTCTATATCAGCAACACTGATAGTTTGTGGAAAGGAAAATCTTTATATAAACTCTATCAGCAGGCTTATACCCCCTGGGAGTGGCATGAACCTATTTTTACAAGATGCCATGAACTTGGATTGATTGCATTCAGTACACCTTTTGATGAAACAGCCGTAGATTTCCTCGAAAGTCTTAACGTCCCCGCATATAAGATCGCCTCATTTGAAAACGCCCATCTGCCATTAATTCGTAAAGTGGCATCAACCAGAAAACCTATCATTATATCTACTGGAATGGCAACTATTGCAGAACTGGATGAGGCTGTGAAAACTGCCCGTGATGCAGGTTGCGAAGAGTTGATATTATTAAAATGTACCAGTACCTATCCTGCCACACCTGAAGATACGAATCTCCTGACCATACCCCATTTACGACAACTTTTTGATGCTGAAGTAGGCTTGTCAGACCATACTCTCGGCATAGGTGTAGCAGTTGCAAGCATTGCTTTAGGAGCAACGGTAATTGAAAAACACTTTACCTTGTCGCGTGTGGATGGAGGTGTTGATTCCGCTTTTTCTATGGAACCAGAAGAAATGAAAACCCTTGTTGAAGAGACTTACAAGGCTTGGCAGGCGTTGGGAAAAGTTTGTTATGGACCAACTGAAAAGGAAAAGGCATCTATCAGGTTCAGACGCTCTATCTATGTAGTAGAGGATATTAAAAAGGGAGATGTGTTTACTGCTCATAATCTTCGAGTGATTCGTCCTGGAGACGGACTGCCTCCGAAATACTATGATATTCTTTTAGACAAAAAGGCATCCTGTAATGTTAAAAGGGGGACACCCATGGCTTGGGAATTTGTGGGGTGAATGAATTATGTTAAAAACACTAAACGATATTAAACACAAAAGACAGAATCATTAAATATTACGATCCAGAAAAGATAATCCTTTTTGATTCATAATTTTATTATACCAGTAAGCACAAAATGAAAGTTATCAAGAAACAAATCGGAGAGAAAAGCGAACATGTGGTGTCGGCTAAATCATGGGACATTGTTATTAACGAAAACAGCTTGGTTATAGAGCTCGACAGCTGCAAGACTTTGATTATTGAGGGCGAGTTATATTACTGCCGGTTACCTGACGGCAAGATCCGCCTTATAAAGAACGTGAAATCTAAAATAGGACTTATCAAAACATTATGCGCTGAAAATTGTTCAAATATCACAAGCTCTATAGAGGGAACGTTTGTTGCAGCAGTCCTTGATAAGAAAAAAGACAGCGTCTTGGTGATGGGCGATGCTTTTGCCCGTGTCAATATGTTCTATCATGAGGATAATGACAACTGCATAGCATCTACAAACATCGCTGATGTTCTTTCTCAGGTTAAGGACATCGGGTACCAGCAGGAAGTGATCTACTGCATTTTGATGCTCGGCTATCCTCCGGCAAAACACACACCTTATAAAAAAGTCCGCCGTTTAGCACATTCAGAGCAGCTGTTATTCAGGGATGGAAGGAAAACAGTAATCGATCTAAAAATTAATGAATTAAAGATTCGCCCAATGGCAGCGAAAGACCACAAGGCATATGCTAAAATATTCGAAAATGCGATACTTTCTCGCATAAGCGATATTGAGAACTGGGTCATGATTTCAGGTGGTTGGGATTCCACTATAATGCTTGCTGCACTTTGTAAGTTTTTGGACAAGCGCAGGATTAAGCCAATTGTTACACGTCTTCTTTTACCAAACGGTAAATGTTATAATCCTTATGAGGTCTCAAAATCTCGGAAGATAGCTTCTTACTATGGCCTTAAATGCGAAGTGGCTGATGCATGGCTCGGCAGTGAAAACACCTACGATCATATTTCAGGTATTTCATCGAATTTGCGTTCAAATATACTTTTCGACTGGATGCCTGCCTTTTATGACATGGCTGAAATAATAAAAAAGAAGGGCAGGAAGGGAGCGGCAATTTTTTACGGCGGATTTTCAGATGCGCTTCACAATTTTGGGTTTTCTCAGTATTCTTCTTTGCCCTATATCTCATATGACTTCCGCGAGTACAGCGACAAGATGAGAAATTATCTCTACTCGCCGTCATTTCTGACGAAGGTGTTAAATTCTTCTTATGAAAAAGATTTTCTTTTCAAATTGTTCTGGTGGCATGCCAACTCAGAACAGGATCTCGCGAAAAACAGCGACTCCAATGATGCTATATTAAATTATCTTTTGTCTTTCATAATCTCTGATTTCAGAATTCCTTTTGCTCGGATTGCAAGGGAAACAATTTTCAATGAAGATGCAAGGGCGTCGTTCAAAAAATGGCTGCATGATAATTACTTCAAAGAAGCGGCGGAAAACATTAATCCCGGGAATATGTATTTCTATCTGATACAGCTCTATAAGTATTTTCATTTGCAGGGCTCGCAGTACAGTGTGATTCAGAGCAGTTTCGAGGGTAGCGGTTTTCATCCTCGTCTGCCCTTTTTAGACATGCAATTGGCGGAATTCCTCGCTCAAATGCCAGAGAACTGGGGAAGAGGGCTTGAGTGGAGGCGGATCAAGTATCCGCTGAAACAATATGCAGACAGGTCTTTGGATATACCGGTGGATATTATAGAATCCGACTTTCATTCTTATATCGACGAAAAAGAGGACGAGGAGCGCTTGATAGATTGGAAAGCAGAGATGGTTAACGCGTCACCTTTGGGATTGCGCTGGAGAGACACGGATAGACAGCAGATAGTGGATAGAATATTTGATAAAAAGGGGGTCGATGTAGAATTAATTAAAAAAATGCTTTCAAATGCCTGCAATCCTTCAACATCAAAACTTCATCTCAGTTTAGTCACTTTTTTAAGTGTTGGACTGGAATAAATGTAAGGATTTGCTCTCATTTTTCAGGAAAGCACAGAGCATGTTGTTTTTGGGCAGTCGTGGCGTAATAGAAGCGGTTTGAAATAGAAAAAATATGATTGAAAAAAAAACATTGGAAGGTCAGAACGTTTCTTTAAAATCATTAAGAGAAGACGGAGACCTGACGAATTATTTTAAAGGCATCAACGATAGAGAGTTGACAAAATATCTTGAAGCAGGAAAAAAACGGCATACAGTAAAGGATTTGCAGGATTACATCAACAGAATGAACACAAGCAAGGACCATAGATTATTTGGCATCTTTTTGAATAAAACATATGAGCATATTGGAAACATAACCCTTGATAACATAGATATGAGTAATCGAAAGACAGAAATAGCGATTTTTCTCTGGAGCCATCATGGAAAGGGTTATGCGATTGAAGCGATTAATCTGTTAGTTTATTACGCATTCGCTTCCCTGAAACTCAACAAGCTTTATGCCGGGGCGGTTGTTCAGAACCATGCATCGGTGGCGCTTTTTAAAAAGTGCGGTTTTGAAGAGGAAGGAATACTGAAAATGGAATTTTTGAAAGATGATTATTATGATGTTATCCGATTTAGGCTGCTGAAATCCGGATTTTCGCGGTAGAAACAGAATAAACGGTGTGTTAAATTGAAAAACGGCTGTATATAGCCTGACATAAGGACATCGAGCAAAAGATGGAATGAATTGCAGTTTGGGAGATTTGGTGCTTACTAATGTAAACATATTAAACAAAGATACATCACCCCCACCCTACCCCTCCCCCCGTGAAGAGACTGTGTCGTAATATGAATTTGGGAAATTTATCACCCACATTTACAATGAAATTATCACAATATAGATTCTCATTACCCTCTTCATTGTTTTATGTGCGGGTAATTAGGGATTGCGCCCCACCAAGATTAATTACGACACAGTCTCTTGAGAGGGAGGGTTAGGGGTATCAGGAATTAATGCGTTAATATTAGTGACAGCAGAGATAAAGAGTTTATAAGTCGCAAAAAACCAGGAGGGAAAAAAATGCAAGATGTAATCTTAGACGAGCAGTATAAGGATGACGTAAAGTTAACCGGCAGAAAAAACATTCATCGCCTATACAGCGTAAACAAAGTAGACACACAATATGAGGCTATCCGCAGAATAGGTGATGTCGGCAGCTCTGTTCTGGATATTGGGTGCGGGTCAGGGGATTTCCTCGTTAAATTAAGACTAATCGGTTTTAGAGGCAGATTAAAGGGGATAGACAAGTATCCCATTGTCAATGTGGCTGCTAAATCCGAAAAAATAAAAAATCTGAATATAGAATTGGAGCAAATAGATATCGAGAACCAGACAGAGCCCAATAACTGGGACGTCGGGGTAATGGTCAGCATACTCTGCCTGACCCGAGAATTCAGGGATGTCTTAAAAAGATATGCCGCAATCTGCAAAAAAATAGTCCTCGTGGATGTGGGGCCGGGAGCGTATCCGAGGCTTAATAAAGCTATTCCAAATAAAGTAGAAGAAATGTTTAATGTTAAATTGACGACTGTTGAACGCATTATCCCATCGAGAATATGCTTCAATTTCCAGGATGCGATTACTGAGTTGATGAAATATTATGAGACCATCAATATACAAAAGTTAGATGATGCCTTCAGTTTTCCGAATGCGGACGCGGTAGCAGAGTACTTCAGTAAAAATGGCCGTGGAGCGTGGCTTCCAGAACCCTCTGAAAGTAAATGGGAAGAGATACTGGGGTATGTGAAATCTGTTGCACAAAAGGAAATCGAAGCTAATGGTGTTTGGCTAGAACCAAAGCCGTATTACGTCGTAACTGCGGAAAATCCTGTAAAAACAGTACTTCCCTATGTGACATACTCTCACCAGTGTGGTAGCGGACCTCATTTCGAAGATAAAAGAGAATAAAGATAAATGGAGAGGGTCTTATGAAATGTAGGAAAATACTCGCGTAATTCTTATAAGAATCAGGTCCCTATATTTATGACCACTATGCGAGTCTTAACACTTTTTATGCCTCTGAGCGTGTTGATTTTTATTTTGCCACAGACCCGGATTTATCTTCAATCACATCAAGCCTGAATACGAACCAAAAATGTATGCACATATGTTCTCTGCTTACGGTTGGTACATACTTCGAAAGGACTGACTATCTACAAATCAGATTCAGGTATTTGCAATTCAAGCCATTAGAATTGCGGACTATACAGATAAAGTCACAATAGAACAATTATAAATAGGATGCTTTCTTAATCTGCTTGCCAGTGCACCACAACTCTTTCTCATGAATATAATTTACATTGACATTTTATCAGTATACTCTCTGGCAGCTATTATCAAGTCTGGGATAAAATACTCGCATATTTTTTACTTTAATACGACTTCCGTTGCCAGATTATTTTCAAATATGTTTGCTAGAATGAGACTATTAAAAGCCAAACCACAGCTTGCAGATTTTTGCTATGCAGATATAAAGGATGGAAACGGGGGGTGTCAGTTCGTAAGGATAACAGAAGACATAAAAGACTTATGTTTGGAAATTTGCGATAAGGAATTCGCTAATAATAGCTTTCTTAAATGTTTCAGTCAACATTTTGATGAAAAAAAAATATTACTCTTTTTTGAAAAAGCCCTTATTGAAAGAATAAATGATACGGTCGTATTTATAAATGGCGCTAAATGGCATTCTGAAAACAAAGTAAATTCCGGCAGTAAGTCAGTTGTATTCTTTCTTAAAAGAAATATTTGGTCGTCCTATCTAACGCATTACGCATTAAAATTAAATATAAAATCTATTGAATATTTGACGGCGGGGGATTCTTTTTATTTTAATAATTTTACTAAAGGAAGAACGTTTGTACTGCAGAAAATAAAGTCAAGAATCAAAACATTAATAACAAAAAAAAGCAAAAAGAACTATAATAACAACGATAATCAATTGTCGCAAACCATTGATAAAACAATCCCCTTGGTAGCTGCATGGTATACAGGCAAAACGGTTATATTTGATCTGAAAAGAAGAAGTGATTTTTTTTGGCTTTTAAAATCTGATATCCAACGAAAACAGATACTTGTGTATTTTGACAGAACAGATATTCCAGCAAATCAGCAGATGGTAGATACTATTAAAGACAATGGGCTTAGGGTGTTGGCGTTAACAAAGAAAGCAACAAGTTCACTTAATGTTCCTATATGGTCTACCACAAAAAAGTACAAAGAATTAAAAAAATTTTTTATCAAACATATATTTAAAAATTATTTATTCGCAGGCTTAAAATTTAAATTTATTCCTTTGTTTTACCTTGTGAATATATGTTTCTTTGCTATTAAATATGCGTATTGGTATGATATTTTTAATTCTAATAATATAAAAATTTATATTAACCCTGTTGATCTCTTTATGTCTAATATTCCAGCGCTTGCAGCGTTAGAAGAAAACAATGGCGTTAGTATTTCTTATCAATGGTCAAATCTGTCTTTTTCCTCAGTCCTTTTAAGCAGTTGTGCAGATGTTTTGTTTTCTTTCGGTCCTGCTTATAAGTGGGTATGGGAAGAAAATCGGTCTCGAATCGGCAACCTTGTGTACTGCGGTTACATAACCGATTATTCGTTTAAAGAGGTCAAAAAAGACGCCATAACATTGCGTGAACAATTGATGATCAAAGGAGTACAATTTGTCATTTGTTATTTTGATGAAAACTCTTCCGATGACAGGATGACTATAATTTCTAATAGGAGATCGGCTGAGATATATGAGTACTTTATAAGGAAAATGCTTGAAGATGAAACGATTGGTTTGATAGTTAAGCCAGTCTACCCAAAAACACTTTATAAAAGAATCGCATCAGTAAGCGATTTGATAGAAAAGGCTAAAGAAACTGGAAGATGCGTATTTATAGATAGGGGGAGTTATGTTACAGAACAATACCCTACAGAAGCGGCGCAGGCTGCTGATTTATGTGTGGGTCTTTTGTTGAGCGGCACTGTTGCAATTGAATCATATCTTTCAGGAACTCCAACTGTTTTCTTAGATTTGGAAAAATTATATTCTAATCCTATTTATCAATGGGGGAAGGGGAAAGTGGTTTTTGATAGCTTAGATGATCTGTTTTCTGCAATTAGACGATATAGAGAGAATCCTATCAGTGTTCCAGGCTTTGGAGATTTGTCTGATTGGGTTAAAGATCGCGACACTTTCAAAGACGGTAATGCCTCTTTAAGAATGGGACAATACATTAGTTGGTTATTTGAAAAGTTTAAAGAAGGCAGGACAAGGGAAAATGCTATTGAATACGCAAACCAGAAATATGCTGAACTTTGGAGAAAAGAGAATGTTGTAAAATGGCATTAACCGAAAAGAATATAAGGAATATATTTATTTATGCCATTCCAAAATTTGCAAGCTATGGTTTGAATTTAATTACATTACCTATATTAACCCGATTATTAACTCCGGAAGACTTTGGTGTTATAATTCTTGCAGGGGCTTTTCCGTCAGTAGCTGTAAGCGTTTTTACTTTTGGTGTAACGTTTGGTGCAGAAAGATACTATTTTGAATACAGAAAAGATAGTGAGAAACTAAGCGCCCTCATATTTTCTTCTCAATTATTTTTATACCTATCATTAATTGTTTCCTCAGTTCCAGTCTTTATTTTGAAAGAGTTTATTTCAAAAATAATTATTGGGGATTCAAGTTACGGCATTGCAGTATTTGCAGTATTTATCTCAGTTTACTTTAATCAAATTATTACTTTTTATCTGCGTTTATATCAGAATATGGAAAAGGCGGTAGTTCACTCAATATTTACTGTTACTCAGGCAACAGTTTCTACTGCAATAAGTTTGCTATTAGTCTGGCATTTTAAGATGTCATATATGGGAATGATATTTGGTTCACTTACGGGCGCTTTTGTAGTATGCCTGGCAATGTTATTTCATTTTAATAAAAACTCAAAGATTGTATTCAATGGGGGAATCTTACTTGAAAATATAAAATACGGTCTTCAAGTGATGCCTAAATCTTTTACAGGTTTTATTAACAGGTTTTTTGACAAATATATGTTAAATAATATGCTTTCTCTTTCTGTGGTTGGAATATTTAACATAGGGCAGACAATTGGTAATACGATGTTTTTTATAATGAGCACTGCTTGGTCATCGTTTCAGCCTGTGTATTATAGAGAGGTATTTGATAAAGGTGAAGATGGCTCGGTTTCTGTAGGAAGGATATTTACCATATTTTCTTATATCACACTGATGCCCGTGCTTTTGTTAATCCTTTTCGCACAGGAAATAATATATGTTATGGCACCTGCGTCTTATTATGGGGCAATTGACATAATAATTATTATATCTGCCAGTGTTGCCACACAGACATTTGGCATGTTCGTTGGTGTGCAGTATGCTTATAGTAAAAAGGCATATTGGATATTTCCTATAACTGTAGTAGGTACCATCGCAAATGTGGTAGCGAATATTATTTTTATTCCAAGATTTGGTCTTGTTGGAGCCAGTATTTCAACATTACTCGGTACACTTGTAATCAATGGCATTCTTACTTTTGTAGGACAGAAATTTTATAGAATTCAGTATGAATGGAAGACAATAGTAAAACTGTTTACAATTCTAGGTGGAGCGACAATCACCGTTTTGTATCTCAGAACTATAGAATTTAATAATATAAGCATATATTTGATCAAGGTCGTTTTTATTGTTCTGTTCACTTTCGAAGGTATTAGGGCAAAGATAATCACACGACATTCTTTTGAGAAGGTCTTTGGCGCTTTATTTTATTCTTCGAAGAGAAAAGAAGTTCAGGCATGAGCGATAATTGTAACCTTTGTGGTTCACAAGAATTTGAACTGCTTAAGTCAGAACTTAGAGACGAGAAAACAAAATTCAAAATTTTCAGATGTAGGAATTGTGATCATATTCAACTTTTACCAAGACCTACTAAAGAGGAGGATAAGGAATATTACAACAGAAATCTGCAAGATAAAAACAGGGAAAAGGAAATTGATTATGAAAAATTAAAGATAAATAATGAGTTTGATACAAAAAGACATGTAAATCTCATACAGGAGCTTTGTAATAATACTAATTGCAGCATATTGGATATTGGTGCTGGTTATGGATTTTTTATTAATGAATTAAATCAAGCCGGATATAAAGATGTTACCGGGATTGAGACTAGTTATGAAAGACGGTCATTGGCGCTTCAATATGGTACAGCGCAGGTTATAAACTTTGATGTGAATAAACCAGACAGAGATATTGGAGAATTTAATGTTGTTACCCTATTTCATGTTCTTGAGCATGTATCTGATCCAATTATGTTTTTGAAAAAAATACGAAATCTCATTAAATCTACCGGTATTTTGATCTGTGAAGTTCCGAATATTAGAGAAATGCTTTTAGATAATTGCAAAGAATACAACGACTTTTACTGGATAAGGGCGCATCTGAATTATTTCGGCAAGGAAACATTATTGCAGTGCTTTAAAAAAGCAGAATACCGTAATGTTGAGATAGTGTTTGAACAAAGATATGGATTGATAAATCTTTGTAATTGGCTAACCACTGGCAATCCACAGATAGAAATGCCAGTGTTTGATATATGCGATGACTATAAACCCGTGGAAGCTCTTTACAGAAACTATTTAAGGTCGAATGGAAGAAGCGATACAATTATTGCAATTGCGAGGCTATAAATGAAGGTATTTATTATTGAGTTCATAGATGAATTTGAGGCTTTTAAGACGTTTCTCCATAAGAATAATTTTAATATAGATGATTTTATCATTGTTGCACTAGAACCGAGACTTCAGGCTTACCTAAAAAAGCAAGGTATTAGATACAGAAATGCATTGCCATATTTTAATAACGAATCCCACAGAAAGATAATTATCGAAACTGAAAAAATCATGAACTACATTCATGAGCATTTTACGTTCATCGATGGCAACGGTCTTAGGAATTGCTACAAAACAGAATTCTCTCATTACATAAGACTCTTTTTAAATCACCTATTCAAAATATTAGAAATTCTCGAAAACATTTACAAAGAAAATAAAACCTGTGAGATATATGCTTATGTAAAAAGAAATTTTACTTCTTCTCACATGATTGCTAACAACGAGAGATATACCGGGATTCTGGCAGAAACTTATGCTAAAAACAGGAATTTAAACTTCATAAACTTTAATGAAAACGATATTCCTTATGAGCTACCAAAGGCGACAAGAAGAAGATTGGTAAAAATAGAAAACCTTGTGACTATTCTTTCCATTTATCTACAAAGGAAAAAGAAAGTAATTTTTATTCCTGGCTTAGGATATGGGTTCGGTAAATTAACTACCCTGCTATCTCTGAGAGATAGAGAAATTACATTTTTAGGGATAGATTACACCGAAAAATTGTCAAAGTTAATCTGCTTCAACATCCTGTCTTTTTTAAAAGCAATTTTGTGGCGTAATTCACGTCGATACTATGTTCTAAATCCTGCTTTCATTCATAAAACCGTTGACAAGGTAGAACACACAAAGTTAATGGAGTGTATAACCTCTATTGGTAATTCTTCTGATAAATCTTTATATGAATATAACGGAGTCAGTTATCATGATTTATTAAAGAAAAAGATAGAAACAGGTTTAAAAGGATATATGTCTGTTATGCTAGCACAGGCACACAATCTAAAATATCTATTCGAAAAATTTAACAAAAAAATGGTGATGTCTTCTTATGCATTGGGCATAATGTCAGTTGCAGGCGAGCTTGCAAAAAAAATGAAAATGATATCGTTGTTCATTTCTCACGGTGTAACTCCTCCACCAGTTGATTTATATCATGAGATTGAATTGTTAAATTTATGTAAGGGATTTATGCTTAGCGATTATACGCACGTTGCTTTAAGTACTCCCGTACAAGAAGATAATTTACATTTTTTCAAAAAAAAATATAGCTGGGTCGAAAACGAAGAATTAAGGACCGGCCCTCTTATTTTTGCTGATTTAACGGGAATGAAAAAATCTTCATATAAAACAAAACTCGGCCTTTCTCCGGATGATATTGTAGCAACCCATGCAACCGTTACAAAAGGAAGACAGGGGGAAAGGTACCATTTTGTTGAAACCCTGGACGAATATTTTTCTTCACTTTCCGATATTATTAATGTAGTTGATAAGAGCAAAAACCTAAAATTAATAATAAGAATACATCCGGGTTTTCACCTTAGTAATGTTGAAATAAATGCACTTTTACCCACTTCCGATAGATTTATAATCCAGCGAGAAGGGCAATTTTCTGAGGTTCTTGCTGCTACAGACTTTTTAATAAGCTATTCTTCGACGACAATAGATGAAGCCCTGATTAACAGGATTCCGGTTTTGCTTTATGACAAATGGAACAGATATAATCACTATAAGACTGATGCATTTGAAAGTGAAGAGTCTCTTGCCTTTTGCCCTGTCTGCTATGTAAATGATACAAATAACCTGGAGAATGCCATAGAATACATGATAAAGAAATCGATGAATATGAAGGTAAATGTGGATTTAGATAGGTATCGTTATACAGAAAATTACAATGAACAATTTTACAGATTTATTGAGGGAGCCATTAAATAGGAAATGAAGACAATGAGGATCGTGGGGTTTGTTCCTTCTAAACTTAACAGTGAAAGACTTCCACGAAAAAACGTGCGTATGCTAGGAAATGTCCCCCTTATTAACTACGTCATTAGGACGCTCAACAAGGTCGAATTGATTGATGACATTATTATTTTCGCTTCCGAACCGTCAATAGTAGAATACATCGGAAAAGGACTAAAATATACATTTATAGAACGGCCTGCCTATCTGGATACGAATGAAGCTAAAGTCCAGGACTTTGTAAGAGAATTCCTTAAAAGAGAAAAGGCAGAAATAATAGTGCTGCTTCATGTAACGTCTCCTTTTATCAAACCCGAAACGGTATTAGAGTGTTTAAAAAATGTTATATCTGGTAAGAATGATTCGGCATTTGCAGCCCAGGAAGTAAGAAAGTTTGCGTGGTATCAGGGTAGTCCACTGAACTACTCTTTAGAAAAACCTATTCCCCGAACACAAGATATGGAACCAATATTGTTCGAACAATCAGGGCTCTATATTTTCAGGCGCGAAGTTTTTGAAACCAAAGCCCAGAGAATAGGCTCGAATCCTTTTATTAAATTAGTGAATGCCTTTGAAGGACACGATATCGATACGCTGGAAGATTTCCAGATTGCGGAATTGATACTCGAAAAACAGTTAGTGCGGTAACATTTTGGTTCCACAGGAAATGGCGTGGAAAGAGACTCTATAAACACCTCCCCCTTGACGGGGGAGGTAAGGGGGGAGTGAGAGAAGATTGATCACCCTCCCCTAACCCCTCCCATCAAGGGAAGGGAAGCTAATTGATATACCCACAGAAAAACCTGAAGAATCTTTAATATTGATCCGGAGAACCTATGACAACTGTTTCTAACGGTATAGTAAAAATATTGGACTGTACAATTCGAGACGGTGGATATCTTAATAATTGGCGTTTCGAGAAAAAATTTGTTCGCGAAGTATATCGAGCCCTCTCAAAAGCAGGAGTAGATTATTTTGAGATTGGATACAGGGGTACAGAAAAATATTTTAGTAAAGGTACGTACGGTCTTTGGAGATTTTCCGAGCAAAAGGATATTATCGAAGTATGTGATGGGATACATGGTTCTAAAATTGCCATGATGGTCGATTATGGAAAGTTTGAAATTTCTGACATTGAACCAAAAGATGAAAGCATCGTAAACCTCATACGCCTAGCTGTCCATAAGAATGAGATGAAAAAAGCCATAAGTCTTCTTGTGAAGATAAAAGAAAAGGGTTACGAAACATCGATTCAGGCCATGGGGTATTCCAGTTATACCGATTACGAAAGGAATGAACTGGCCGAGATAATTAAAGATTCCGGCGCTGACTACGCTTACGTGGCTGACAGCTATGGTTCTATATTTCCTGACCAAATAGCAAAAATGCTTGAGCCACTTCTAAAATTGCAGCCTTGTGTAAAAATTGGATTTCATCCCCATAACAATTTACAAATGGCATTCGCAAATTCGATAGAAGCAATCAAGTGTGGAGTTGATATCATTGACAGTTCTATTTTCGGAATGGGGAGAGGGGCAGGTAATCTTCCAACAGAGATAACCCTTTTGTATTTGCATGATAAGGTGCCTGATAAATTTAATGCAATCCCTGTTCTTAATTGCATCGACAAGTATTTCATAACCATGCAGAAAGAAATTGGATGGGGTTACCAACTCATATATATGCTTTCAGGATTATTTAAGTGCCATCCATCATATGCACAGAAACTGGTAAATCTAAAAGAATATACTATGGAGGATATTTGGAGAGCGCTCGACTGTATAAACAAAAAAAACCCAATTGGATTTTCTGAGGAATTACTTACTGAAATTATTAATGAAGGCATCATCGGAAGTTTTTCTCAGCAGAAAGAAATAAAAGGTAAAGAATTGATTTCTCAAAACAAAAAAGATTTAGATAAACAACAAGTTACATACATTAACAGGCATAAAGGAAAGATGTGCTTAATTCTAGGTAATGGCCCTAGTTTAATGAAATACCGTGACCAAATACAAAAATTTATGAATAAGTACAATCCCATTGTGTTTGGTGCAAATTATCTGGCTGACATATTTCAACCTCACTATCATGCATTTTGTAATAAAAGAAGGTTCATTAGCTATGTAGATGGCGTATCATCAGAATCAAAACTACTGATTGGGCAATATATCTTAGAAGAAATGATACGTGAATATACTCAAAGAGATTATGAAACTATTTACTATATTGATACACTCAACAAAGATTTTGAAGTAATCGATGGTATAATACAAAGTAACTGCCGGACAGTTTCAGTCCTTCTTATGGGCGTTGCAATAGTTATGGGAGCAGATAAGATATTTGCTGCCGGTATGGATGGATATCGTAATATAGACGCTAATGGTAATCTTTTATTCTATAAGGAGAAGGAAGAAAAAGAAGATATAGATCTTATCCTGGACTTACATGCATGGAATTATAAGTTCATTGGACAGATAAATGAATACTTATTAAAGCACGGAAAAGAAGGAATCCACATTTTAACACCTACAAGTTATAGTGAATTTTATAAAGGTATAAACAATTATATCTAAAAGTTTGGTTTCCATCCTTTGAAACAAAGGAAGAGATTATTAATAATAACAGAAAAAAAATACTTACGCTTGGTGAAATTATGTTGAGAATTACTCCTTCTATTTACGGCGAAAAGGTTGTTCAAGCATCCACTTTCACTATAGAACCAGGAGGGAGCGAATCGAACGTTGCAATTGCTTTATCACTCATGGGGAATCGGTGTGGATTCATTACACGACTTCCGGGTGATGTTCTGTCTGAAAAAATAATAAGGTATTTAAAAAGTTATTCTCTGGATATTTCACATATAACTATTGGCGGAAGGCGCGTCGGTTTATATTGGGCTGAAATAGGAACTGGCCCAAGGGCCTCTCAGGTATTTTATGACCGTGCAGGTTCATCGTTCTCTGAAATAAGCTACAGCGATTTTGACTGGAACAAAATTTTTACAGACACAGACTGGTTTCATACAAGCGGTATATCGCCGGCGGTATCAGAAAATGTTTATATAACACTCAAAAAAATATTTACTGACATAAGTCAGAATTTAAGGATATCAATCGATTTAAACTACAGAAGCAAATTATGGGAATGGGCCAAAAAAAAGCAACTATCCGTACATAAAATTATGTGGGAAATGTGCTCTAATGCTTGCTTAATCATTGGAAATGAAACAGACTTCAACGATGCACTTGGAATTCAGTACGGAGATATAAGAACACAAGATAATTATGAGGAAGTAGCTTCTCAATGTTTCAAAAATCTGCCACATCTTGAATACGTTGCAATAAGCCTTCGGGAATCAGTTTCGGCAGGTGAAAACGTATGGAGCGGTTTATTATTCGCAAAAGAAAGTAATAGTATCGTTGCGTATAAGGGACTAAAAATACGGATAACAAATATTATAGACAGAATAGGTACGGGAGATAGTTTTGCTGCCGGAATAATACACGGCATAATCAATTATAAAGAAGATTATCAGCGGACGATAAATTTTGCGGTTGGGTTGTCGGCTTTAAACCACACAGTACGGGGAGATGCTTCTCAATTTGGAATTAGTGATGTTGAGGATTTTCTTAAGAGCCCCGAAGTCAGGATAATCAGGTAAAAACACTTTCCTTTACAGAAATATAACATCAACATTAATATGCTTACTCCCGTCATATGCGAAACGTCTTATGCTGATAATTATAAAATGAAACATCCATGACCTGCCGGTCACAATGGGGCATGAAAATGAGGCGAATTGCTTACGATGCAGATAGTGAGGCGCGAACGGAGACGGAGCAGGTATTTGGCATTGGTAATCCATATCATTGCTTGTGTTTGAAGGTAGTAGACAGGTATAATCCTCAAGAAACAAGAAGGAGGACTGAGCAATGGATGTGATAGTAGAGAGGGGTTGCGGCTTGGACGTACACAAGGAGACGGTGGTGGCGTGTATTGATGGAGGTGGCATCAAGAAAGAGATACGGACATACAGCACCTTCACCAATGAATTACTTCAGTTAAAGGCGTGGTTAAAAGGCAATGGAATAACCCATGTGGCGATGGAAAGTACGGGGATATACTGGAAGCCCGTATATAACATTCTGGAAGAAGACTTTGAAGTGGTATTAGTTAACGCCCGTCATATAAAGCATGTTCCTGGGAGGAAGACAGATGTGTGTGACAGTGAATGGGTTGTGCAAGCTTTTAAGGAACGGTCTGGTCAAAGGCAGCTTTGTTCCTGAGCGTGATATGAGGGAGCTAAGGGATTTAACGAGATATCGTAAGAAGCTAGTGCAAGCGATATCGTCTGAGAAGAACCGGATACAGAAGGTACTGGAAGACGCCAATGTAAAGTTGTCATCAGTAGTATCAGATACCTTTGGAGTAAGCGGGAGCGAGATAATAGAGGCGCTTCTGAGAGGGGAATTAAAACCAGAAGAAATGAGTTGCCTTGCCCGTGGCAAACTGAGAAAGAAGAAGAATGCTCTAAGAGAGGCATTGGTTGGTAAAGTAACGAAGCACCATGTATTTATGATAAAGGCCTCGTTAGAGCACATAAAGTCAATCGAGAAGCTTATTGTGGGGATAGACGGAGAGATAGAAATAAAGCCAGAAAGACACCGGAAAGAATATGAGTTGTTGCAGACAATCCCTGGGGTGAAAGAGCAAGGGGCCGCATCCATCCTTGCAGAGATAGGTACGGATATGGAAAGATTCCCCAAAGAAGATCATCTATCCTCATGGGCCGGGATGAGTCCCGGCAACAACGAGAGCGCTGGTAAAAAAAAAGTCTGCGGCACAACCCACGGCAATAAGAGCTTGAAAACGACCCTGACAGAATGCGCATGGGCAGCCTCAAGAAAGAAGGACTGCTATTTAAGGGCGAAATATCACAGCCTTGTGGGACGAAGAGGGAAAAAGAGGGCGCTAATTGCCGTAGGACATAAAATACTGATCGCGAGCTATCACATGTTAAAAAATGGGGTTTCCTACAAGGAGTTTGGGGGAGACTACCTTGACAAGAGAAGAAAAGAGAAGATAACGAAGAGTTACGTCAAACGCCTCGCATCTCTTGGTTATCAAGTAACGTTGTCAGCGGTGGCATAAAAGCAATGCGGTAAATGGAAACAGGTCGATATTTACTGGTGGTTAAAGACCCCGGAAATGAAACTGACCAAGCCAGTTATAAGCACAAAGGAATGTTGCCAAGAGCACGCAGGTGAAATTTTTAATATCAAACTGGCTATCCGTTTTAAAGAAACATGGGAACAGATCAAATTCTTAAACAGTCGGTATGGAGATTTTCAGGTGAAAACAGCATTGTATAATTTTACAATTGAGATAATGACGCAGGGGAAATGGGGTACGTCTCTTGGCGTGGCAAACTCCTGTCTTTTTCTGTCAACCGACGCTTCAAAATCTAATACTGGTGAAGCGTTAAGTGTTGATAGTGGCAGGAGTTTATGGTAGAGCGATTTTAACTGGTCATGGAAGAGATTAGTTCTGGAGGAAAATATATAATGAGAATTCTATTTATACTTCCCAATGTAGATTCTTCGTATAAACTTTCTATTCATTTTGGCATAGCCTATATTGCGGGAGTTTTGAAGTCTAATGGTTATAAGGATATAAGGTTTTTATCAGTATCAAATATCAATGAATATGATTATGTTATCAAAGAGGTACTTTTGTTTAAACCTGATATTGTTGGTTTTACTTCTGTGGAAACGCAATTTACCAATGTTATTAATATATCAAAAAGGATAAAAGAAGTATGGAAATGTGCAATAGTGTGTGGCGGGGTATTCCCTACAATATTCCCTGAATGTCTCAAGGATGCTGAATGTCTTGATGGTGTCTTTTGCGGTGAAAGCGAGATGGCTTTTTTTAAATTTGTTAGAGCTATAGAAAAGGGTGAAGATTATCACTCTGTAGAAAATTTCTGTTTTTGTGACAGCCAGTCAGGTCAGATCGTTAAGAACAATCTTTTATCTCAGGAAAGTAACCTTGATCATTTGGGTTTTCCTGATCGTGAAATTTTTAATTTTCAGAGTGTGATAGATTTACAAGGAAATGCAGCACCATTTATGTTTAACAGAGGATGCCCATATAACTGTTCTTTTTGTTCAAATCACGTATTAGCCTCTGTTTACGGAAAGCGAAGCAATAGCACAAGGAAACGGAGCGTTGATTCGTGTGTTGCAGAGATCAAAGATCTTGGTTCAAGATATAGATTTGATATTATACAGATATGGGACGATCTTTTTACATCAGACAGAAAATGGTTATATGAGTTTCTTGACAAATACAAATCAGATATCAAAAAACCTTTTATGTGTACAACCCGGTCAAACCTCTGCGATGAAGAGTTATTTAAGAGGCTTAAAGAAGGAGGGTGTTATAGAGTACATATGAGTCTGGAATCGGGGAATGATTTTATCAGAAATAAGGTTATGAGAAGGAACATTTCCAGAGAGAAAGTAGTACAATCATTTAATCTGGCCAACAAATATAAAATTCAGACAAACGCCTCTTCTATTATAGGTCTTCCATTCGAGACTGAAGAGATGATAAAAGAAACTATAAGTTTGTTGGGATCGCTTAAGGTCGACAGTCCGGGTGTTAATATCTTTTATCCTTATATAGGAACAAGGTTGAGAGAGGTTTGTGAAGAGTACGGATTAATCGAACATGAGAGAAAACATAATATAAGAGAACGAAGAGAAAGCGTATTAAATCTACCACATATTAGTAGTGGGAAATTGCACTATTATTATGATAATTTTGAAGATTTGGTTAGACAGAAAGAAGGTATTTTATCTTATTTAAAATTTAAAGCAAAAGCAGTGGGTAGAAGAATAGCTAAAATGATACTGCCATATAACATGCAAAATATAATAAGAAAAGCAAAAATTAATAAGATTAAGACTGAAAACTTTCCAGTAAATTTAGAAAGTTAGTAAGATAACAAAATATGGTTCATCGCGGGAAAAGGTGCAAATATACTGCACTCATAAACAATGGTTGCGTATCAATAGGAGTCAAAGAATGAGTGTGCCGAGTAAGCGTATTGGTTCTTACCAGTGCAAGTCTGGTCTGGGCAAAGGCTAACCACCAGCCCAACACCTAATCCCCTATGCAAT
>Ga0156193_190_pt2 | contig 21858 bp, 19 predicted proteins | sample RifCSPlowO2_12_FD_107846 | JGI IMG/M metagenome (GOLD analysis project Ga0156193, IMG submission 107846) | Flavobacteria bacterium RIFCSPLOWO2_12_FULL_35_11
AGTGGAAGCGATTGATAAAATTCGCGATACCGCAACTTCACATAACAGGTTGTTCTTTATTGAAGTGATGGGGCGCGATGCAGGATTTATCGCTTTAAACTCCGGTATAGGAGCCGGCGCCGAGGAAATATTGATTCCTGAGAAGGATTTAGGATTGGACAGGCTGGTGGAGTCTCTTAAAAAAAGTAAAGAAAAAGGAAAAACAAGCAGCATTGTTGTGGTTTCCGAAGGAGATAAAATAGGTAAAAGCGTATTTGAACTGGCAGATTATATCAATGAAAACTTTCCTTATTACGATATCAGAGTATCTGTTTTAGGGCATATGCAACGAGGAGGTTCTCCAAGTTGTTATGATAGGGTTTTGGCCAGCAGACTGGGAGTTGCGGCAGTAGAAGCTTTACTTGACAGGGCAACAGGAATTATGGTAGGAATCACAAATAATCAAGTTTCAAAAGTGGATTTAAATAAAGCCATAAAAATGAACAATGATATCAATAAAGAATTGCTTAAGGTGGCTGAAATAACCTCAATATAATAATAGAACAATAAATTAAAACAATAGATTATGTCAACAATTAAAATAGGAATTAACGGGTTTGGGAGAATAGGAAGAATTGCTTTTAGAGTGGCAGTGGCCAGACCAAATGTAGAAGTGGTAGGAATCAATGATTTGTTGGATGTGGATCATTTGGCTTATTTATTAAAATATGATTCCGTTCACGGAAGATTTGATGGCGATGTTGAAGTGAAAAACGGACATTTAGTTGTCAATGGAAAAGCCATCAGAATTACAGCCGAACGTAATCCTGAGGATTTGAAATGGGGTGAAGTAGGAGCTGATGTTGTTTTAGACTGTACAGGTATTTTTACCAGTTTAGAAGGCGCTCAAAAACACATTACTGCCGGTGCTAAAAAAGTGGCAATATCAGCACCATCTGCTGATGCACCAATGTTTGTGATGGGTGTAAACCATAAAAAAATAACTGCTGCAAATACCATTGTTTCAAATGCATCTTGTACCACCAACTGTTTGGCGCCTTTAGCTAAAGTTATTCATGATAATTTTGGAATTGTGGAAGGTTTAATGACAACAATCCATGCAACAACAGCTACTCAACTAACGGTTGATGGTCCTTCAAAAAAAGACTGGAGAGGTGGCAGAAGTGCCTTAATCAATATTATCCCTTCATCAACAGGAGCTGCAAAAGCTGTTGGAAAAGTAATCCCTGAATTGAACGGAAAACTTACTGGAATGTCATTTAGAATTCCAACTGCAGATGTATCGGTTGTCGATTTAACAGTAAGAACTGAAAAATCGGCTACGATGGATGAAGTGAAAGCTGCCATAAAATTTGCTTCTGAAAATGAATTAAAAGGTATTTTAGGTTACACCGAAGAAGCAGTAGTTTCCCAAGATTTTGTTTCGGAACCTAAAACAAGCACATTTGATGCTGATGCAAGTATTGCTTTAAACGATAATTTCTTTAAATTAGTGGCTTGGTATGACAATGAATTTGGTTACTCAACAAAATTAGTTGATTTGGCTGAATACATTCATTCAGTTAAATAAGAAATAATAGTTTAAAAAAATAAAAAATGATTCTAATAGCAGATGGAGGTTCTACAAAAGCCGATTGGATTTTACTGGATAAATCCGGCGATCAAATATTTAAAACGAGAACCGAAGGATTAAATCCTGAAATCTTGTCTGCCGATATGTTGAAAAACCGGATTGAGACCAATGAAGACATCACAAGTTACAAAGACAAAGTGACTGAGGTTTATTTTTACGGTGCCGGATGCGGAACAGCAAGATTGACATCACTTTTGAAATCTATATTTCAATCATTTTTTAAAAACGCAGAAATCGTTGTAAAAGAAGATACTTTCGCAGCAGTTTATGCGGTAACTACAAAACCAGGTATCGTTTGTATTTTGGGAACAGGATCAAACAGCTGTTATTTCGACGGAAAAAATGTGGATGTCAGAGTTCCTTCCTTAGGGTATATTTTGATGGATGAAGCCAGCGGAAATTATTTCGGCAAAAAATTAATACGGGATTATTATTACCATAAAATGCCAAGCGAAATTGCAAAACTTTTTGAAGCGCAATTTGATTTGGATGCTGATGTCATCAAAAGAAATATTTATAAAGAAGAAAATCCGAATGCCTATTTGGCGCATTTTGCCGAATTCATTTTTAAAAATGAACGCACTCCTTATTTTAATAAAGTGCTGCAAAAGGGCATTAAGGAATTCTTTCTCAACAGAATATTGCCTTATGCAGAATCAGCGCATGTCCCGGTTCATTTTGTAGGCTCAATTGCCTTCTTTTCACAAGATATTATCAATGATGTGGCAAGATATTACATGGTTGAAATTGGAAACGTTGTGAGACGGCCAATTGATGGTTTAATTGAATACCACAGAGAAAAAATAAAATTAGAGAAGGTCTAACAATCTTTCTAAAGCCATACCGCGAGATCCTTTTATAAGAATCGTGGCATTGTTAATGTTTGAATAATTAGTTGAATTTTTGAAAGATTCAAAACTTTCAGAAACATAAGCATTTTTTACACTGGTTGTGGAAAATGCTTTTCCTATTAAAAAAACCTTTGAAAAATTACAGGAAACAGCCAAATTGGCTATTTTTTCATGCTCAATTTTACTGTCCTTTCCCAATTCAAACATATCGCCTAAAAACACCACTTTATTTTCATCTTTTAATTGGGCAAAATTTTCAAGTGCTGCCTGCATACTGCTCGGATTTGCATTATAGGCATCCAATATTATTTTATTGGTTCCTTTTTGAATGATTTGCGAACGGTTGTTTACTGGTGTATAGTTTTCAATGGCATTTTTAATGTCGGTTTCAGGAACATTAAAATGATTGCCAACAGCAACGGCAACCGCAATATTGTTGTAATTGTATTTTCCGATGAGCTTGCTTTCAATAATTACATTTTTAAATTGAACTTTTACAAACGGGCTGGCCTCAACAAATTTAATGGCAATGCCATTAAATTCAATGGCATTTATGCCCGATGATTGTTTTACCTGCAAGGCATCATCCGTATTTATGAAAACGGTTCCTTTGTTCAATCTTAAAAAATCGTACAATTCCGATTTTGCTTTAATAACACCTTCAAAATCTCCAAATCCTTCTAAATGCGCTTTTCCAAAATTGGTGATTAAGCCATAGTTCGGTTCAGCGATACTGCATAAAAATTCAATTTCCTTTAAATGGTTTGCGCCCATTTCAACAATGCCTATTTCTGTTTTTGGGGTCATTGATAATAGGGTAAGCGGCACGCCAATATGGTTGTTTAAATTGCCTGAAGTGGCTGCAGTTGCATATTTTTTGGACAATACGGCATTAATAAGTTCTTTGGTGGTGGTTTTTCCGTTGCTTCCCGTTAAAGAAATAATAGGAATGTTAAGTTGTTTTCTGTGAAAATTTGCCAACTTTTGAAGTGTTTCCAAAACATTGCCGACCATAATAGTGTTAGTAAGCGTATGGTATTTTTCTTCATCAATAACAGCATAACGTGCACCGCTTTTAATTGCTTTAGCCGCAAATTCATTTCCATTGAAATTATCTCCTTTTAGGGCAAAAAAAATGCTGCCTTTTCTTATTTTTCGGGTGTCGGTATCCACTAAATAAGTTTGGGTATATAACTGGTATAATTCTGTAATATTCATAATTTAAATATAAAAAAACCTCACTGAAATTTCAGTGAGGTTTGGGTTTATTTTAAAAATATTTTTAATATCTAACTTTTGTTGTTGTTGGTTTTCTTCTTTTATAGGTCATTGGTCCAATTCTGTCTGAAGCACATCTAAAACCAATATAGTTGGTAGCCATATATTCAGGCAAATACCTGCGTTGTGAAGGATCTAACCAATATTCCATATCTTTCCAGGAACCGCCTTTGTATACGCGGGCAACATCGCTGACCAAAGTGGTTCTTTTTTCGGTATCATATTCTTGCATCAATAAGCCGCTTTCGCCAATAACTCTAGGTTTAACAGGCGAATTGTACATACGAGGTTTGGTTTCTAATTCTTCTTCAACTTTATTGTACATTTTTGTGGAAGCCAAGTCCCCATCTTTAATATCTACATTATATGCTTTCTCATAATTATTTCTCATATAAGCGTCGCGCTTGGTGACTGGCGTATATTTAACGCTTCCAGGCAAAAATTTAGGCACTATATTTCCATTGTCCAAGGTGTCATATTCAATAGTTTGCTCATCTGCAATAACAACTTGTCCTTCTGCATCAATCATTTTTTTCGTAAAAATATTTCCCCTAAAGTAGTTGAAATCATTTGCGTCATTATCAATAATAGGGCGGTAAACATCGGCAACCCATTCCGCCACATTACCTGACATATCATATAACCCGAATGCATTGGGTTCATAAGATTTCACGGCAATGGTGATGTCTGCACCATCGTTACTCCATCCTGGGACACCGCTATAATCTCCTTTTCCTTGTTTAAAGTTGGCCAATTGGTCTCCTTGATATTTTTTTGATTTGTTTCGGGTATATTTCCCTTTCCAGGCATATTTTTTTCTTCCGCGGGTATTGTTGTATTCACGATCTTCAACAACAGCTTTTGCCGCAAATTCCCATTCGACTTCTGTAGGAAGTCTGAATTTAGAACTTAGTATTCCGTCAGAAATCTTAACCTGTCTTCCTGTAAATGCGCCTCTAGAAGGTTTAGCTTCGCCTTTTTTACGTTGTTTATTGTCTGGCAATCCTTTTTTGTAAATGGTTGAATCACCGTCAAAAAGACTGTATGGATTGTTTAAATAAGTATCTGTATTAAAATTGTTTTTTCCTTTAACTTCTAATGAATCTAACTCGAAAAGTGGTTTTAGCACGCCTTTATCCACCAATATTTTTTCATTGACCCTATCGGTCCTCCACTTGCAATATTGCGTGGCCTGAATCCAACTAACTCCAATTACAGGATAATCTGCATAACCCGGATGCCTTAAATAATTTTCGGTCAATAATTCATTTAATCCCAATACATCTCTCCAAACTAAAGTGTCAGGAATGGCAGAATCGTAGATATGCTCATAAGTAGGGTCGTTTGGAGGGAAAACTTTTTCCATCCAATCTAAATAAAATAAATATTCTGAGTTGGTAACTTCTGTTTCATCCATATAAAAGGAACGAACTTGTTGTTGAACAGGCGTTGTATTCCAATCGAACAGCACATCATCCTGAACATGGCCCATAGTAAATGTACCGCCTTCTATTAAAACCATTCCCGGAGGAGCTTCCTGACCTTTATATTTTGTGTCCCCTGCAAAACCACCAGCTTTCTTATCTTTTGAACTCCAACCGGTAAGTGACACGTTATTTCTTGGATTTCTATTATGGCAACTCACAAAGAAAACAACAGAAATAGTTAACAAGATTAACTTATGAATGTTATTTAGATTTTTTAAGCTCATTTCAAATTGGTTAGGGTTATATTTTCCCGCAATTTACATTAATTTAATTTTTTTGCAAGAAATAATTTTAATAAATATTTGCTACGCTTTTACTAACGACAGTTTTCAATCTTTAGTATGCGTAATGCTGTAATATATTTCAATGATAATGCTATTTTTTTTATGCAGCACCTATCAAAGCGCAATTATTTTCATATTTCTTTGAGCCAAAATTACAATATTATTAAGTAAGGAATATACTTTTTTAAAATTGGATTGAAAATGGAGCAATAAACAGCAATTTTATTCCTAAAATTATTGTGGGTTTTACATAAAATTGCATTCATGAAATAAATCTAAAAATCTCATTTACTGGTACTTATGCAATATTAAAATCCTATTCAAAATGAACTTTCACCAAAAAATATTTTTTAGGAAATGTAATCTAAATTTGGACTGTTTTAAAAGTAAGGAATGCCAACAATAATATGCTGAAAACAACGTTTTTTCTTTGAAATTAAGTGTTGTTTTTACGTTCAAAAAAATGTTGATTTTTACTTGTAAAGCGTAAATTAACAGCTTGTTGCTTTTGTTAAGTATAAAATATGTTGAAAAACAAGCTAAAACAAGTGATAAGGCCATTTAATTTGAAGGAAATTTATTCAGGTTGGCGGTTGATGATTTTTTAAAATATAGAGGAAAGAGATATGCAGTTTTAAATTAAATCTAAAGGTATCTAGTTTTTGGATCTAGGCAGAAATAATAGAAAAATTAGGATACTTCAATAATAAAATGAGATATTTGTTAATTAAACATACAAAATTAATGAGAAAGATAATAGGATTGACGCTAATGGTTCTTATGACATTTGCAAGAATTCATGCACAAGAAAATCCGAATCCAATAACAACAGCCGCTCCATTTTTATTGATAGCTCCCGATGCACGCGCAGGCGGAATGGGAGATGTTGGCGTGGCAACCACCCCAGATGCAAATTCACAGCACTGGAACGCCTCCAAATTTGCATTCATGGATTCGCAATTCATGGTAGGTATTGTTTATACACCTTGGTTACGGGAACTTACAAATGATGTGTTTTTGGGCGGATTTACGTTTGCGAACAGAATTGACGAAAGAAGTGCTTGGGCCGCAAGCTTGAAGTATTTCAATTTAGGCCAAATAGATTTAACGGATATTAACGGAACGCCTGAAGGAACTGAGAAATTGAATGAATTTTCTGTTGATGGTTCTTATGCTTTGAAATTAAGCGAAACCTACTCAATGGGAGTAACTTTGCGTTACATCCGTTCCGATTTAGGTATTGAATCCGCAAATTCCACCATAAATCCGGTAAATACTTTCGCTGTTGATGTTTCAGGGTATTATGAATCTAATGAACAACGTTATGGCAATATTAATGGGGTATGGAGAGGTGGTTTCAATGTTTCAAACATTGGCCCAAAAGTTTCCTATTCCAATGATGGGCAAGAGAATTTTATTCCAACAAATTTAAAAGTAGGAGGTGGATTCGATTTTATTTTAGACGCAGACAATAATGTAAGTTTAAATGTAGAATTTAATAAACTGCTTGTTCCAACACCAAGCATTTCTCAGTCAGAGAATGGTGGGCCGCCATATATTCAGGATGACGTAAGTTTTTTTGATGGTATTTTTAAATCATTTAATGATGCGCCGGGCGGATTTAGCGAAGAAATTAAGGAAGTTACTTGGGGATTGGGCGCGGAATATATGTACGACAATTCTTTTGCGTTAAGAGCAGGATATTTTAATGAAAGTGATTTAAAAGGCGCGCGCAAATATTTTACCATAGGCACCGGATTTAAGTTTAAAAGTTCAAAATTGGACATTTCCTATTTGTTCAATGCCTCTGAAATTAAGAACCCACTAGAAAATACGCTTCGATTCTCCTTGTCTTTCGATTTTGGAAATTCATATTAAGCGACTAATCCATAGCCAGAACTAAAATTTTTAATGAAGAAAGTTGAACTCAAAACCCAGATTACTATTTTTGATTCCATTGAAGAATTGTCAGCAGTAGTAAAAGGTTTAATGAATAAAGCCATTGAAGCCAAACAAAATGCCTACGCACCCTATTCCAAGTTTAAAGTTGGCGCCGCCATGCTTTTGGAAGACGGAACCATCATAATAGGAAACAATCAGGAAAACGCCGCATATCCTTCGGGAATGTGTGCCGAGCGTGTTGCCATTTGGAAAGTCTCTTCCGATTTTCCCAATAAAAAAATATTGAAGCTGGCCATTTCGGCAAGCTCTTCCTCACAAATTCTTAAAGAACCTGTGGCACCTTGCGGGGCCTGCAGACAAACTTTGTCAGAATACGAAATTAAACAAAAGGATAAAATTGAAGTTTATTTTATGGGTGAAGTTGGCGAAATTATTAAAACTGAATCCGTATTAGATTTACTTCCAATAGCTTTCGACAAAACTTTTTTATAAAAAATTGAATGAAGCGAGATATTGAAAACCGAGAGGATATTTACTTGTTGGTGAAAGATTTTTATGTAAAATTATTGAATGATGATTTAATGCATCATTTTTTTTCAGCGTTCACCAATCAGGATTTGTTAGAGAAACATTTACAAATACTGGTAGATTTTTGGGACAATATTCTGTTTTATTCTGGAACCTATCAAAAAAACGCCATGAAACCCCACTTGGAGCTACAGCTAAAAAAACCTTTTAAAAGCGAGCATTTTCAGCAGTGGTTGCTGCATTTCAACAATACAATTGATGAACATTTTAGCGGTGAAATTGCCCATGCGGCCAAATCGCGTGCGCTTTCCATTGCAACAGTGATGCAAATTAAAATAACGGAATTGGGCAAGCAATAAAAAAACTTGTTATCTTTACCTTTTAAATAATAATAATGGCAATAAATTCAGTAATTACAGGAACAGGAAGCTATATTCCTACAGTGGTTAAAAGAAATTCAGATTTTTTAACCAATCAATTTTTGAATGAAGACGGAACACCTTTTGGTTATGAAAATGCGGTGGTGATTGAAAAATTTAAGTCGATTACAGGTATTGAGGAAAGGCGCTATGCCAGTCCGGAATTAAATTCGTCCGATTTGGCATTTTTTGCGGCAGAAAAAGCGATTGCAGATGCTAAAATTGACCAGGAAGAACTAGATTATATTATTTTGGCGCACAATTTTGGAGACGTAAAAAGTGCCGCCATACAAAGCGATATATTGCCAAGTTTGGCTTCAAGGGTAAAACACAGATTGGGAATTAAAAATCCGAATTGTGTGGCTTATGACATTCTTTTTGGATGTCCGGGATGGATTCAGGGCATGATTCAGGCAGAAGCATTTATAAAATCCGGAATTGCCAAAAAATGTTTGGTGATTGGAACAGAAACGCTGTCGAGAGTTTTGGATGAACATGACCGGGATTCCATGATTTATTCTGATGGGGCAGGAGCCTGTATTGTTGAGGCAGTAGAAAGCGATAAAAAAATAGGCATTTTAAGTTTCGCGGCACAAACCCATACTTTTGAGGAATGCTATTATTTGTTTTTCGGAAAATCATTTGATAAAACCGATGATGAACATGTTCGTTATATAAAAATGTACGGCAGAAAAATTTATGAATTTGGGCTGAACTTTGTTCCAATGGCCATGAAAGCGGCGTTGGATAAAAGCGGAGTTGATATTATGGATATTAAGAAAATACTCATCCATCAGGCAAATGAAAAAATGGATGAAGCCATTATTAAGCGATTTTACAGATTGTGCAATACGCAAATTCCGGAAGCGGTGATGCCTATGAGCATTCATACTTTAGGAAACAGTTCTGTAGCCACGGTGATCACGTTGTTTGATTTGGTTAAACACGGAAAGCTTAAACCGCACAGCCTTCACAAAGGAGATACCGTGTTGATGGCTTCAGTAGGCGCGGGAATGAATATAAATGCCATGGTTTATAAATATTAAAACCAATAAAATATAAGGATTAAAGAGCTCGTTTTACGGGCTTTTTTTACACCTGTTATTTGTTGGAAACTTCTAAAATGGCGTCTGCCAAATACTCAAAAATAGTGGTGGCCGTAAACGTTTCATAACCAGTTTCAGGAAAAGCGATATCGGCAGTTTTTCCGTGCAGGTAAACGCCAAAAATTGCCGCATTTATGGGTTCATAACCTTGGGCAATTAATCCAGTGATAATTCCTGTCAATACATCTCCGCTACCTCCAGTTGCGAGTGCAGGATTTCCGGTTGAATTGAAAAACATAGTATCATCTTGGATTACAACGGTATGTGCGCCTTTTATGACGACGATTACCGCATGTTTTTTGGAAAATTCGGCAACTTTTTTTAGTTTTTCATAATCGTTTTCCCAAGTGCCGATTAATCGTTCCAGTTCTTTTGGATGCGGTGTTAAAATGGTATTTTTAGGCAAATAGCTCAACAATAATTGGTTTTTGGAAAGCAAATTAATGCCATCGGCATCAATTATCAAAGGAAGTTTATTTTCTTTTATGAAATTTTCAAAACCCTGCGCTGTTTTTTCCGCAGTTCCCATTCCGGGACCAATGCCAATAACTGTCGGATTTGTTTTAAAATTGAAATAAGTCAATACCGAATCGGTATCCACTTCAACCATCACTTCGGGCACTGAAATTTGTAAAATCGAATAGCCGCATTTAGGAATATAGGCAGAGACCAATCCGCTTCCAATTTTCAAGGCTGCTTTGGAAGCCAAGACGACTGCACCCATTTTACCATAACTTCCGCCAATAATAAGCGAATGTCCATAAGTGCCTTTGTGGTCCCATTTTTGGCGGGTTTTGTACAAAGGAATGATGTCGGTTTTTGTGATATAATGGGTTTTTGGATGTAAACTTTCCATATAATTTTGGTCCAAACCAATATCAATCACTTCCCAAGTATTTACTAAATCTTTATTTTCCGGCAACAAAAAAGCGATTTTTGGTGTTTGAAATGTAAGCGTATGGCTTGCCTTTAATACTGCAGTTTTGTCGGTCACCGATTTGTCGCCAAACAATCCTGAAGGAATATCAATGGCTAAGATAAAAACTTTTTTGTCGTTAAGGTATTGGATTAATTTTTTGGTGAATCCTTCCGGATTTCTGCTTAGCCCGTTTCCGAAAATGGCATCAACCACAATATCATTGGCATCAATTTCCGGAAAGTCATTTTCGTTATTTAGTTCGCTTGGCTTTAAACCAATTTCAACTAGCCTGTTGAAATTGACAATAAATTCCTCAGTTTTTTTGTCGCTGAAGTTTACGATGTAGCAATTTACCTGATAGTTATGCTTGTATAAATGTCGGGCAATCACCAAACCATCACCGCCATTATTTCCGATGCCGCAAAATACATGAATTTGAATATTTTCCCCCTGTAACTTGTTGTGCAGCCATTGAAAACAGCTTACAGCAGCAGTTTCCATTAAATCGACAGAAGTGATGCCTTTGTTTTTAATGGTTGCTTTATCGGCTTTTTGTGTTTGTTGCGGAGAAAGAATATACATAGCAAAGTTTAAAGTTGATAACTGTTTAACTGTTTAACTGCTTATTCGTGTAGTTAAGTTTTCAATAAAAAACACACTTAAAACTCAACACTAAAAACTCACAACCCAAAAAGATTATCCCTTAAAAACGCCCATATTGGCGTATTTGTCCATTCGTTTTTTTACAAGTTCTTCAGCCGATAAATTTTTTAATTCATCATATGCTTTCAGAATGGTTTTTTCAACTTCTTTAAATGCAGTTTCCCGGTCAAAATGGGCACCACCAAGAGGTTCTTTAATGATTCCGTCAATCAATTTTTGCTTTTTCATGTCTTCCGCAGTCAGTTTTAAAGCTTCAGCGGCTTCTTCTTTGTGTTCCCAGCTTCTCCATAAAATTGAGGAACATGATTCAGGAGAGATTACGCTATACCATGTATTTTCCATCATATAAACCCGATCTCCAACACCAATTCCCAAGGCACCGCCCGAAGCGCCTTCACCAATTACAATGGTAATAATGGGCGTTTTTAAACGTGTCATTTCAAAAATATTGCGTGCAATGGCTTCTCCTTGTCCGCGTTCTTCCGCTTCTAATCCCGGATAAGCCCCAGGTGTGTCCAGTAAAGTAATAACTGGAATGCCAAATTTTTCGGCCATTTTCATCAATCGCAGGGCTTTTCTATAACCCTCAGGATTAGACATTCCAAAATTTCTGTATTGGCGTGTTTTTGTATTGTAGCCTTTTTGCTGGCCGATAAACATAAACGATTGGTTTCCAATTTTTCCCAATCCACCAACCATAGCTTTGTCATCTTTAAATGTTCTGTCGCCGTGTAATTCCATAAAAGTACCGCCGGCAAGGGCAGTGATATGATCTAAGGTATAAGGCCTGCTTGGGTGGCGAGAAAGTTGCACTCTTTGCCAGGCAGTCAGGTTTTTATATATTTCTGTTTTGGTTTTTAGTAATTTTTTTTCAATGTTTTTACAACTTTCGGTCATATCAACATCGCTTTCTTTACCAATTAAAACACATTTGTCATATTGTTCCTCTAATTCTTTAATTGGCAATTCAAAATCTAAATAATCCATATTTTTAAAGTTTGGTTGAACTACAAATATAACAACTAATCAATTTTAGAAAGTTAAATTACAGTCTTTTTTTTATTTTTTAAAATTCCGTTGATGATCACTATCAATAAAATCACGGCACCGCCAACATAAAATTGCGTGCTCATTTTTTCTTTTTCGCCAAAAATAATTACCGCCAAAATGATGCCGTAAACAGGTTCTAAATTTAAGGTAAGTATTACGGTATAGGGAGTTAAGTGTTTCATTATTTTTACAGAAACAATAAATGCGTATGCTGTACAAATACTGCTTAAGATAAATAAATAGATAAAATCTGAAGATTTCAACGCAAATTGATCCATCGTAAAACCTGTTGTCACTAAAATATAAAGCGTTATAAATCCGACCCCAAACAACAATTGATAGAATGAAATCACTTCAGCAGTGTATTTTCTTACAAATAAACCGTTGAGAACCGAAAATAACACAGATAAGAAAGAGGCAATTAATGCGTAAATAATTCCTAAAGTATAACCTCCTTCAAAATTTAAAATAAGATATAATCCTGCAATTACAATAAGACCGAATAACAATTCAAGGAAATTAATTCTTCTTCTGAAAAATAAAGGTTCAATAAAGGAAGCGAATAAAGCCCCTGTACTCAGCGCAATTAAAGCAACTGATACATTTGCGACCTTAATTGCCGAGAAAAAAAAGATCCAATGAACGGCAATGATAATACCGCTTATAAGAAATTTTAAAAGTGCTTTTGGCCCTATTCTGAGCGGTTTTTTTTTAATGATAAAATAAATGAACACAATAATTACTGCGAAGAGCATTCGATACCAAACCAACGGAATGGCGTCGATACTTATTAAAGCTCCTAAAATGGCTGTAAATCCCCAAATAAATACCAAGAAATGGAGATGCAGGTAGTTTTTTAGCTCAGTTTTTGGCATTCTTAAAGTATAAATACACGGCCAGGCCTCCGAACACAATATTTGGTAACCAAACCACGAAGAATGAATTTTTTTCAGCTCCTGCACCCAATACTTCCGCAATTTTTAATAAAAATACGTATACGAACATGAGCGATATTCCAATCGCCAAATTTACGCCCATTCCGCCTCTGCGTTTTCTTGAGGCCAATGAAACTGCCAAAAATGTCAATATATAAGAAGAAACCGGCAAACTGGTTCGTTTATGAAGTTCAACCAAATACACATTTAAATTGCTGACCCCTCTGTCTCTTGAAGTATTGATGAAATCATTTAATTTTATTGAATTCATTTCTTTGGCCATATAATCAACATAAATTAAATCATCGGCCGTAAAACTAAATGCCGTATCCAGCATTGTACCTGATTGTATAAGGTCTCTTTCTTTTAAAATAAATCTCTTTTTATAATTGCTTAATTTAAAAGTGCTGTCTTTTTCCATCCAACGAACATTGTCGGCAAGCAGTTTATATTTAAGTTTTGTGCCTTCAAATTTTTCATAAGAAAAGGCATAACCAACTTTGGTGTCAATGGAGTAGCTTTTTAAAAAAACATAGTCATTTGGTCCCAATTGCAAATTAATATTGGTCAAATAATTTTCGTTAAGTTGTTTTTTCAGCAAATATTTTCTGTTAAATTCCTCAAATGTTTTATTGCTGTTAGGCACCACAAAATGATTCATAATTAAAGCAAAAAAAGTAACAATGGAAGCGCCTATAAAATAAGGTTTCAAAAACCGCGTAAACGATATTTTAGCAGAATGTATGGCAATAACTTCCGTATTTTCCGCAAGTTTTGAAGTGAAAAATATGACTGCAATAAACAATGCCAAAGGCATAAACGTATTGCCGTAAATGATGATAAAATTTAAGTAATAGTCTTTAAGAATTGTACCTAATGATAAATCTGCATGCCGCAAAAATTTATCCACTTTTTCGGAAACATCAATTGCGATGGCAATTGGGATCAACAAAGTTAACACCAACAGAAATGAGCTTAAATATTTTTTTAATATGTATTTGTCGAGTATTCTCAAGTTGATTGTTTAATCGTAAATTAATCTTACTGAATCCTTTATTCTTTGGTCTTTTCTCTTTTCTCTCTTTTCTTTTCTCAATTATCTATTGACTACATCCTGTTGTCCAGTTGTTTCACCATCCTATTTTTCCAAGGTGTGAAATCTCCGGCTAATATATGCTTTCTTGCTTCACGAACCAACCATAAATAAAATCCTAAATTGTGAATGGAAGCTATTTGTTTTCCCAGCAATTCTTTTGAAATAAATAAATGGCGCAAATAGGCTTTTGAATACATTTTGTCCACAAAAGTAATGTCCATTTCATCAATGGGAGAAAAATCATTTTCCCATTTTTTATTTTTGATATTGATGGTGCCATTGGCCGTAAATAACATACCGTTACGCGCATTTCGGGTTGGCATCACGCAGTCGAACATATCAATTCCCAAAGCAATATTTTCCAAAATGTTGGTTGGTGTTCCAACGCCCATTAAATAACGCGGTTTGTCTTCAGGTAAAATTGCGGTTACAATTTCGGTCATTTCATACATTTCTTCCGCAGGTTCTCCCACTGAAAGTCCGCCAATCGCATTTCCTTCCGCACCAACAGAAGCGATGAACTCGGCCGATTGTTTTCTTAAATCTTTATAAGTGCTTCCTTGTACTATAGGGAAAAAAGCCTGGCTGTAACCGTATTTGAAAGGTGTTTTTTCTAAATGTGTGATACAACGATTTAACCAGCGATGCGTCATGTGCATGGACCGTTTTGCATAATTGTAATCGCAAGGATATGGCGTGCATTCATCAAATGCCATAATAATGTCGGCGCCAATGGTGCGCTGAATTTCCATCACATTTTCAGGTGTAAAGGTGTGATAAGAGCCATCAATATGGCTTTTAAATTTAACGCCTTCTTCCTTAATTTTTCGGCTTTCTGAAAGTGAATATACCTGATAACCACCGCTATCAGTTAAAATATTACGATCCCAATTCATAAATTTATGCAAACCGCCGGCTTGCTCTAAAATGGTTGTTTGGGGACGTAAATATAAATGGTAGGTATTTCCTAGAATGATATCAGGGTTTATTTCGTCTTTTAATTCGCTTTGGTGTACGCCTTTTACAGAACCTACGGTGCCAACAGGCATAAAAATAGGCGTTTCAATTTCTCCGTGATCAGTTGTAATTACGCCAGCTCTAGCCTTGCTTTGCGGGTCGGTTGTTTTTAATTCAAATTGCATAGTCGGCAAAGATACTGATTAGAATTAAAGTTGAAAGTTAAAAGTTAGAAAGTTATATGCTTAAAACTTGAAAAATTTAAAATTGAGTCAGAAGACCGAAGACCGAAGACGGAAGACGTTGGGGACGGGAAAATGCGAGGTAAAAAATAAATAAATAACCGTTTATTGCTATTCAGTAAATTCAAAATGCTACTTCTTTTTATGCGCATCTGTTGAAGCTTCTTCTGTTTTTGAGGAATTTGAAATCATATTGTTGATTTGAAGCATCTCTTTTTCCGACAATTCTTTCCATTCGCCAACTTTTAGGCTTTCTAAATTCACGTTCATAATTCGGATGCGTTTTAGGCTGGTGACTTCATAATTTAAATAATCACACATTCTGCGAATTTGGCGGTTTAAGCCTTGGGTTAACACAATTTTAAAACTGTAATCACTTAATTTCGTAACCTCACACTTTTTTGTGATGGTGTCCAAAATTGGAAGTCCGCCACTCATTTTCTGAATAAAATCTGAAGTAATTGGTTGCCTTACAGTTACGATATATTCTTTTTCATGATTGTTTCCGGCTCTTAAAATTTTATTTACGATATCGCCATCATTCGTTAAAAAGATCAATCCTTGAGAGAGTTTGTCTAACCTTCCGACAGGGAAAAGCCGCTGCGGATGGTTGATAAAATCGACAATGTTTTTACGTTCTTTTAAATCGGTGGTGCAAACAATGCCAACAGGTTTGTTAAAAGCAATGTATAAAGTTTTGGGTTTTGTATTTAATGGTTTTCCGTTAATTTTCACCACGTCGCCTTCAAATACCCGATTTCCAAGTTGTGTAGGCTTGTCGTTAATGGTAACTGCACCATCCATAATCCATTTTTCCGCTTCTCTTCGGGAACAAATGCCGGTGCTGCTGATGTATTTATTTAAATTAACTGAATTTTCGTTTGTTTTTTCCACCGTTATTAATTTCAAAATGCAAATCTAGTAAATAAACTTAATTTCAAAGCAGCCATTATAACTTCGCGCCAAAGATACTTTCGACATAATTCAAAAAAATACGGTTTATAGATTATGACAAGATTTTTTTTGAGGTGCATCATTTATTAAAATGATATTGGTCATATTCAATCAGAATTAATTCGGCTAACTTTAGGATAAATAAATGATTAAATAAAATTTCAACAGTAAAGAATTGACAAAAGACAGAATTTCATCTTACCCGTAATTAACCTAATTAGTTTGAAAAGATGAGAACAATGATTGGCTTTGCATATTTGGTAATATTATTTCTGATCAATATGCAATTGGCAGCGCAACAGCAACAAGATTTAATGGCTAAAGACATTGTTAAAAAGTCGGATGACAATATGCGCGGTAAAAGCTCACAGGCTGATATTACCATTAAAATTATCAGACCAATGTGGCATAGAGAAATGACTATGAAAGCCTGGTCTAAAGGAGCTGATTATTCTATGATTTTGGTTAAGTCACCAGCAAAGGAAAAAGGCATCGTTTTTTTAAAACGCAAAAAAGAAGTTTGGAATTGGATTCCGTCAATTGAACGCAATATAAAATTACCGCCTTCAATGATGTCTCAAAGCTGGATGGGCACTGATTTTACAAACGATGATTTGGTTAAAGAAGCTTCTGCAGTTGATGATTATACACACAAATTATTGGGTAAAGAAAGCATCAAAGGTAAAGAATGTTATAAAATTGAAATGATTCCAAAACCATCAGCCGCAATTGTTTGGGAAAAAGTAATTGTATGGATTGACACATTGGATTTTTTGGAGTTGAAAGCAGAATTTTATGATGAGGACGGAGAACTTGTGAATGTGATGAATTGCGATGTGGTAAAACTGCTAGGCGGCCGAAAAGTTACTTCAAAAATAGAAATGATTCCCACTGATAAAAAGGGATATAGCACCATTATTATTTATAATGATATTGTTTTTGACAAAGAAATTAATGACAATTTTTTCACCGCCAGAACCATGAAACAATTAAAATAAAATGTTTTTAAAAATAGCCTGGTTGAATATTTGGCGCAATAAACGCAGAACGCTAATAACAACAGCATCAGTATTTTTTGCTGTTTTGCTGGCGATTTTAATGCGTTCCGTCACCAGCGGCGTTTATGAAAATATGATTCATAATACCGTAAGTTATTCATCGGGATATATACAAATACATCAAAAAGGCTATTGGGATGGGCAAGCTATTGACAACTATTTTGAAGAAAATGAAAAACTTAATCAGCTGTTGTTGAATAATCGTGAAGTTACGCATATTATGCCACGAATGGAAACCTTTGCAATGGCTTCTTATGCTGATAAAACAAAAGGGGTTCTCATTTTGGGAATTGATCCCGACAAAGAAAAAAGGGTTAATAAACTAAATGAAAAAATTGTAAAAGGAGCTTATTTAGAAACAATCAATGACAATGCTGTTTTAATGAGTCAGGGTTTGGCATCCAAGTTTAACATTAGTACAAATGACACAGTGGTACTTTTGGGACAAGGTTACCATGCAAGCAGTGCTGCCGGAAAATTTAGGGTTAAAGGAATCGTAAAACTTGGTTCGCCAGAATTGAACAACAATACAGTTTACATGCCAATTCAGCAAGCCCAATTTTTGCATGGGGCAGAAAATAGATTAACCGCCATATCAATAATGCTCCATAAATCCTCAAACATAGATAAATTAAAATCAACGTTGCAAAATCAAATAGATCCAAACAAATATGAAATAATGACTTGGAAAGAAATGATGCCGGAAATGGATCAATTTATTGAAGCCGACAGTACAGGTCATTTTATAATTATTGGAGTTCTCTATTTTATCATTTCGTTTGGGCTATTTGGCACTTTATTGATGATGACTTTTGAGCGAAATCATGAATTTGGGATATTGATAGCCATAGGGATGAAAAAAAAGTTCCTTGCATTTATACTTTTACTGGAATCTTTAATGATCTCATTAATTGGTTGTTTGGCTGGTGTAATTGGAGGCGTTTTAGTTGTAAAATGGTTTACAAAAAATCCAATATATTTAAGTGGAGATCTAAGAACGTTTTATGAAAACTACGGCATTGAGCCTATAATTTATTTTTCTGGAAATAAGAATATTTTTATTTTTCAAACTTTAATTGTTTTAACATTATCTGTCATTATAGCCCTTTATCCCGGCCTAAAATTGATGAGATTAAAACCTATTGAAGCTATAAATAGTTGATTATGCTTTTACAAATTTCTTGGCGAAATATTTGGCGCAACAAAACCAGAAGTTTTGTTGTAATATGCTCTATAATAATTGGTTTATGGGCAGGAATTTTCATTTTAGCTTTTGCCTGGGGTTTATATCAAAACAATATTGATGATACGGTTTATAGGCAATTGAGCCATATTCAAATTCACAATCCGTTATTTACCAAAGAAAATGAGTCGAAATACACCATATCAAATAGCGATGAAATTCTTCAAAAATTGCAATCGAATAAAAATGTGGCTTCTGTAAGTTCGCGTGTTATAACTTTGGGAATGATAAGCTCCCCAACTAATGCAAGTGGCATAAAAATATTTGGCATAAATCCTTTGGTTGAAAAAACACAAATCGTATTAAATGAAAATGTTAGGCAAGGCGCTTATTTTGAAACCGGGAAAGAAAATGAAATTCTTATTGGCGAAAAACTTGCTAAAAAACTGAAAATTAAATTAAAAAGTAAAGTGGTTTTAACCTTTACCAATATTGACAATGAAATAATTACAGCGGCCTTTAGGGTAGGAGGGCTTTACAGGTCTAAAAATATTTCTTTGGATGAGGTGAATGTTTATGTTCAAAAAAACGAATTGGTCAATCTTTTAGGATTGCAAGATTCCGAAAGTAATGAAATTGCCATCTTATTAAAGAATGAAGAACAATTGGACTCGATGAAAATATTTAGCAGCAGTTTGGTTCCTAAAGGAAAAGTTGAAGATTGGAAAACCTTATCTCCAGAACTTGGAATGGTCATAGAATCATTTAATTTATACACCTATATCATTACAGGCATTATTTTACTTGCATTAACATTTGGTATTGTGAACACCATGTTAATGTCGGTTTTAGAACGTTTTAGAGAGCTCGGCATGCTAATGGCAATCGGGCTAAATAAATCTAAAATATTTGTGATGATACTATTGGAAACACTTTATTTAACTTTAATGGGTTGTCCTATTGGCCTGTTAATTGGTTGGTTGAGTGTCAATTTTTTCGAAAAACATGGAATTAATATATCCATGTTTTCAGAAGGATTGGCAGCTTACGGATTCAGCTCTATTATTTATACATCATTAGACAATCAAAAATACATGATTGTGGCAATTATGTATTTTATAACTGCTTTGTTGTCAGCCATTTATCCTGCTTATAAAGCATTGCAATTAAATCCTTCAGAAGCAATAAGAAAAATCTAAAGGGATGGTTAAAACTATTATCGACGCGCACAATATCAGTAAAATATATGATAAAAAGATGGTGCCTATAATGGCGCTTCAAGATGTGCATTTACACATTGAGGAAGGCGAATTTGTTGCTTTGGTTGGCCCGTCCGGTTCTGGAAAATCCACATTACTGAATATGATTGGCGGTTTAGATGATCCAACTAATGGCAGTGTTATTGTGGATGGCGTGGAAATTACAAAACTCAGGGAAAATAAATTGATTGATTTTAGGCTTCGCAATATTGGTTTTGTTTTCCAATCGTTTAACCTTATTCCAGTTCTAACGGCAAAAGAAAATATTGGATTTGTGCTTCAGTTGCAAAATGTTTCAAAAAAAGAAAGAGAAAAACGTGTAATGGAATTGTTGCATCAAGTTGGGCTGGAGGATAAAGAAAACAGTAAGCCGGGCGAACTTTCCGGAGGTCAACAACAACGTGTGGCAGTTGCCAGGGCGCTGGCCTCAAAACCAAAAATTATTTTGGCGGATGAACCTACAGCGAATTTAGACACAAAAGCTGCCGAAAATTTATTGGACATTATGGCAAAATTGAATAAAGAAGAAAAAATCACTTTTTTGTTTTCCACACATGACGCCCGTGTTATAAAAAAAGCTAGAAGGGTAATAACGCTTGTTGACGGAAAAGTTGATTCAGATGTGCAACAAATACCTGATTAAATGAAATGGAAACGCGTGTTAAAATATATTTATTGGTTTTAGTGTTGAATTATTATAACGTGGTTTCCCAGGAAAATGGCCATAAATTATTCTTTTCAGGATATGTGAAAAATCTTTATGAATTTAGTTTTGCAGATCGACTGGAGCAATTAAATTACGATGGTCTTCTAAATAACAGACTTAATTTTAAATACAATCCTTCTGAAGAAATTACCATGAGAATTGAGCTAAGAAACCGCATTTTTTTTGGAAATAATGTTAAAAATTTCAGCGGATTTCGAGACATTGTTTCACGCGATAACGGATGGGCCGATTTGTCCAGGAATTTGATAAATAATGAGGGTATTTTGTTTAATGCGACAATAGACAGGGCTTTGATAAATTACACTAAAGGAGATTGGGATATTACTTTAGGAAGACAGCGCGTTAATTGGGGAATGAATGTGGTTTGGAATCCCAACGATATTTTTAACACCTATAATTTTATGGATTTTGATTATGAAGAACGTCCGGGAAGCGATTCATTTCGTGCACAATACTATCTGAGCGATTTTGATAAATTGGAAGTGACCGTAAAAAAGGGAAGCAGTAAAAATGATTATATTTTGGCAACCATGTATAAATTCAATAAATGGTCATATGATGTTCAGTTGATTGCAGCAATCAATGAAGAAGATTGGATTTTAGGAACAGGTTGGGCCGGAAACTTAAAAAATGCAGGTTTTAAGGGTGAGATTTCCTATTTCATTCCTAAAGAAAATTACAATGAATTTGAAGATGTTTTGAGTGCTTCCATATCGGTTGATTATGCTTTTAAAAATGGGCTTTACATAAACGGTTCGGCGTTGTATAATACCATTACTGATACTAATTCCGGTAATTTTGAAAATTTAATGTACAATATGGTTACAGCAAAGAATTTGATGCCTTTTGATTATTCCGGATTTCTTCAACTTTCAAAAGAATTTTCTCCCATATTCTCTGCTTCAATGAGTGCAATTTATTCACCAACAAATCATTCCGTTATTCTCATTCCCAGTTTTGATTATTCACTGGCCACAGATTGGGCACTTAATTTTACCGGACAATCTTTCTTCGAATTTGAAGATTATAAAGCAATTGGCACTAGTCTTTTTATAAGATTAAGATGGAGTTTTTAACTTCTTGTTTTTATTAAACTAGCTTAAAAAGATTCAAATTTTCGATATATCTTTGAGGCCGGTTAAAAGGGCAAAATTGGATGATTTATTGTAGGAACCTGAAACAGGATGAACAAATTATTTATCAAATAGAAATGCATAAAATACCAAACAAATTATTAAAATAACCCGTTGGGTGCAATTATTTAGATTAAAGAAAGTGTTATAAATATTGGTCAAGATACTGAAATTCAGTATCTTGAAGTCGCTAA
>Ga0156193_140_pt1 | contig 20193 bp, 16 predicted proteins | sample RifCSPlowO2_12_FD_107846 | JGI IMG/M metagenome (GOLD analysis project Ga0156193, IMG submission 107846) | Flavobacteria bacterium RIFCSPLOWO2_12_FULL_35_11
AAAATAGTTCAAAACACCGTCAAAATTACTTAACGCCCCCATAAGTCCATGAAGTACAATTATAGGTTGCCCTTCACCGGCTTCAACATAGCTATACTTGCCATCTTCAATAAGTTTACTGCTCATTTAAATATTCGTTTTTATACCTTCTTGCAAAGGTAACTTATTTTTCGAAAATACAGTTTTTTTTAAAGAACTGCAATTAAAATAGTAAGGGTCTGAATTTCAAAAAAATAACCTATAAATGTGTTAAAGTGGTAAAAGTTATCAACAAAGTGGATAATTGTGGTAAATTGTGGGAAAAAATTTATATTTTTGAATACACTCAAATACATGATGGTAAATTTAATTGGAACATACGAAGGTAAGGCTGATGCGAAAGGGAGGTTGCTGCTTTCCAACGCATTAAAGAAACAGCTTATGCCTATGTTGCAGGAAGGTTTTGTGATAAAACGTTCCGTTTTTCAGCCATGTTTAGAGTTGTATCCGATGTCTGAATGGAATGCGATGATGGCGAAGGTGAATAACTTGAACAGATTTGTAAAAAAGAACAATGATTTCATCAGACGATTTACGGCAGGGGTAAAAATTGTTGAATTAGACAGTTTAGGAAGATTATTGATCCCAAAAGACCTATTGGTATTTGCAGGAATTGACAAAAATGTGGTGCTCTCTTCTGCAGTGAATATTGTAGAGATTTGGGATAAAGATAAATATGAAAAAGCGATTGATGATGCTACGGTTGATTTTGCGGATTTGGCGGAGAATGTAATGGGTAACGTAAATGAAAACGAAAATGGAATATCATAATCCGGTATTGTTAAAAGAGAGTGTTGATGGTTTAAATATTAAGCCAGACGGCGTTTATGTTGATGTGACGTTTGGTGGCGGAGGCCATTCAAGAGAGATATTGAGCAGGTTGAATGAAAAAGGAAAACTTTTTGCTTTTGACCAGGATGAAGATGCAAAAAGGAATGTTATAGATGATCCGAGATTTACGCTGATACCGCAGAATTTCAGATTTATAAAAAGGTATTTGCGTTTTTACGGTATCAAAAAAGTGGATGGCATTTTGGCTGATTTGGGCGTTTCTTCTCATCAATTTGATGAAGCGGAACGTGGATTTTCAACGCGATTCGATGCCAATTTAGATATGAGAATGAACCAATCAGGCGCTTTGTCGGCTTTTGAAGTCATTAATAAATATGATGAGGAAAAGTTAACCAATGTTCTTTTTAATTATAGCGAATTGCGCAACGCAAAAGATATTGCCAGAAGAATTGTTGAAAAGCGCACTTCAGAAAAAATTAAAACAAGTTTTGAATTAAAAGAGGTATTGGCCGCATTTGTGCCAAAATCCCAGGAACATAAAGTGTTGGCTCAAATTTTTCAGGGAATTAGAATAGAGGTAAATCAGGAAATAGAAGCATTAAAGGAATTTTTATTGCAAGTGCCTGAATTGCTGAATGAAGGAGGAAGATTGAGCGTGCTGTCATACCATTCTTTGGAAGACAGGCTGGTTAAAAGGTTTATCAGAAACGGACTTTTTGAAGGCGAACCCGTGAAAGATTATTATGGAAATGTAACGGTTCCTTTGAAAAAAGTCGGACAAATGGTGGTTCCATCATTTCAGGAAATTAAGAAAAACAGTAGGGCGAGAAGCGCAAAACTAAGAATCGCAACTTTAGCATAAATGGCAAAAATTAAAAATAGCGTTTATGATTTGCTTAAAGGAAAGTTTTTAATCGAAGAGGATTCTTTTAAAAACTGGCGTTTCATTTTTTTTATCGTGGGTTTGGTGATGCTGATGATTGCAAGCGGACACAATTCGGATAAAAAAGTAATGGAAATTGCGAAATTGAATAAAGAAATTAAAGAATTAAGAGCTGAATTTGTTGATACACGCTCAATTTCAATGAAAATGAAGTTAGAATCGACAATAAAAACCAAGGTGGTTGAAATTGGATTAATGCCAAGCGAAAATCCGCCACAAGTAATTAGGGTAACCTCAAAAAAATTAAATTAACATTGGCTGCAACAAAAAAAGGCATATTAAATAAACTCTATTTTGTGTTTGTGTTTATCACACTTTTTTTGGCGGCTATTATATTGAAGCTAACCGATATTCAATTTGCCGACGGTGAAAAGTACAGAAATTTATCGGAGCATCTTACCTTAAAAAACGACACTATTTTTGCAAATCGCGGGAATGTTTTTTCTGCTGACGGCAGTTTGTTGGCAACATCCATGTCGCAGTTTGAAATCAGAATGGATGCCTATACCATTGAAGCGGAAGAATTTGAAAAAAACATCGGAAGCCTTACGATGGAGCTGTCAAAAATGTTGGGAAACAGCCCGTCTGCATGGGAAAATAAAATAAGAAAAGCCCGAATTAATAAAAATAGGTACTTATTTATCACCCGAAAATTTGGGTATACTGAATATATGAAAATCAGAAGTTTTCCAATTTTTAAATTGGGAATGTACAAAGGCGGCTTTATTGCCGAGCAATCCACCGTTAGAGCGCATCCGCTCGGAAAAGTAGCTGAACGAACCATTGGATATGATGATTACCGTGGTGCGCCGGGTATTGAAGGTGCTTATAGAGATTATTTAAATGGAAAATTTGGATGGCGTTTAAAACAGAAAATAGCCAAAGGCCAATGGAAACCAATCAACGACAACAATGAAAAAGAGCCGGTTGACGGAAAAGATATTGTAACCACCATTGATGTTAACATACAAGATATTGCACACCATTCTTTATTGAGACAGTTAGAGTTTTATGAGGCCGATCACGGTTGCGTGGTGGTTATGGAAACCAAAACCGGCGAAATTAAAGCGATTTCCAATTTGGGTAAAAATGCAAGCGGAACTTATTATGAACGACTGAATTATGCCGTTGGAGAATCTAATGAACCAGGATCCGCTTTTAAAGTGATGTCAATGGTTGTTGCGTTGGAGGAGAAAGTGATTGATACCGGTACCATAGTTGATACAGGAGGCGGGAGATTCATCATTCATGGCAGGGCAATAAATGATTCAAGAAAAGGCGGTTACGGAAGAATTTCGGCAGCTCGTGCACTTGAAGTTTCTTCAAATATTGGTTTTGCAAGATTGATTGAAGAGAATTTCGGCCAAAATCCCGAAAAATTTATCAATTCTTTAAAAAGCATGCATTTAAATGACCTGATAGGATTGCCTATAAAAGGGGAAGGCAAACCCGAAATCCCTGGTCCCGGTGATAAAAAATGGAGTAAAAATGCATTGCCTTCAATAGCTTATGGTTATAATATTAGCCTGACACCATTACAAATATTGACATTTTACAACGCCATTGCAAATAACGGCGAAATGGTGAAACCAAAATTCATAAAAGAAATTCGTTCTTGGGACAAACAACATTTAGAATCTTTTGAAAAAGAAGTGATCAATCCGGCAATTTGTTCAAAAGAAACCATTGATAAAATGCAGGAAATGCTTAAAAATGTGGTAATCCATGGAACCGGAAAAAAATTATATGCCAAAAACTTTTCTATGGCCGGTAAAACAGGAACTGCACGAACTGAATATTGGAATGCAGACTGGGAAACAAACAGGCGCTATATTTCATCATTTACCGGATATTTCCCTGCCGAGAACCCAAAGTACTCTTGCATCGTGGTTATTCATAAACCAAAAGCGCAAACAGGGTATTATGGCGCAGATGTTTCCGGGCCCGTTTTTAAAGATATCGCACAAAAAATTTATACGTCAAAGCCTGTAATTAATAAAATTGACAATAAAAAACCAAAATTCAGAAGTGTTAAAAACAGTTTCGAAAAATATTATACCATTTCCAATAAGGAATATGATACAATCCCAAATGTAAAAGGAATGCCAGGGATGGACGCCATTTCTTTGCTTGAAAATTTGGGGTTAAAAGTAAGTTATATAGGAAAAGGAAAAGTTACGGAGCAATCGCTTAGTGCAGGCGAAAAGTTAATAAAAGGATCAACGATAATTCTAAATTAAATTCATTGAAATCAGTCAAAGACATATTAGATAAAGTTGTGGTAAATGCAATACACGGCAGCACCGACCTAAAGGTAAACGCCATTGTGTTCGATTCAAGAAACGTGCAAAAAAATTGCCTGTTTGCGGCACAAAAGGGATTGCTGTTTGACGGACATCAATTTATTGACAAGGCGATCGCATTGGGTGCCACTGTAATTCTTTGCGAAGAATTGCCAGAGAATTTCGCCAAAAACATTACCTATATTCAGGTTGAAGATTCAAATAGCGCTTTGGCATTGATAGCTTCAAACTTTTATGACAATCCTTCTTCAAAATTAAAATTGATAGGAATTACGGGCACAAACGGTAAAACCACCGTTGCCACCTTGCTCTATAAATTATTTCAGAATGCCGGTTATAAAACAGGACTATTATCAACCGTAAAAATCTTGGTCGATACCAAACAATACGAAGCAACGCATACCACCCCAAATTCTGTGGCCATAAATTCTTATTTGAATGAGATGGTTGAATTGGGTGTTGATTATTGCTTTATGGAAGTGAGTTCTCACGGAATTCATCAAAAAAGAACGGAAGGATTGCATTTTGCGGGAGGCGTATTTACAAATTTGACCCATGACCATTTAGATTATCATAAAACATTTGCAGAATACAGAGACGTTAAAAAATTATTTTTTGATCGATTGCCGAAATCTGCTTTTGCGTTGGTAAATATCGACGATAAAAACGGACCGGTGATGTTTCAAAATACCGAGGCGAAAAAACAGTCGTATGCGCTAAAAACAATGGCCGATTTTAAGGCTAAAATAATAGAAAACCAGTTTTCAGGCTTGGTGCTGAATATCAACAACAATGAAGTTTACACCAAATTAATCGGGCGATTTAATGCCTATAATTTACTGGCTGTTTACGGTGTTTCAATCCTTTTGGGATTAGATTCAACAGAAGCCTTACAACATTTAAGCAAGTTGGAAAACGTAACAGGCAGGTTCCAATATTTTATTTCTAAAGGTGGCGTAACCGCTATTGTGGATTATGCACACACGCCTGATGCCTTAAAAAATGTGCTGGAAACAATTAATGAAATAAGAACCGGAAATGAACAAGTAATTACCGTTGTGGGATGCGGTGGCAATAGAGACAAAGCGAAACGTCCTGTTATGGGACGAATCGCCTCTCAATTAAGCAGCCAGGTTTTGGTGACTTCCGACAATCCAAGAAATGAAGATCCGCAAACGATTATAGAAGAAATCGAAGCAGGTATTGAACCGCAAAATCTAAAAAAATCAATTTCAATTTTAGATAGGGAACAGGCGATAAAAACAGCTGCAAAACTCGCTAAAAAAGGCGACATCATTTTAATTGCCGGCAAAGGCCATGAAACTTATCAGGAAATACAAGGTAAAAGATCGCATTTTGATGATTATGAGCAGATTACCAATCAGTTAAACCTCATAGAAAGCTAATATTATGTTATATTATTTATTCGAATATTTAGACAAACATTACGATCTGGTAGGCGCGGGCTTATTTCGGTACATCTCGTTTCGTTCCGCGATGGCTTTCAGTATTTCTTTGCTGTTTTCAACCATTTACGGAAAGAAAATCATCAACTATTTGCAATTAAAACAAGTTGGCGAATCAGTTAGAGATTTAGGACTGGAAGGACAAGTTGAAAAAGCGGGCACACCAACAATGGGAGGGATCATCATTATTTTGGCGACACTTATTCCCGTATTGTTATTTGCGCAAATAGACAATGTGTATATCGTATTGCTAGTGGTCACTACTTTATGGATGGGAACTATTGGTTTTTTGGATGATTATATTAAAATATTTAAACAAGATAAAGCCGGATTAAAAGGAAGATTCAAAATTTTAGGCCAGATTACCTTGGGAATTTTTGTGGGTTCTATGCTTTATTTTCATCCAAGTGTCACGATGAAAGAAAAACTTCCTACAAAATACCAATATATTACTGAGGATGGCGTGCAAGTATTGTTTGCCGATGCCAAAAAGTCAACAAAGACCACTATTCCTTTTGTAAAAAATAATGAATTGGATTATGCATCAGCTTTGGCTTTTTTAGGAACTGGCTATAAAAAATATGCTTGGTTAATTTTTATTCCCATTGTCATATTTATTATTACCGCAGTATCAAACGGCGCAAATTTAACCGATGGAATTGACGGATTGGCAGCGGGTTCATCGGCTATAATCGTCCTGACCCTGGGCATTTTTGCTTGGGTTTCCGGGAACATCATTTTTGCCAATTATTTGGACGTGATGTACATTCCGAACTCTGGTGAAATGACCATTTTTATTGCCGCTTTTGTGGGTGCTTTAATCGGGTTTTTATGGTACAATACCTTTCCTGCACAAGTTTTTATGGGCGATACGGGAAGTTTAACCATTGGTGCCATTATCGCAGTTTTGGCTATCGCCGTGCGAAAAGAATTGCTCATTCCTATTTTAGCAGGCATTTTTTTAGTGGAGAATTTATCGGTAGTGCTGCAGGTAAGTTATTTTAAATATACCAAAAAGAGATTTGGAGAAGGAAGGCGAATATTTAAAATGGCGCCTTTGCACCATCATTATCAAAAATCAGGTTATCATGAAAGCAAGATTGTAACCAGATTTTGGATTGTGGGAATCATGTTGGCCGTATTGGCCATCGTAACCCTAAAGTTAAGGTAAATGAAGTTAGCAATATTAGGAGCGGGAGAAAGCGGCGTTGGAACCGCTATTTTGGGGAAACAAAAAGGATATGATGTTTTTGTTTCAGATCAGGGAATAATTGCTGAAAAATATAAAGAAGTTCTTTTAAATAATGACATTTTATTTGAAGAAGGAAAACATTCGGAATCTAAAATACTTGATGCAGATATTGTGATGAAAAGCCCTGGTATTCCTGAGAAAGTTCCATTGGTAAAACAATTGAAAAGCAAAGGAATTCCTGTAATTTCTGAAATTGAGTTCGCTTCAAAATATACGGATGCAGTGATTGTTGGAATCACCGGTTCAAACGGAAAAACCACCACAACAATGTTGGTTAACCATATTTTGAGAAGGGCAAACCTAAATGCAGGAATGGGTGGAAATATTGGTGATAGTTTCGCGCAACAGGTGGCTGAAAATAGGTACGATATCCATGTGTTGGAGCTGAGCAGTTTTCAGTTGGACGGCATTGTTGATTTTGCGCCGCACATTGCCATTATCACAAATATAACGCCTGATCATTTGGACAGATACGATTACAAGTTTGAAAATTATATCCATTCAAAATTCAGAATAACGGAAAATCAGACAGAAAATGATTTTTTGATTTATGATTTTGACGATGCTGTGATTTCAAATTGGTTAAAAAACAACAAAACAAAAGCCACTTTACTACCTTTTTCGATAGAAAAAGAATTGGAGCAAGGCGTTTATTTAAAAAACGACAACATAATAATCAAATATAAAACGGAAGAAACACTGATGAATATAGCAACTTTAGCTTTAAAAGGAAAACACAATACAAAAAATGCAATGGCCGCTTCAATGGCCACATCGTTGTTAAAAGTTCGAAAAGATACGATCCGTGAAAGTCTGGAAGATTTTGAAGGGGCTGAACACCGATTGGAAATGGTGTTGAAAATTAATGGAGTGCAATATATCAACGATTCCAAAGCAACAAATGTTAACGCAACATTTTATGCATTGGACAGCGTAAAAGCGCCAATAGTATGGATTGTTGGGGGTGTTGATAAAGGAAATGATTATTTAGATTTAATGCCCATGGTTAGGGAAAAAGTAAAAGCAATCATTTGTTTGGGATTGGACAATCAAAAAATAATACAAACTTTTAGCAATGTGGTTGATTTAATTGTTGAAACTGCCGGTGCTGAAGAAGCCGTAAAAGTTGCTTATAAAATTGCCGAAAAAGGAGATTCCGTATTGTTGTCTCCGGCTTGTGCAAGTTTTGATTTGTTTGAAAATTATGAAGATAGGGGAAATAAATTCAAAGAAGCAGTTAGAACATTGTAAATGAATAAAATTCTTAAAAATATAGAAGGAGATAAAGCCATATGGGCAATTGTTACCATCATGGCAATTTTGTCGTTTATGCCGGTTTACAGTGCAAGTACCAATTTGGTTTACGGCACCAATATAGGCACGCCTTTCTATTATTTATTTAAGCATGTTATTTTATTGTCGCTGGGATTTTTAATTATTTATGGCGTTCACAAAATTCCGTTCAGATATTTTAGCGGCGGTTCCGTGTTAATGCTGCCTTTGGTTATTCTATTGCTAATTTACACGCTTTCACAGGGAACTACCATTGGAGGTTCAAACGCCAGCAGGTGGATTGAAATTCCTTTTATCGGTGTGGGTTTTCAAACATCTACTTTGGCCATTTTGGTATTAATGGTTTATGTGTCTCGTTATTTGGCACGAAAAAAGGAAAGTGAAATTACTTTTAAGGAAAGCATTTGGCAATTATGGCTGCCTATAGCAATTACCTTGGCATTAATTTTACCGGCTAATTTTTCAACTACGGCAATCGCATTTTCAATGATATTGATGCTTGCTTTTATTGGTGGTTATCCAATAAAATATTTATTGGCGATTATAGGGATGGGCGCATTGGTTTTGGCCATATTTGTGCTTACAGCCAAAGCATTTCCGGGAGTTTTTCCAAATAGGGTGGATACTTGGATCAGTAGGGTTGAAAATTTTTCAAATCCGAGCGCTGAAGAAGGCTATCAGGTTGAAAAGGCTAAAATTGCCATTGCAACTGGCGGTTTACAAGGACGGGGCCCGGGAAAAAGTATTCAGAAAAACTTTTTGCCTCAATCCACTTCCGATTTTATTTTCGCCATTATTGTTGAAGAATATGGATTGTGGGGCGCTTTAGTGGTGATGCTTATGTATTTCGTCTTGTTGTTCCGCATCGTGATTGCGGCGAAAAAAGCAAGAAGCATTTTTGCCACGCTCCTCATTATAGGTGTTGGCTTGCCCATTATTTTCCAGGCAATCATAAATATGGCTGTAGCCGTTAATTTATTTCCGGTGACCGGACAAACATTGCCGTTAATCAGCAGTGGAGGTACTTCCATTTGGATGACCTGTTTCGCGATAGGAATTATTTTAAGTGTTACCGCTGAAAAAGAAATAGACCCAGATTTGGCCAATGAAGATAACCCTTTAACAGTGTTACATGAAGCAATCGATTAACATCATATTAAGTGGAGGTGGCACCGGCGGGCATATTTACCCGGCTATTGCTATTGCCAATGAGTTAAAGTTGAAATATCCTGATGCTAATTTTTTATTTGTTGGCGCAAAGGATAAAATGGAGATGGAGAAAATTCCGGAAGCGGGATATGCCATAAAAGGGTTGTGGATTTCAGGAATTCAACGAAAATATATTTTAAAAAATTTATCATTTCCGTTTAAATTGGTAAGCAGCTTGTCAAAAGCGTATCAAATTATTAAAGAATTTAAACCGGATATCGTAATTGGCACCGGCGGTTTTGCAAGCGGGCCAACATTATATGTGGCAGGTACACGAAGAATAAAAACACTCATTCAGGAGCAAAACTCCTATCCCGGAATCACTAATAAATTATTGGCAAAAAGAGTCGATAAAATATGTGTGGCCTATGATGGGTTGGAACGTTTTTTCCCTTCAAACAAAATTGTTAAAACAGGAAATCCGGTTCGTCAGGATTTGCTTGAAATTACCGGAAAAGGGGCAGAAGCCAAAAAGTTTTTCAATTTAAAAAACGATAAAAAAACCCTTTTAATTATCGGCGGAAGTTTAGGCGCCAGAGCATTGAATAATTTGATTGAAAAAAATATTGAATGGCTGGTTTCCAAAAATTTGCAGGTGATATGGCAAACTGGAAAATTGTATTATGACGAATTTAAAAAATATGACAGTTTAGAAGGCGTTCAAACACACGCTTTTTTGAACAGGATGGACTTAACCTATGCGGCTGCCGATTTTATCATAAGTCGTGCCGGCGCAGGTTCAATTTCAGAATTGTGTATTGTTGGAAAACCTGTAATTTTTATTCCGTCTCCCAATGTTGCCGAAGACCATCAAACTAAAAATGCCTTGGCGGTGGTGAATAATAATGCGGCTTTGCTGTTGAAAGAATCTGAATTGGACAAGTTTCCATCACTTATGGAAACATTGTTGGAAAATCATGAATTACAGCAGGTTTTAAGTAAAAATATTAAAAAATTGGCATTGCCAAATGCCACAAAGGCTATTGTTGAAGAAATCGTAAAATTAATAAACAGGTAATTGATTTGAATTTAGAGTGTATACATAGTGTTTATTTTGTTGGTATCGGCGGTATCGGTATGAGTGCGATTGCAAATTATTTTAGAAGCAATGGCAAAAATGTTGCAGGGTATGATCGCGTTTCCACAAAAATTACCAAGTCGCTTGAGGATATGGGGATTGCGGTCCATTTTGAAGATTCCGTAAATTTAATTCCATCAGAATTTAATGACAAACAGCACACCATTGTAGTTTATACGCCCGCAATTCCGAAGAATAATTTAGAATTGAATTACTTTTTGGAACATGATTTTACCGTGTTGAAGCGCTCGGAAATATTGGGTGCAATTACCAAAAACACTTTTTGTTTGGCGGTTGCCGGAACTCATGGAAAAACAACAACATCAACTATTTTAGGACATATTTTAAAAGAAGCAGGAACCAATGCCACTTCATTTTTAGGCGGAATTTCAGAAAATTACAACTCGAATTTAATTTTGGGCGGCGATGAAATTTCTGTGGTGGAAGCCGATGAATTTGACCGTTCCTTTTTAAAATTATCTCCAAATATCGCCTGCATCACTTCTATGGATGCCGATCATTTAGACATTTATGGAGAAAAAGCGGAGTTGGAAAAATCATTTATGGATTTTGCCGATAAAGTTTCAGAAACATTGGTCATACGTAAAGGATTGCCTCTAAAAGGAAAAACATTCGGCATTGAAGAAGGAGCCGATTATGATGCAAAAAATTTAAAAGTTCAGGAAGGCGCTTACATTTTTGATGTAAAAACACCTTCAGAAACTATAGAAAATATTAAGATTAACCTACCGGGTAAACACAATGTGCTAAATGCGGTGGCGGCTTTGGCAATGGCAAATATTTTTGGGGTTTCACTCCAGGTCATTGCTGAAGCTTTACTAAATTTTAAGGGAATTGAAAGACGATTTTCTTATAAAATTAAAACAGAAAATTTGGTGCTTATTGATGATTATGCGCACCATCCAACAGAAATTAATGCGGTAGTTGATTCTGTTCGTGAAATGTATCCCACAAAAAAAATTGCGGGAATTTTTCAACCGCATTTATATAGCAGAACAAGGGATTTTATTGATGATTTTGCAGCAAGTTTATCGCGCTTTGATGAGTTGATTTTATTGGACATTTATCCGGCAAGGGAATTGCCCATTGAAGGCGTTACTTCCTCTTGGCTATTGGATAAAATTACCATAAGCAAGAAACAGATTTCTTCAAAAGAGAATTTGGTAAAAAATGTGTTAAAGCTTGATTCACAAGTAATTGTGATGATTGGCGCCGGTGATATTGGTGAATTGGTGGGAGTAATTAAAAATGCGTTGGACCATGAGAATTAACTGGGATTACATTATAGGAATTTTATTGGTATCGTTGGTTGTGTTTTTATATGGTTTTTCAAATCTAAAAAACAGGACTCAAAAAGTAGCGGATATTTCCATTGAATTTGAGCAAGGAGACAACCTTTTTATGGACTACCAAATGGTTAATAAATTGTTAATACAAAATGGTGGAACAGTTAAAAATCTAACAAAATCTGTTATAGATTTACATAATTTGGAAGCAAAAATACAATCACACCCCATGGTAGAAAGTGCTTCGGTTTTTTTAACAGTTGATGGTTTTCTTAAAGCTAAAATTAGACAGCGAACCCCCATTGCCAGAGTGGTAGTGAATAATGAAAGTTATTACATTGACAGACAGGCAAAATCGATGCCTTTATCAGAGAATTTTTCGGCCAGGGTGCTGTTGATTTCGGGGTATGTTAAGGAACAAAACAATGCGGAAATTCAACAATTGGTGACCACAATTTTGGAGGATGAATTTTTAAAAGAACAAATTATTGGGGTAGAAATAAAGCCGAAAAATGAGTATGTTTTGGACACACGAGTTGGTGATCAGAAAATAATTTTAGGAAAAATTGATAATTTGGATCAGAAATTTAAAAATCTGGGCTCATTTTATATTAAAACAATGGCCGATAGTACAATTTATAAGTACGATTCGATCAATTTAAAATACAACAAGCAAGTTGTAGCCACAAATAAAGTAGATTATGGAACACGATGATATTTCGGTAGGATTGGATATAGGAACAACCAAAATTGTTGCTATGATCGGTCGTAGAAATGAGTATGGAAAAATTGAGTTGTTGGGGATTGGTAAAGCCAAAAGTTTGGGCGTACACCGTGGTGTGGTCAATAATATTACACAAACAATACAGTCTATTCAAAAGGCTGTGGATGAAGCGATTGCTGTTTCCGGGATTAAAATTACAGAAACTGTGGTGGGTATTGCAGGGCAACATATCAGAAGTTTGCAACATAGCGATTATATCACAAGGCCAAATTCTGAAGAAGTAATTAGCGAGGAGGATTTGGAAAAATTGGAAAAACAGGTTTATAAATTGGTGATGCTTCCGGGTGAAGAAATTATTCACGTGCTTCCGCAGGAATTCAAAGTTGATGGACAAGGTGAAATTACACAGCCGGTTGGAATGTATGGAGGCAGGCTTGAAGCCAATTTTCACGTGGTTGTAGGGCAAATTTCTTCCATCAGAAATGTTGGAAGATGCATTAAAAGTGCCGGACTAAATTTGGCTGGAATTACCTTAGAACCTTTGGCATCGGCAGAAGCTGTTTTAAGCGCAGAAGAAAAAGAAGCCGGTGTGGCATTGATTGACATAGGCGGAGGAACAACGGATTTGGCAATTTTTAAAAATGGCATTATTCGGCATACCGCAGTAATTCCTTATGGAGGAAATGTGATTACCGAAGATATTAAAGAAGGCTGCTCAATTATTGAAAAGCAGGCTGAATTGTTAAAAACAAAATTTGGATCGGCGTGGCCGGGGGAAAATAAAGACAACGAAATTGTTTCGATTCCGGGATTGCGCGGAAGAGATCCTAAAGAAATTACGCTAAAAAATCTGTCTAAAATTATCCATGCAAGGGTAGTTGAAATTATTGAACAGGTTTATTTGGAAATTAAAAATTACGGGCACGAAGAACCTAAGAAAAAATTAATAGCCGGAATCGTTTTAACTGGAGGCGGAGCAGAATTAAAACATATAAAACAACTGGTTGAATACATTACAGGAATGGATACCAGAATTGGTTATCCGAATGAAAACTTGGCTGGGGATTCAGATGAAAGTTTATCAAGTCCGCAATATGCAACGGCGGTCGGACTTTTAATGAACGGATTGAATAAAATTGAGAAAGCGAAAAAAGCCAAAACTGTTCAGCAGCACGTTCAAGAAAAAACCAAAACCGAGGAGGCTAAAGCGGAAGCTAAAAAAGAAGCGCCAGTTATTGAAGAACCTAAAGAACCTAAAAAGTCCATTTTTGATAAATGGGGCGATAAATTCAGGGACTTTTTAGACAATGCCGAGTAACGAGTAATAAGAAAAAATTAATTATAGAATAATCCAATAAATATATATTATGAGCAGTTCAGATTTTAGCAACATTTCATTCGATTTACCAAAAAATCAGTCCAACGTTATAAAAGTTATTGGAGTTGGCGGAGGCGGCAGCAATGCCGTAAACCATATGTATTTGCAAGGAATTGACGGCGTTGATTTCGTTATTTGCAATACAGATGCACAGGCGTTGCAAAACAGCCCAATCCCAACAAAAATTCAATTGGGCGTTTCATTAACCGAAGGATTGGGCGCAGGCGCAAACCCAGAAGTTGGGGAACAGGCGGCCATGGAGAGCATTCAGGAAATTAAACAAATGCTGTCTTCCAATTCAAAAATGGTGTTTATCACTGTTGGAATGGGTGGAGGAACAGGAACCGGTGCAGCTCCGGTAATTGCAAGAGTTTCCAGGGAGTTGGATTTATTAACCATTGGTATTGTGACAATTCCTTTCGGTTTTGAAGGTAAAATGCGAAATGACCAAGCTTATAAAGGAATTGAGAAATTGCGTGGATATGTAGATTCCTTAGTGGTAATTAATAATAACAAACTTAGAGAAGTGTATGGAAATCTTGGTTTTAAAGCCGGATTTTCAAAAGCCGATGAAGTGCTGTCCACGGCAGCTCGCGGAATCGCCGAAGTAATTACGCACCACTACACCCAAAACATTGATTTAAGAGATGCTAAAACTGTGCTTTCAAATAGCGGAACTGCCATAATGGGTTCTGCAAGTGCTTCTGGTGAAAACAGATCTGAGATTGCAATTTCTAGAGCATTGGATTCCCCTTTGTTAAACGACAATAAAATCACGGGCGCCAAAAATGTATTGCTGTTAATTGTTTCCGGATCCGAAGAAATTACAATTGATGAAATAGGGGAGATCAACGATTATATTCAAGCTGAAGCTAAGTCCAACGTAAATATTATTATGGGTGTTGGTGAAGATGAATCGTTAGGCGATGCCATTTCGGTTACCATTGTAGCCACGGGTTTTAACAAAGACCAACAACATGAAATCTCAAATACCGAAGCCAAAAAAATAATTCACACGCTTAATGACGATCAGGAAGCGACTTTCGATTTTGCTGAAAAAAGAATTGTAAAGGAACCTTCCATGAAACAAATCAGTCAGCCGGAGTTCAAAATTCCTTCGTCAACGCCAAATGTTGAAGATAAAATAATATTTGATTTGGGCGATGAAATTGAAGTTGACTTTGAGCTCATTTCAACAACTGAATTTATAAAAAATATTGAGGTGGTTTATGAAGAAATTGCTTTTCAAACGGATAATGATTTTATAATTACTTCATTTATTCCTGAAAAAGAAGAAATTCTTCTTCAAGTTGAAGAAGAAAAACAAATATCTTTTACGTTCGATTTGCCAATTTCAGAATTTAAAAATAAAACGCAGGTTGAAGAGCCTAAAGTGAATATCAATGCCATTGACGTTTATGACCATCAACATGTTAAAACGATTAAAAAGGTAGAGGAGGATGTTTATTTTACCTTGGAAGATTATACAGAATTGGAAGATAGCCTCATAAATGCATCTAAACCTGCCGTTATTGAAGATAAATCAAATGACGAGATGAACTTCACGCTTCGATCAAAAGCCGAAATTGACATAAAAGAATATGAGGTTATTGATTATAAAGAGGTTTCTCCGTTAGATCTAACAATTGCTGAATTGCAGCAAAGAGCCGCTGACAGAAGAGAGAAAATGAAAAATTTTAATTATAAATTCATCAATAAATTAAATAAAAATATTGACGAAATAGAAAAAGAACCAGCTTATAAAAGAATGGGCGTTGAATTGGACCAAACCTCACATTCATCAGAATTTTATCAATCCAGAACAACTTTGGAAATTGATGACACTGATTCCATTCAATTTCGCTCAAACAATTCTTTTTTGCATGACAATGTAGATTAAAAAGTAGCCCAAAGACAAAAAACTTAGATTTAATTTCTAAGTTTTTAGCTCGAAAATCTTCTTGTAATAATGAAGATTTTCGAGTTCTTTTTTTTTATCTTTGCCCAATAAAATTCTACGATTATGAGTTTACAGGAAAAGATAATGGACAAGATGAAAGAGGCGATGAAAACTAAAGACAAAGTTGCTTTAGAATCGTTAAGAGCCATTAAGTCTGAATTGTTACTGATTCAAACAAAAAGTGCAGCTTCAGAAGAATTGACAGAAGATGATGAAATTAAATTGCTCCAAAAACTGGTTAAACAAAGAAAGGACAGTGCAGCCATTTATAAAGAACAAGGCCGAAATGATTTGGCGGAACCTGAATTGGCTCAAGTGGAAGTGATCTCCCAATTTTTACCTGTGCAAATGAGTGATGAGGATGTTAAAAAAGCGGTGGCTGAAATTATGAAATCAGTGGGCGCAACTTCCATGAAAGATATGGGAAATGTAATGGCTCTGGCTTCAAAACAATTGGCTGGAAAAGCTGACGGAAAATCAATTTCCACTGCAGTAAAACAATTATTAGGATAATTATAAGGCCTCGTGGCGCAACTGAATAGCGCACTGGATTTCGGCTCCAGCGGTTGTAGGTTTGAATCCTACCGGGGTCACTAGAGTAAAGATCAAACAAACCTAAATCCTTGTAAACCCTATGTTTTACAGGGATTTATTTTTTTGAGACTATCATATTATATGATATTATTTCATATATTAGGTTCACAAATCGGTCAACAAAATGCAAACACAAATTTTGTTGACCGGTAAGATTAAAAAAAACGTGGGAGAGCCTGTAATTATTAATGATTTTGCAAGTTGTGATTTCATAAAATACGGTCTAAATCGGACATAAAATTTCAATAGTTGGTCAACTAATCGGTCAATTAATGTATCTATAGTATAAATAGTATTGGCAGAATTGGCCATTATTCGCTATGGGAGAGTTAGCACAACTTGTTGAACTAGGTGTTTTCAAGGCTCCAACTTCTAAAGGCAAAGGCGCGAAGTATACTTTAATTTAATTGGCCGCTTATTGGCCATCATAATAAAAATATTACTTAAAATATCTAGCATTTAATGTCAATGCATCCTAACCCTGTACAAGGCCAAGTTACCTTTAATGAAAATGAATATGGAAATATATGATGAGGAAAGAATATATAAAAATTGGTCAGCATGTTTCAGTAGTATATATTTGGAATTTTATAGCATATCGTCTATAATTATCAATATTTTTAAGGTAAATAAACCAGATGAAAAATTATAATGTAAATTGTATTAAAAGGGACACCTTAATTCTTACTGGAAAAGGGGATGATCCCTTATGGAATAAAGCGGAACTATTAACCGTTTTTGTTTCTCCCTGGGATATTAAAAAGCCAAAAAAAATAGAATTCAAAGCAATGTGGGATACCAAAAATCTATTTTTTTGTTTTACTATTTTTGACAACGTCATTCATATTGATAAAACAGACAATAGTTTTGAGAGTATCGGAAATTCTGATCGGGTAGAACTTTTTTTTAGAACAAGCGCATCACTTAATCCATACTATTGTTTAGAAATAGACCCTACGCCAAGAATTATGGATTTTAAAGCTTATCCAAATAAAAATTTCAACTTTGAATGGAATTGGCCAATAAATGACCTTACTGTTAAATCCCAAATAAATAGTAATAATTTTACGGTTGAAATAGCAATTAGTATAAAATCATTAAATAGCTTAAATCTAATTAAGGAAAATAAGATTGAAGCTGGAATTTTTCGCGTAAAATATAAGGAACTCGAAAATTTAATTTTTGAGCCTACATGGATTTCCTGGGTAAATCCAAACACAGAAAATCCTAACTTCCATACGCCTGAATCTTTTGGGGTGTTAAATTTAAAGGAATGCTAAAAATTAAATCATATAATTTTTAGCATTTTCAGTAGTAACAATATCAATGGGTAAAAGTTGCTCAGACGGAATTTCTTTATCAAAAATGAAATATTCGATAAGACTTGTTATTCCAAGATAAGCTTGTCTTTTTGGGTTCTGGTGAATTAAAAAATCAATGGCATTTTTGTTTAAATAGTCTATATTATTTTCGATTAAATCATAACCAACCAAAGCAATCTTTTTGTCTTTAATTTTTGAAGTAATTTCGGCCACTTGATAGGCTTTTGAGGTAGTAACAAAAATTCCGGCTAAGTTTGAATGCATATTTAAAAAATCTGTAAGCTTAATGTTAAATTGAGGATGCTTCAATTTACAAGTTAAAATCTCAAATTTACCTCCTCCCAATTCACTAAAATAATTTCTGAACCCCTTTTCCTTTTCCTGCATGTGAACTGCATTCTTGTATTTTTCATCAATATGAATAATTACAACCAATCCTTTTTGAAGAAGTAAATCCAACAAACGAGCCGCAACTCTTCCGCTTTGAAATAGATCTTGACCAACAAAACTTTTTATGGCACTTGATTGAAGTTGGTTATTAAATGTACTTGAAATAATCCCTAATGAATTGTAGTTTTCTATGACACCGAGTGCTTCTTTATAAAATAAGGGCACTAGTAAAACAGCATCTGGTGAGGTTTTTAATAGGACTTCATTCATTTCTAAAAATGAGGATGTACTATTGTGATTAAAGAAAAAAATTTCTACTGCTATATTAAAAGATTTGAATTCATTTTTAGCCGCAGTTATTCCTTCAGTACATGGCTGCCAATAAGGATCATTTTTAGGATTAGGCAATAAAACACAAATGCGGTATATTTTGGAGTTCTTTAAATTTCGTGCAATTAGATTTGGTTGATAGTCAATTCTGTCCAGAACTGCATTTACCTTATCAAGAGCTACTTGTGATACTTTTCCTCTTTTATGTAATACTCTATCAACAGTTCCTTTAGAAACTTTTGCCAATTCTGCAATATCTTTAATTGTGTAAATTTTTTCCATAAAAACAAAGATAAAAAAATTAATGATTTAAATCTAAACTAATTGTGCTCGATAACACTATTTTAGTGTGTACGAGCACAATTTATCACTTTTTTCTTTTTTTATAAATTATTAATAAATAAATTAGCACAATAATAATTAAGTTTCAGTTGTAATTATTGTAATTTAAATAGGTTATTAATTTGATATACAGAATGTTAAGAAAAAAATAATAAATAAAATGAATTTATATTTTTCAAATAGAAACTTCTGCTAATAGGATATTTTCGCAATGAGCACTATTTAATAAATATATATTTGCTGAAAACAATAAAAAACTAACGTGGATAATATCAATATTAAATGAATAAAATAAAACCAACTCTCGTAATGCCAATCTCAGGTATTGGAATTCGCGTCCATCATCTATAAGAACATTGAAGTAGAATTTACTAGGAAAATTGTATAAAAAGAAATGTTAAGAAATCAAAATATTTATCCATCAAAACCCTGATAATATGATAATTGAGCAGCTAAAATTTGTATTTAATCAGTTTGATCATATATCTAAATTTCTGTCCTATGAGGTGTTAGCTTCTGGACATATTAATGATACTTATTTAATTAGAACAACCCAAAAACCACATTTTGTATTACAGCGTGTTAATCATATCGTATTTAAAGATGTTGCAGGACTTATCGCCAACAAGGTTAATGTAAGCAAACACTTGCAGAAAAAAATGGCATATCTATCTGAAAGCGAATTAAAACGGCGTGTACTTTCCTTTGTAAAAACAAACAAAGGAGAATATTATTATTTAGATAAAGATGGAAATTATTGGAATTTGATGATTTACATTGATGACAGTAGAACCTATGAAACAGTAAACAATGAAGAAATTGCCTATGAAGGAGGAAAATTATTTGGTCAATTTTTAAACCTCACAAGTGATTTTGAAGCAACAAAACTAGTGGAGGTAATTCCTAATTTTCACAATATGTCATTTCGTTATGCGCAATTTGAAGATGCTTTATTAGTTGCTTCAACTCAGAGACTGGATCAAGCAAAGAGTTGCATTAAACTGGTTGAGGAATCAAAAGTAGAAATGCACATTATTCAAAATCTAAAGGACAATGGTGAAATAAAATTAAGAGTTACCCATAACGACACCAAAATATCAAATGCGCTTTTTGATTTAAACAATAAAGGACTTTGTGTAATTGATACAGATACGGTAATGCCGGGAATTGTTCATTATGATTTTGGTGATGCGATAAGAACTATCTGCAATACAGCCGCTGAAGATGAAAAGAATTTGGATCTGGTAAATTTTAATTTGGGGTTTTATAAAGCTTATGTTAAAGGGTTTCTGGAAGAGATGAAATCGGCATTGTCACCAATAGAAATAAAATACCTTCCTCTCGGTGCAAAAACTATGATATTTATTATGGCAATTCGCTTCTTGACAGATTTTTTAAATGGAGATATTTACTATAAAACAGATTATCCTGAACACAATTTGGATCGTGCTAAAAATCAATTTAAACTGAT
>Ga0156193_142_pt1 | contig 20139 bp, 20 predicted proteins | sample RifCSPlowO2_12_FD_107846 | JGI IMG/M metagenome (GOLD analysis project Ga0156193, IMG submission 107846) | Flavobacteria bacterium RIFCSPLOWO2_12_FULL_35_11
TGCAGTAGCGCAATGACGGTTTTAATGGTTAACTTTGAACTTTCACCTTTATACTTTAAACTTTTTTAATGCGTAACACCTTTGCTTCCCAATACCCGCGTAAATGTCAGCACTAAAATTTTTAGGTCAAATAAAAACGATTTTCTTTCGAGATATTCTTTTTCATAGGCCACTTTATCTTCCAGTGACAATTCGTCCCTTCCGTTGATTTGCGCCCATCCCGTGATGCCCGGTTTTAGTTTGTGAACACCGGCCGCAACGCGCAACGCCATTAAATCGTCCTGGTTGTACAATGCGGGACGCGGACCCACAAAAACCATTTCTCCCTTTACAATGTTAATTAAATTGGGCAACTCATCCAAGCTTAACTTGCGCAGTAAGCGTCCAATTTTAAGAACGTACTGTTCCGGATTTTCCAACAAATGTGTGGCCACATTTGGTGTGTTCTTTTTCATGCTGCGAAACTTGTAAATGTTGAAAAATGAATAGTTGATCCCCACCCTGTTTTGCTTGAAAAAAACAGGGAAACCGTCTTCAAAGAAAATGAGCAAGGCCACCGTAATAAATATGGGGGAAAGTAAGAGGAGCATTAAAAGTGAAAGTATTCTGTTTAGCATAAAACGGATGCTGTTTTTATCTTAATCGTTAAAAAAATTACAGCAGCCCTAAAAGATATTCGCCATAACCCGACTTCTGCAATGGTTCTGCAAGTGCTTTTAATTGCAAATCATTTATGAAACCTTGTCTCCAGGCAATTTCTTCGATGCAACCCACTTTCAATCCCTGACGATCTTCAATGACCTGTACAAACTGTCCAGCCTGCATTAAACTGTTAAAAGTGCCGGTATCCAACCAAGCGGTTCCTCTGCTCAAGATTCCCACTTTCAAAGCGCCTTTTTCCAAATATACCTTGTTCACATCGGTAATTTCATATTCTCCTCGCGGACTTGGCTTGATATTCTTGGCGATTTCCACCACTGAATTGTCATAAAAATACAAACCGGGTACCGCATAATTTGATTTGGGCTTCAAAGGTTTTTCTTCAATAGAAAGTGCCTTTAGATTTTTATCAAATTCAACCACACCATAGCGTTCAGGATCTGACACATGATAAGCAAAAACAACGCCTCCTTCCGGATTTTTATTAGATTGCAATAACTCATCCATATTGGAACCAAAGAAAATATTATCTCCCAATACCAAAGCCACGCTATCATCGCCTATAAATTCTTCCCCTATCACAAAAGCCTGTGCCAAACCATTAGGAATGGCTTGTTCCGCATATGTAAATTTACAGCCAATTGCAGCCCCATCTCCCAATAATTTTTCAAAATTAGGTAAATCATGAGGCGTTGAAATGATCAAAATCTCACTAATTCCTGCCGTCATCAAAGTGGACAACGGATAATAAATCATCGGTTTGTCATATACCGGCATCATTTGTTTGCTCATTGCCAATGTTAACGGATGTAAACGAGTACCTGACCCACCTGCTAATATTATTCCTTTCATATTATACGAATTTTTATTACGAATTAATCCAAATTATTGCGAATTAATCTGAATTTTTTGAGTTTAATATTCTTTTATAAGTTAAAGAGGGTGTGCCAAAATTAATCAACATTCCCAATTCCATTTTTGTACATTTTAAATAATTTTTCAACTGCGCGTTAAAAACAACCGGCATTTGAGATACTGCTTTTATTTCCAAAACAATAGTATCAAAACAAACAAAGTCTGCTCTGTACTGTTTTTTCAATTTCTGATTTTCATAAAATAATTCCAATTTCACTTGTTTTTTAAAAGGGATATTTTGGATTTGAAATTCCTTTTCCAGTGCTTCTTCATAAACCGCCTCCAAGAATCCTGCACCTAATGAACGATGTACTTTCATACAAGCACCAATAATTTTAAAGCTTTCTTCTTTATAAACTATTTTATCTATGGAGTCCATTCGAGAAATTCAGTTTAATTCGGATTAATTTGCAGCATACTGTTTATTGTAATATTCCTGGTATTTCCCGGAAGTCACATTATTTAACCAAGTTTCATTTTCTAAATACCAATCAACTGTTTTAGACAATCCTTGTTCAAATGTTACGGAAGGTTTCCAACCCAATTCCTTATTTATTTTGGTTGCGTCGATGGCATAGCGTTTGTCGTGTCCCGGACGGTCCTTGATATAGGTTATTAATTTTGCAGAACTGCCTGGTTCTCTGTTAAGTTTTTTGTCCATCAATTCGCAAAGCAATTTTATCAAATCAATATTTTGCCACTCATTAAAGCCCCCAATATTATAAGTTTCTCCTATTTTTCCTTGATGAAAAGCAAGGTCGATAGCTACGGCGTGGTCAACAACATACAGCCAATCTCGGGTATATTTTCCATCACCATATACCGGCAATGATTTTCCTTGCACTATATTATGAATAAACAGCGGAATCAATTTTTCAGGAAACTGATTGGGTCCGTAATTGTTTGAACAGTTTGAAATCATGTAGGGCAATTTATAGGTTTCCCCATAAGCACGCACAAAATGATCAGAACTCGCTTTACTCGCAGAATACGGTGAATTTGGATCGTAGGATGTTGTTTCTGTAAACAATCCCGTTTCACCTAATGTTCCATAAACCTCATCGGTGCTTACGTGGTAAAAAAGCTTGTCAGTAAAATCATCTTTCCAACAATCTTTTGCCGCATTTAATAAATTAACGGTTCCTATCACATTTGTTCTCACAAAGGCCAAGGGATCGGTAATAGACCGGTCTACGTGCGATTCTGCAGCCAAGTGAATCACTTTGTCAAATTTATATTTGGTAAATAACTGATTTATTTCTTCGGCATTGTTGATGTCTGCTTTTATAAAAGTATAGTTGGATTCTTTTTCAATATCCACTATATTCTCCAAATTTCCGGCATACGTGAGTGTATCCAAATTAAATATCTGGTATTGCGGATATTTTTTTACGAAAAGTCGTACGACGTGGGATCCTATAAAACCGGCACCGCCTGTGATTAGTATTTTTTTCATATTAATTTTAGTTTTATGTTTTATCTTTATTATATGTTGTTAATGTGACTATATTAAATTCTGCTTAGGGATGGCGTAAAAAATAAAATTCATTTTTTGTTTGCCACGGCCCTGCCTTCGACTCCGCTACTTTTGACGTTTTTATTTATACTACTAAATTTCAATAAGTTGCATATTTAACTCAATTGCTTTTTTTAGAATAAAAATTATCCCCAGGAATGACATATTTTCTTTTTCCATTGATGAAAAAGAAACAAAAAATCTAGTCTGATGATCTTTTTCTGTAAAATGAATTGAACTTTTTTAAATCCACATCACCCAGACCGCCTCTCCCAACCTTTTGCCAGCCGCAAGGCTCTTTGGGTTGCTCCGTCGGCCATTATGACTGAAACTTCATTTTATGAGATCCTGAAACAAGTTCAGGATGACGTATTTGATATTTTAAAACGAACCTGCCTGCCGGCAGGCAGGAAAAATCATAGGACGGGCTTCTTTGATTTGTTTACAAATTATGTTTAGAACTTATTTTTAAGATATTTAGAACACCTATTTCAGTAAAAAAGTAAAAGCTCAATGTCTATAAATTAATGATTTGAGATCAGTGACCATAATAAGTGACAGATTGCCGCAGTCGCCACTTCATTTCATTTCGTTGCTCCATCGCAATGACGCCCTTTTTTTTGTCCTTCTAGGTACGAGGAAACTCATCATGGTTAGCTCGTTTGATCTTATTCCTTCTTTGTCGGGCAGGAGCGATATTTGAAAAACTTTATATTTTAAACGCTAAGCATTTTTTTAAACTTTCTTTATAATCCGGCACTACAACGCCAAAAGTGTTTTTTATTTTGGTTTTATCCAATAATGAATATTGCGGACGTTTCGCTGGCGTCGGATAGGCTGACGATGGAATTCCGCTAACTTTACAATCAAAATTTCCTAGCTCCTGAATAGCCAATGCAAATTCATACCAACTAATTTCTCCTTCATTGGAAAAATGATAAATACCCGCCTGCCAGTGATTGTGCGTTACTATTGTCATAATCGCTTGGGCCAAATCTGCTGCATAAGTAGGACTGCCTATTTGATCATTTACCACATTTAAGTTCTCCCTTTCATGCATCAATCGGGACATTGTTTTTACAAAATTATTTCCAAAACTGGAATACACCCAAGAAGTTCTGATAATGATTGAATTTGGATTTTCTTGTAAACAAGCCTTTTCACCTGCCAACTTGGTAATACCATAAACATTGATAGGATTCGTTGGCGCGGTTTCAGTCAAAGCAATAGCTGTGGTACCATCAAAAACATAATCGGTAGAAATATGGATCAATTTACGGTCATTGGCCCGACTCCATTTTGCCAGTACGGCAACTGCCTGGTGATTTAATACATCCGACAATTCACCCTCGGACTCTGCTCTGTCCACTGCAGTATGAGCCGCACAATTGATAATAAACTGAGGATTAAATGTGGTCAATTTAGTTTCTAAATCTACCAAATTACACAAATCCAGTTCGTCTATATCCGTAAAAACCCATTCAAACTGCGCATAATTTTTTGACAATACTGTTAATTCAGAACCCAATTGTCCTTTGGATCCGGTAACTAAAATTTTTTCTCTTTTATTCAAAACGTCCATCTATTTCGTTAAAATCAGATAAGATTAAATCCTTTTCTGAAACAATAACTTCCTTAGGATTTAATTGCCAATCAATCGCCAAGGTCGGATCATCATAACGGATTCCTCTTTCACTTTCTTTATGATACATTTGATCCACTTTATAAAGCACTGAAGCTGTTTCACTTAAAACCGAAAAACCGTGGGCAAAGCCGTGTGGCACCATCAATTGTTTTTTATTATCCGCACTTAAAACCACACTGAAATGTTGGCCATAAGTAGGTGAGTTTTTGCGTAAATCAACGGCCACATCTAAAATTTCACCTTCCAACACACGGACTAACTTGGCTTGTGCAAAAGGATTAATCTGTAAATGTAAGCCACGAATTACGCCACGTTTGGAGAAAGATTGGTTGTCTTGTATAAATTGGTGTTTTATCCCGTTTTCATGAAACTTTGCTTTGTTGTAAGCTTCAAAAAAATAACCTCGCGAATCTTCGAAAATCTTAGGGGTTATGATCACTAAATCTTGTAATGGTGTTTTATCAATTGTCATTGTTTATTCTTATTTTTTGAATTCTTCTTTGATTTGGGTTTAAATTTTGTTTAGAACTTGTTTTTAACTTTAATCCTTTTTAAGTATTTGGTAATTCAATCTAAGTTTATTCTCTTCTTACTTTTTTGCATCGCCCAAAAAAGTAACAAAAAAGTCTAGTCTGATGATCTTTTTCTGTAAAATTATTGAATTTTTTTAACCCCAGCATCCAGACCGCCTTTCCCACCGCTTCACCTGCAGCGAGGCTCTTTGGATTAGCTCCGTCAGCCAACGCTAAAAATTTCAATATTTTAAAACGAAAAAAATCATAGGACGATTCTTCCTTGATTTGTTTTCTAATTATGTTGAACTTGAATTTTCACCTTTGAGCTTTCAGCTTTTAACGCCAACGCGCCAGCTGGCCCTATCGCTAAAAATGTTTACTAAACATTTTTTAACGCTCTGTCCTAAAAGAACCGAATGTTCTCAACAATCCATCTTTTGCCTTTACGGGAAATGGTTTGCCAATGGCTTGCTTTATTTTTGCATTGCTCACCACATAACGCTCGGTTAGTTTTTGCAGGCGTTCTGTGTTTAATGGCAAGTGCAATTTATCCCCTAATTTTGCCATACGGTTGATGAGGCCTTTTGGAATAGCTAATATTTTCGCTTGCTTGTTTTTAGAAATTGCGATTAATTGTATCAATTGGTTGGTTGAAAGCGGCGCATCATCTGCCACATTGTAAACTCCTGACGGAATGTTATTTTGTGACAATAATTCCTTTATCACAAAACACAAATTTTCTATGGATAAAAATGAACGTTGGTTCTCAAAGGCACCCAACGGCCAAGGAAAGCCTTTGCTGACCAAACTGTACAACAAGTTAAGATTTCCTTTATTTCCGGGACCATGAATCATGCAGGGACGTAATATGTATACTTTTTTAGTTGCAGGCAAATTGGCCATGAGATAGGCTTCTGACATTTGTTTTGATTTCCCATAGGCTGTAACAGGATTTGGTACTTCGACTTCGCTCAGTATCCCATCAACCGAATCAGCAACGGCTTTTACCGAGCTGATGTAAATAAATTGCTGGGCACCGGAAGCTAAAAATTGATCGTATAATTTTTTGGTAAGCTCATAATTTACCTCAAAATATTCACTGTCATTTGAAGTTTTTTTGAGGTCGTGGGCTTTGCCGGCTAGATGAACTATCGCATCATAGAAACTATTATCCTTCAGGAACATTTCATAAGTTAATCCTATCGGTTTTTCACCTCTTGAAATACCTGTTACGTCAAAATCATTTTTTAAGTATGATTTAAGATTTTGCCCAACAAAACCATTCATTCCGGTAATGAAAACTTTATTTTTCATAAAGTATTTATTTTATTCTAGAATTTTAAAAAAACTATTTATTAAATCAATTAAATACACGATTGAAATACTTTATCATACTTGCCAATAATATTATCCCAGGTATATCTTTTAACTGCAATTGATTTTAAATTACTCCCTATCAATTGGGCATCAATTTTACCATTTAAAAAATCACTAATAACCGCTTTAAGATCTGATATCGTATTAAAATATATTGCAGAATTTTCAGTAGTTTCAATATTGTAATCGACACCATAAGCAACACAACACAACCCCAAATTCATAGCTTCTACCAATGATGGATTGGTTCCCCCGACACTATGTCCATGAATATAAATACCACAATTTGACCTTAATTCATCAAGTGTTTTTTGCTCATATATGGGATCTAATAGCATCAAGTTCTTGTAATCAAGATACTTCTTTCTGAGTTCTATACCATAGCTGCTAAAATTCCAATTTCCAATCAAAACTAAAGTTAATTTTGAATCTTTAAAGGCCTCCAGAATTAAATCAATATTGTTTTCCGGTTCAATTCTACATACTTTAAAAGCATATTTTCTAGCTTCAATATTGTATTTGTTTTTTGCTTCAGCACTAAGTTCCATATTAAGGACATGGTCACCTCCGTATTCAATTAATACCGAATCTTTAGAATACTCTTTTTTTAGATATTCTTGAATTACAACATTATCAGCTATTACAATATCAGATAAGTTTACTCCTAACTTTTCAGATAATTTCAAAAATGCTTTAATATATTTATTCCATTTACCTCTTTTCCATTCTGCTCCGTCGGGATTTAATATTATTTTTTTATTGAAAAGCTTGATTAACGGCAAGAATATACACCCCGATGTGCCAAGTATCAATAGTATATCATATTTAAAACAGGCATCTAAAATTGATACACCATCATATAAAACACTTTGAGCACCATTAGCCTTAAGTGGAATTATTTTTATTTTTGCTCCATTATATTCTTTCAAGCCTTTAATAGCAGTATATGAACTAGTGTAAACAACAATCTCATATTTATCACTTAATGAAGAAGTTAAATGGTTCAGTAATTGATCCCATCCTCCATAACGACCCGGTAATCCATTAGTTCCTATAATTGCAATCTTTTTTCTCATTTTTATATTTTGAAAATGTTAATTAAAAAGTTTATTAGTTGATTTGATTACTACATCAGCTTACTCATTAATATTTATATTTATCCTATTACAAGTTTTATTTTATTCATAAAAACATCAAAAGAAAAATTTTTAGACATTTTTATCGCTTCATTTGACATTTCTTTATATTTAGCATCATTATCCAACATCAATCTAATTTTATTAATTAGTTCCTCAGTTTTCCGAGAATCAACTTTGTACCCATTTATTCCTTCAGTTACAAGTTCCGTAATTCCGCCAACAGGTGGTATAATACAGGGAAGGCCATAACTCATTCCTTCTAAAATTGTAAGCCCAAAGGTTTCAATTATTTGACTTGGATTGGAAAGATTCATAATTAGATTTGATTTGGCATAAAACGGATGCAAATCCATCTGTGTTTCTACAATTTGCAAATTCGAAATATTTTTATATTCCTTAAATAATTCCGAGATTTCTTGTTTTGAAGCATCACAGACTAAGACAAAATTATATTCATTTAGCAAAAGTGCCAATTTGCAAAATTCAAATACCCCTTTATATTCCCTTGCAGACGAAACCATTAATATTTGTTTCTGGTTTACTGCCTCATTTTTTAAAATTTGATTTGCATAAAATTCTAAGGGGAGTGAATTATAAACGACACTTGCCTTTTGCTTTGATTTGACATCTAACTGATTTAATACATATTCTGAAACACAAATGATTTTAGTGGCTGTAATTTGTACTATAAAAAAAAGAAAACTCGTGAAAAATGACTTTTTAGGGTAAGCCTCGTGAATATGATATATAACTTTATTACCTCTTAATTTTGCTAAAATTGCCGGTAAAAAAGGCTGGATGGTATTTAGATAAACAATGGCATTTCTATTCCTTTTTAAAAGCAACAGTGTTGCTAAAAATTGAAATTTCAGAAATTGAAAAAGTCTACCTATTATATTTTTTTTAAAAACATAAGATATATTTATTTTTTGCGCACAATTAACATCAGATAAAAATCCTTTATTGTTCAATGATGTTAGAAGCGTAACATCATAATTTTCGTTAAACAATCCATTTATTACTGTTGCCAAAACATTAGGACTTCCCGTAAATCCATTTAGAAGATGAATACACACTATTTTTTTTTTCATTTACATTCGCTCTTTTTTTTCCAATTTTCAATTGCTAACTCATAATAACCATTGAATAACTGTCTCCGTTTACTCCAAGTATGTGATTTCATACATTCTGACACTCCTTTTGACAAATCATTAATTTTATTGGGATTTTCAATAAAATTGGAAATTGTAAAAGCTAAATCTTCTTTAATCTGTTCAACTGAATTAATACCAATTTTAACTCCACATTTGTCACATACGACATCCTTCATCCCACAGTGATTTAAAGTTATAGTTGGGATACCATTAGTCATTGCTTCAAAGAGAACAGTAGTTGTGGCTTCTCCCAAACTAGTTATAATGTGCAAATGAATTGATTGAAGTAGATTTTGCACTTTACTTCTTTCTATATGACCGTGCCAGGTTAACTTGTCATTAATTTGCTTTTCTCTTGCACGCAGTTGCATTTTTTCTTTAATAGAACCCTCCCCTAAAATATGCAAATGCCAGTTTTGATTTTTTATTTTAACCAAAGCTTCAATTAAAAAATTAATTGATTTATTTTCATCAATTCTTCCAATCCATACAATATTTAATGTTTCACCTTCTTTTAGAGTTTTATAAGTTAAAGTTGTATTTAAATCAGATAGAACAATCCCATTTTCTGGAATATTAATGGATTCTATATTATACTCTTTTTTTACAATATCTTTATTTTCACTTGTTGCCGTAAGAAGTAAATCAGTTTCTGTAAGAGCTTTTTTTAGTCGTCTATTAAATTTAAACTGAATTGTGTTCACACAATTTCGAATAGTAAAAAAAATTCTGCTTTTTAAACTTAAATCTTTAAACAATTGACTTGGACGATTTGGAATACCTCCGATAGGTCCCCAAATATATGGCAGATCAAGTTTCCATAAATACCCAGGCTCTCTATACCCAATTGGATTAAGATTATGAATTAAATCAAACTTTTCGTTTTCAATAATATTTTTTGTCGTTAAATATACCTGACGTTGCCAAAAATTAAAAGCAAAATAAAATGCATAAGGAAATATGCCTCTTTGATTTAATATATTTAATCTTGCAGTAATTTTATTAGGAATGACAGCAATAAATCTTACATTAGAAATCGAATTTACTGATAACCAAGCTTCCATTTCTTCAACATCTCCCATATGATCCCCTGAAACTCCGTATAAAACTAAAATCTCATTATCTTTTGACATTTCATTTAAATAATTCCAAGCCACTGAATATTCAGAGCCACGAGTTGGAGAAACCGCATACGCAACCACCAATATTTTTTTACCCATAATCAACTTAAAAACTACTTATTTAATTTAATTTCTTTTCTTAATAATCTTGCCAGGTACGCCTCCAATTATACTATTCATTTCATAATGTCCTTTGGTTACTACAGCACCCGCTGCTACAATGCACCCGTCTCCAATATTAGCTCCGTCCAAGATGGTAGCTTTAGCTCCAATCCAGCAATTATTCCCAATTAAGATTCCTTGCCTTGTTACCCCTTGTAATCGGATTGGTTTCTCTAAATCATGAATAATATGATTCTCAGAATGTAAAGAAACAAAATTCCCAAATATCGTGTCATTACCAATGATAATTCCTCCGGCACATCCAAAAAAACCATGTGTACCCAAACCAACATTATTTCCTATAATTAGCCCTTTACCAATGTTTTTTAAAGATCCTGAACATTCGATAGTAGTAAATTTACCTATTGAAACATTTTTCCCAAAAACAACACCATCTGTAGAAAGTGCATTAATTATGCAATTTCTATCTATGCTAATAGTCCCATTAAACTTCATTAAAGATTTACAATAAAGTCTTGAATTAGCCCCTATTAATATTATATATTTAAACGTAAATAAACTTAAGAATCCTCTAATCAGCATTACGATTTTTGTAATAAAAAATAAAATTAAATAAGAATTAGGGATTCTTTGATCAAGTTCCCACTTTTCTGATTTTACTAATGATAATACTTTGGAAATAATTTTTTTCATATCAAAACTTTAATAAATTTTAATTGCATTTTTTATTTATGTGTCTCTAAGTAAGGCTTCTTTTTCACATGACCAATAAATGCGCCAATTAGAATCCATAAGATTGACATTTCAACACTAAAAAAAGTTCCTATTACAAAATTAGAGACGATTAAAGATATTATTGAACCGAAAATTATTTTTCTATTGAAATTCAAAATATTATCATTAGGTTTTAACTTAAAGACTTTAATAAAAAAAATAAAAAAAAATATTAACCCTAAAAAGCCTTCTTTAAGCAGTAGATATGCATATCCATTATGCAAAACAGGAATAACACTTCTCATTTCACCGCCCAACATTACTTCAACCCCTAAATCTACTTGTTGTTCAAATCCATGTCCTAATAATAAATTCATAGTTGTCCCACTAGCATAAGTTTTTAATGCCATAAAAGTTTCAAAACCTCTATACTTAGTATTAATATCTTCTTCAGTATCATAATCACCCATACTGGTTTCTGTAACCACTGATTTAATTTTACTAACCAATTTATTGTCAAAATTTGAAGTTAAAACAAAAGAAATGAGAACAAAGATGAGTGAACCAAAAAGCAAGAAAATTTTCTTATTATTCTTATAAAGAAAAATTAAAATAAAAATTATGAATAAGAGATAATAGGTTCTTGATGCGGTAAAATATAATCCTATTATATTAATTATAATAATCAAATTTCTATAAAAATTATTAAAAAAGAATATTCCATTTTTTTTCGAAAAAAACATAATAATTAATGTTATTACATTAGTTATTGATCCCCAAGAAAGAATTTCTCTCATTTCATACGGGTTCAAGAAAACATAAAATCCTAAATTAAAAAATGAAATAAGAATATATAACACAGCTCCTATTGTCCCAGAATATATAATATATTTCAAAAGAAGTATTGGACTAACAATTCTAGATAATTGTATCCCAACAAAAGTAAATATAAGTGGCGTGGTCAGGTAAAATAGTGACTGAATTATAAAATGTAAATGATCATTGAATGAAAAAAAAGACATCCACAAAAGAGGAATTCCCAAATAAAGTAATAGATAATAACCTTTTGTTAAAACTAATACTTTTTCCTCAACAATAATAAAAACAAGTAATAAAATAATAAAAGCCCAATAAATTTTGGCATTTACTATGATAGACAAAATTGGTAAAATTAAAAGGATTAAGTAACTTAACTTAAGTTTCATAATAATTTTTCAGCATAAAACTTGACTCTTGCTAGTAAGTAAAAAGGTAGACTTAAATTCCTTTTCATTACTATTTTTTCCTCATATCGCATTTTCTCGATATTCCAACTGATTCCTCCAATTTGCATATTTGAAATAACTTTGTCAATATTTTTTATCTTAAATCCTCTTTTACGAAATTGAAGTAGTACATCATAATCCATAGCAATTTTCAAACTTGTATCAAACATATTGCTTGCATAAATTTTCCTTTCAACAAAAACTGTTGGGTGCATAACATACATTCCTAATGGCAGTAAATATGGCCTACTTTTTCTTGTACTAAGATAATTTAAATTAGAATCATACAAATTAAGGCTGCCACAATAAATATTATAATTATTATCCAAGTTTTGAACAATTGTCTCGACAGCATCTTTTTCAAACCAATCATCTGAATTAATAATACCAACTAGCTTACCATTTGCAAGATTAATCCCTTTATTAAATGCATCTGAAATCCCTTTGTCTGATTCACTAATATATTTAAATACAAAACCTTTCTCTTTAAAAACATTAATATATGAAGAAACAATTTCCGTTGTTTTATCTGTAGACAAACCATCTACAATAATATATTCAATATTTGGATACGATTGACTTAAAACGGATTTAATTGTTTTTTCTATAGACTTTTCACTATTAAATGAAATAGTAATAATGGATATTAAAGGCAAATTTGTTGTCATTTATTGAAGAAATATTAAAATACTGATTAGATTTATTGAATTAAAAAATTATAACTATACTGCTTTTGCTAAGAAAACTATTTAATATTCTATATTTAAAAAAATTGAGATTCTTTTTGTTTTTTGAATTTATTTATTCCAAATACTTTTTGCTGTTCTATTAATCAATTTAGATGATTGAATTGGTATAAAAACAAGTAATAATAAAAGGCAAATAGCAGATGCAATAATTACTCCCGAGCTACCTAAATTGAAGTATTTAACAAGTATTATTGATAATGGAATATTAATAATCGCTATAATTATATACAAATATTTTTGAAGCGCGATTTTCCCCGATGCATTAACAACATAAATATAAATTGTAGCGTATGCTGAAATTAGATAATAGAAAATCATAGACTTATTAAGTAAAAAATCTGTTTCAATTTCATCATTGTTAATCCATATTGGAACTAATAAATCGTATAAAAAATAGGCAATCACATATGCCACAACTAAAAGTATAAATAAATAATTAAATAATCTTAATTTTCTTTTTATCCACATCTCATCACCCTTTGCCATTGCATCAATAAAAGACACCCAATGAGTAGCTATAAATAATGAAAAAATCATTGATGGCAAACCAAAAAATTTATATGCTATGTTATATGATGCAACAGCTGCTGGTGAGATTAAATTAGCAATTAGCAAGTTATCTGTTGAATATAAAATTATTGAACTAATTTGAATTATGAAAAAGCCTACACCAGGTGAAAGAATACTATTAGCTAAATCCCTTGAATATAAATTAATTGATATTTTAAATGATGGAGCTTTTATTACAAAAAAATAAATTGTCAATATAAAATATATTAATATTAAAGGAGTTGTTGCTAATATTGCTACATTAAACAACAAAGAGTCGATATTAAAATGAGTGTAAAAAAGTAAAAATACTAAAAAAAGTAATTGACTTAATGCCTTTATCAAATCATCAACAAAAGGTAGCTGTAAGGATGAAAAAATTTCGCTGATTAATTTAACACTTAAAATAATAAAAAAGGATAAGGCAAGTAAGTTTATAGAATAGCTAATATCAGTATTTTGCTTATTACTTAAACCTAATAATATTTCCCAATGAATAAAATAATTAGAGATCCAAAATAGAAACATTAATATTAATGAAATAGAACCTATTAAAACGTAAGCTGAACTTATTAGTTTTTTCGCTTCATGGTATTTTTTTTTTGTAAAAGCTTCTGTTAACTTTAATTTAAGTCCATTTCCCAATCCTAAATCAAACAAAGTTAGCCAACCAACTAAAGTGTAAATAGTAAGCCATATTCCATATTTCTCAACTCCTAAAAATGATAATAATAATGGAACAAGAGCAAAATTACTGATCAAACTAATTATCTTTATTACTAAATTAGCTATCAAACTAAATTTAAGTTTTATATCTCTTATCAATTTAATTTATCATTTAATTTATCATTTAATTTATCATTTAATTTTTAAATAAAACTTTACATATTTAATTCAAGTTATTTAATAACCTTTTATATTAATTATTACACATTTTAAAATAATATTCAATTTTTAATGGAAAAGGAATTAGACACCATTTTATAATATTACTTAATTATTGATAAGATTCCTTTACTTATAAATTATCAAAATTGTTGTCTTTAAGTAGTGAAATTAATAACACTTTAAGGAATTCTTACAAAAGGTAAACCAATTCTTAAAATATAATTTAATTTATTAAATTTAATTTATTAAAATATTTATAAATAAAAAATATAAAACGGTTCCTTAAAAATTTAAAATCTGATATTTTATATGAATCACCTGTACTACCCGAAATACCAATAAAATAAGGAAGAATTCTAAAATTTTCAAATCGTATTTTCGCATCTATTAACCTATTGTAATAAACGTGTTCTAAATAAATGCCATCAATATCATTAACATATTGAAACCTATCCTTAAGAAATTCATTAAACATAAGTTTATTACATTGATAAAACCGCGTATCAATTTTATCTGATTTTATAAATGGATTCAAACTCGTAGGCTGATAATAATTAATATTTGGTTCACAAAAATTTAATATTGAATCAATATTAAGCACTTTCAACCTTCCAGTAACTTTTAAAAATGAAAACTCTTCCTGCCTAATTAATTCACTATTCATAAAAATGAACGACATTATTTCACCTTCACCATAACCTTTTCCAAATTCCTGTATTTTGTTCGCTGAACCATTAAAATTTAAAAATTCAATTTTTTTATTGTTTTTAACAGCAAGTTTATTTATAACTTCTATTGCTGAATAATCAAATGAACTATTATCACATACTATTAACTTATCTATCTTTTTTGAATTTAAATAAAATAGAATACTATTAACATATTGTTCTAATCTAATTTTAGGATTAACCAGTACAGTTAAACAACTATTTACATTAACTGTTGATGTTATTATTAAAACACTCATCTTATTTTAAATAAATTAATTTTATACTATAATTTGACTAAAAAGAATCATCCCGCTCCGTAACTCAGATAGTTTTCGACTCTCTTCCAAAATGTAAACCTCAAAAAAACAAACACATTATTTAAAATCTACTCAAAATAATTCAATGGCGTATAGCCACCATCTTTTAAATACTGGTCTTTCTGCATCAATTTCACATCACTTTGCATCATTTCTTTTACCAAGGCGGGTAAATCGTATTTGCATTCCCAGCCTAATTTGGTGCGCGCTTTTGTTGGGTCACCTATTAATAAATCAACTTCTGTAGGTCGGAAATATTTAGGGTCAACAGCCAAGACTTCTTTTCCAATTTCTATTTGGAATGTTGGATTGTTACAGGCTTTCACAAAAGCTTTTTCATTGATACCTTCGCCTTTAAATTCTAATTCAATGCCTACTTCGGCAAAACTCATACGCACAAAATCCCTTACTGGGGTGGTTTTGCCCGTGGCTATTACCCAATCTTCGGCTTCATCCGCCTGTAAAATCATCCACATCATACGCACATAATCTTTGGCGTGGCCCCAGTCGCGTTTTGCGTCTAAGTTTCCTAAGTACAATTTGTCCTGTAATCCCAAAGCAATGCGGGAAGTCGCTCTTGTAATTTTACGCGTCACAAAAGTTTCTCCACGTACAGGTGATTCGTGGTTGAATAAAATACCATTGCAGGCAAACATTCCATAAGCTTCTCTATAATTTACGGTAATCCAATAGGCATACATCTTCGCCACCGCATAAGGTGAACGCGGGTAAAATGGCGTGGTTTCAGATTGTGGCACTTCCTGCACTTTTCCGTACAATTCAGACGTTGAGGCCTGGTAAATGCGGGTTTTCTTTTCCAATCCCAACAAACGCACCGCATCTAAAATACGCAGTGTTCCCAATCCGTCGGCATTACCAGTATATTCAGGTGTTTCAAATGATACTGCCACGTGGCTCATGGCCGCCAAATTGTAAATTTCATCGGGCTGGATGTCTTTTATGAGGCGGATTAAGTTGGTGCTGTCTGTCATATCCCCGTAATGCAATATGAAGTTTTGGTTTTCTACGTGGGGATCCTGGTATAAATGGTCTATTCTGTCGGTATTGAAAAGGGAAGTACGTCTTTTTAATCCGTGAACGATGTAGCCTTTTTTTAGCAGGAACTCTGATAAGTAAGCGCCGTCCTGGCCGGTTACGCCTGTGATGAATGCTGTTTTTTGTTGTGTGCTCATATTGGTATTGTTAATTTGTTGTCTTTTTTGTCGTGCAGTCGTGCGGTCTTGCAGTCCTGCAGTCATTTTTATTGTCTAAAATAAATCCCTCCCTTTAGGGTTGGGGTAAAGGATTTATGAATCCTAAAACTTAATTGTAAATCTTATGTTATCGTGTTATTTTTCTTTACGTTTTCTACGTTCTCCAAGAACCATTCGTAGGTTTTTTGGATGCCTTGTTCCAGGTTAAGTTTGTGTTTCCACCCCAAGGCATGCATTTTTGAGACGTCCAATAATTTTCTTGGGGTGCCGTCGGGTTTGGTGGTGTCCCAGATAATTTCTCCTTGATGTTTTATAATTTTTTGAATGGTCTCGGCCAGTTCTTTGATGGTTAAATCTTCACCGGTTCCTATATTATACAGGTATTCCGGAAGTTTGTTTTCCAATGCAAAAACCACTGCTTCCGCCATATCATCCACAAACAAAAATTCTCTCATGGGCGTTCCGCTTCCCCATAGTTGGACCGGTGCATGGTTGTTTTCTTTTGCCTCGTGAAACTTTCGTAACATGGCAGGCAACACATGAGACGTGTTTAAATCGAAATTGTCGTGTGTGCCATATAAATTGGTTGGCATTAGACTTACATAATCCTTTCCGTATTGTTTTCTGATGGCTTCGCAGGCTTTTACTCCCGAAATTTTTGCAATGGCGTACCATTCGTTGGTGGGTTCTAACGTACCTGTTAACAAATATTCCTCCTTTAAAGGCTGAGGCGCCAATTTTGGATAGATGCAAGAACTTCCCAAGAAAATGAATTTTTCAATGCCCGCTTGCAAGGCAGCATCAATCAGGTTGTTCTGAATTTGCATATTTTCCATCAAAAATTGGTATGGATAATTGCTGTTGGCCAAAATGCCGCCAACCCTTGCCGCCGCATCAATGATCACTTCAGGTTTGTGCTGCGCTATAAATTCTTTTACGGCCTGCTGATTTCTTAAGTCAAGGTCTTTGCTGGAAGCTCCGATTAAGTTTTTATATCCTTTGACTAACAATATTCTCCAAATGGCGCTGCCCACCATTCCCTTATGGCCTGCAATGTATATTTTTGAGTTTTTATAAATCATATTATTTAGTTAAGCTCTTTGATAATCGTCTTCAATTCTCACAATGTCATCTTCCCCAAAGTAAGTGCCGTGCTGCACTTCAATAAAAACAAGCGGTGCTGTGAAAGGATTTTCAATTCGGTGTTTGGCTCCCAAAGGAATGATGGCGGTTTCCCCTGCCGCGTAGTCTTTTATTTCTCCATCTAAGGTAATTCTCCCCACCCCCGAAACCATCGTCCATACTTCGGCACGTTGGTGGTGGTATTGGTAGGACAAACGCCCTCCAGGATATACCAAAATTCTTTTTACTTTATGGGTTGGCGCATCTTCCAATACCCAATATTCTCCCCAAGGTCTTTTATCGTGTTCCATATTTTTCTATCATAATTGTACCCAACAGGTTGATTTTTTTTAATTCATCAACCTCCTGATCTATTTATTCAACAACCAAGAAGACGATTGAATTTTTTCTCCTAAACCATCTATTAAATCTATTCCCAACGCTCTACAAACTGGCGCCTCAGGTATTGAAGTATTATTTTGGTCTCCCCCGTTTGCAAATCCCAACTGATACTCATTTGACAGTTCTTGACTTATTAAACGGATTGTTTCGCAAACTGTCCGGTCTTGATCTATCGCTAAAAACACCTTATCCACCGCTTTTAAATTTTCAACTATAAATACCCGCTCCGATTGCGTTTGAAATTCTTTAGACCCTTTTAATTCACGCTGAAAATCATTATTTACTATAACAAATAATTTATCACCTTGTGCTTTTGCCTTGTTAAAATATTCAATATGCCCTTTATGAATAGGGTTAAAATAGCCGCTTACTATTATTGCTTTTTTTTTCATCTGTTTATTATTTATTTTTTATTGGTACAGATGCAGTTCGCCATTAATCATTTATGTGTGTATCAAAATTTGTTATAGCTCGTTTCATCTGTTTAAATTTTATTTTTTAGCGGTAACAGCTGCCGTTCGCCATTCATCATTCCTTTGTATATAAAAATTTGTGATGCTCGTTTCATCTGTTTAAATTTTATTTTTTTAGCGATAACAGCTACTGCTTACTGACAGTTAGGTTTGCCATTAAACATTCCTATGTGTATCAAAATTTGTTATGCTCGTTTCATTTCTATGTCAATTCTTTAAAAATTCTTCTAACAATTAAACCAACAACCACCAAAAAACCTGCTAAAAAACCGCCAAGCACCATGCCTTTTGCTTTTCCAAATCGTTCTTTTTTAAGCGGTAAAATTGGTTTGTCAATAACCTGGATTAAAGGCGTTTCTCGGCGCAAAGTCACTTTGGCCAATTCAGATTGTTTTACCAATTCGGTTAGGATGGCTGTATTTGCCTGTACATCTACCTGTCTTCTGGCTGAAGGTGCTCTTCGCACATTGAGCGCAGGGTTTAACCCAAAAGTGTTGTCATTGGCAACCGCAACCCCTGTAATGGCACCGTTTAATTCACCACGAACGGAATCGGTTTGTTTTTGCAAAATGCCCATATTCATTCGGGCCTTTTTGCTTTTGGTTTCTATATAGAAATCGGAAACTTCTTTTGCCAAAGCTTCCGTAAAATACTTGGCAAACAATTCATCGGTAGCGGAGACATCAATAGTTATAATGGACACTTTCTTGTCTTTTTGGGCTACCGTGAGGCTATTTTTAGACAAATTTGTATAGATAACTCCCATAATACTGTCTTGTGCACGATTGTAACTTTTTCTGTCGGCATTTGGCAAAAATTGAAGGTTTGCCAGTTTTGGTTTTTTGTCCCATTTAGCTCTCCATTCCTCGTTCCTAATGTACATTTCAGCCAATGAAATGGAATCTCCCGACACAACCACCGGCGTTAACAAGGTTTGCTCTACCATAGCGCGTGATTTAAAGAGTTCGACTAAATTGGCCCCGGTAAACATTCCGCCGGCACTGCCACCGAGATCAAAACCAAATTGGCTTGCCAATCCCAAGGCGCTTCCCAATCCCCCTCCAGATTTTTCGTCTTCCAAAGCAAAAGACAAGGTGGCGGTATACATGGGTTTTTTAATGTAGGAATAGGCCAGGCCTAAAGCAGCGCCTATAAGTCCTGCCAGCACAATAATTTTCCATTGGGAAAGCAAATAGTTAAACCATTCTTTTCCTTTCTCTAATAACTCTTTTAAAGAGATTTCGTCTTCGTTGGTGGTGATTTGTTTGTTCATGGTTGATGGTTGTTGCCCTTCGACTCCGCTCAGGGTGACAGTTGTCGGTTGATAATTGTTCCCTTCGGCTCCGCTCAGGGTGAAGGTTTTCGGTTGATTTTTTGTTTTACCCCGCCCTAAAGGGTGGCTTTAGAGTTTGATTTTTTGTTTTGCCCCGTCCCTAAAGGGTGCCAAAAAATCCAAATTAATCCTACATTTTTTATTGAATAAATTCCTCCCTTTAGGGCTGGGGTAAAGAATTTATGAAACCCTAAAACATTCTTGAATAAATCCCTCCCTTTAGGGCTGGGGTAAAGAA
>Ga0156193_151_pt1 | contig 20126 bp, 17 predicted proteins | sample RifCSPlowO2_12_FD_107846 | JGI IMG/M metagenome (GOLD analysis project Ga0156193, IMG submission 107846) | Flavobacteria bacterium RIFCSPLOWO2_12_FULL_35_11
TGGCTTCATTGCCAAAGACGGTATTGATGACCGGTTTGTTGAACAACATAAAATCCAAACTCATGGTAGAGCACATATTGACATTCAAAGCTACATATTCCAATATCGCGCGTAAATCTTTGATGTCTTCTTCACTTGGTACGCGTTGCGACCAGCTTTCTGCATGATTTTCCCGGGTTAAAGTCCATTTTGGCACATTCCAAACAATTTCTGGAAATGCTTCTCTAATTGCCTTGAATCTTGAATCATCTTCTGCAGGCGATGTGCGCACCAACAACTGTACCTGACTATTAATCGCCTTACTTCTTATCGCATTGGCTATGGCGGTAATCACCACAGGATCATTTTTACCTATGGACACATCGGCACAACTGTAGCAAATGACTTTTTTAGTAGTTTCCAATTGAAATTTCTTCAAAAAATCTTCTTTTGATGTTTCATATTTTGGCATCACATAAGGCTCAAACTGTGGGGTGCCCACCACTTTCACATCTTCTTCCTTTACCCTCGGATAAAAATACAACAATTCGGCTTTCATCAAATCGCTCCACACCAAGAAATGGTCAAAAGTGCCTAACATGCGTCCTTTGGAAGCCAGGTTGTCCCAACTGAAAATGAAGGTGCTAGTGGGCAGTTTCAATTGTTTTGCTGCTATCAAAAAAGGGGCTAAAAAAGGCGGCCGCTGGTGGGTAAAAAATACATGGGAAGGCTGGTCTTCTTTCAATAATTTTATATAGGACTGTGTAATCCTATGGTCGGAAAAAGACAGGAATTGTAATTTTTCGGCCAATGAAATACTGGCATCCGAATGGATAAAACGGGTAAACAGATATATGCTCTTCACCAAAAGGGACCGTGGGGAATTGTTTTTTGGATAGCCTGAAACCAGATTGTCTTTCATGCCATAAAAAGTTTGGTATTTTTGCAAATGTGCCACTTCCTTCCATTTTCTGAAAAACCAGGTCAGTTTGGATTCTGTGAACACTTCCAATTCTTTAATTTCAATATTTGAAGGCAGCTTGGTTTCATAGGCACTTTTTGGCAACCCGGAATAAATGATTAAAATATCAAATTGCAGGGAAACTTCTTGCATGAAATTACTCAGCATAAAATTTCGGAAACCTACCCCGTCGGTGATGACTATGCCTAGTTTTTTTTGCATACAATTTAATTTTCATTCAAAATTAAGCCCAAACTTACCCACTGCCATATATGAAAACTTGAATCATTGTCCCCATCTAAATAATTTTTCCATTCTTGCATTAAAGCCCTTTTATCAAACCAGTTTTGAGTATCTGCTACATTAATTTTTTCAAGTTGTGAATTTACAAATTCTTTTAGTTCATTGCCGATCCATTCCCTTTGTGGTGTTTGCAATACCCGTTTTGGCGTAAAAGCCAAATCATCCGCCAAGTATTCTGAAGCAATTTCACGCAACATATATTTTGTCACCCCTTCTTTAATTTTAAAGGCTAAAGGCAATGAAAAAGCAAATTCCACCAATCTATAATCCAAAAATGGTTCACGGAGTTCAGTGGTATAGGCCATGGAGATGCGGTCGTTAAACCTAAGTGCTCTAGGGATTTTTGTAAAAAACAAATCACGGTATTGCTTATTGAGCACTTCCTCCTTAAAAGGTTTTGGGTACATTGGTTTTACTGCCTTTTTTAGAAAAGACTTTGAAAGTACCTTTGTTTTAAAAGGTGAATCCGTTACGCCTTGAATGGTGACTTCATTTTGTTGGGTATAATAATCATATCCTGCCCATTGCTCATCCATTCCTTGTCCGTCCAGCAACACCAAAACATTGTCTTTTCTGGCTTGTTCAAATAACTTGGCATACGCCAATGTTGGAATGCCGCCATAAGGTTCATCCTGTTGCCAAGCCATTTTATTTGCATAATCAGGAACCTCATCTGCCTTTAATAAAACTTTGGTCAACGGATTGTTGGTTTTAGAAATCATTTGTTCTACCCAAGGCAGTTCATCGTAGTCTGGATTATTAGTAAAAAAAGTATAGGCATTTATGAATTTTAGCCCTTCGTCAGGCTCAGGGTGACATCTGTGGTCATTCACCAAAGCCAACAAAACTGAACTGTCCAATCCGCCACTGATATTGAATCCGACCGGCACATCAGCTCTGAACCGCAACTTGATGCTGTCTTTTAACAATGTCAAGTACTGTTCTTTTGCTTCATTATACGACAGATTTTTAGGCTGTTTGGCAACTTCTTGCTCAAAGAAATACCATTTATTAATAGATAACTGATTCTTTTGGTAATCCAAATAGTGCCCACCCTGCAGTTGTTGTATGCCTTCCCAAAAAGTTTCATCAGGATTGCCATAAGAACCAAAGGCAAAATAAGAAGCCCAAACTTTTTCATCATGTATTTTTGGAATTCCGGCGGCGTGCAATGCCTTTATTTCTGATGAAAAGTAAAATGCCTTATTTTTATGATGGTAGTAAAAGGGTTTTACCCCAAATCGGTCGCGTGCGGCAAATAGTTTTTTTTCCTGAGAGTCCCAAATGGCAAAAGAAAACATTCCATTTAGTTTGGACAAGCAGTCCTTTCCCCATTTAAGATAAGCCGCCAGCAATACTTCCGTATCCGATGCTGTTTTAAAATCGTATTCGTTTTGTAACTCTTCTTTAAGTTCAAGATAATTGTAGATTTCTCCATTAAAAATCAATATGTATCTATTGCCTTCGGAATAAAATGGCTGATTGGCGGCTTCAGATAAATCAATAATTTTTAACCTGTTATGGCCTAACACAATTTCTTTGGCGATATATTTTCCCGTAAAATCAGGTCCTCTGTGCTTTTGTGACAAAAGCATTAGATTCATCCTTTCTTCGGAAGCATTTTCGCCAACAATTCCTGCTATTCCACACATTAAATTTCTAACTTTTTTGCCAAGGCCACTGCCCTTTCCCAATCTTCCATCGTGTCGATATTTATATGCCTTTTCACATCTGCTTCAATATAAGCAATTGATTTCCCGTAGAGTGATTTTTGATTCATAAGCACCTCCGTTTTTGTGATGTATATGGAACCATCGCGATAATAAGCTGTTGGAAGTTCTTGTCTACGAGGTATTATTTCTAATTCACCTGTGCTGATTTTTAAATTTTCTGACTCGTTTTCCTCAAATACCCAATGCGGATTAAATTCGTGAGGCACTTTCAATACAGATATTAAAGAATCCACTTTTGAATTTATAAATTTTTCAATGGCTTTGTCTATAAATTCACTGGTCCTAAACGGATTGGTGACCTGTAGCAAACATACGGCATCAAACTCAATGCCTTTTGCCGAAAAATATTCCAATGCGTGGAGCACGGTTAAAATAGTCGGACTTTCATCAGTTGCCAAGGATTCCGTACGTTTAAAAGGAACTTCCAATCCATAGGCTTGCGCTATCTGTATAATTTCATCACTGTCGGAACTTAAAATTATTTCAGACAATAATGTAGCCTTTTGTGCCGCCTGTATGGTGTAAGCAATCAACGGTTTTCCGGCCAACAATTTGATGTTTTTACCGGGAACTCCTTTTGAACCTCCTCGTGCTGGGATAATGGCTAATATTCGCATCTTAGTACATGATAGTTTTATGAAACTGCAAGGGTAATTGTAACAGTAATTCCGCTATCTGTATGCCCGCTTTTCCGTTTCCGTAAATACCAGACGAACTTGTTTTTCCGTTTTGTATCGCTGCCGAAATTGCCTGTTCAATTTGCGCCTGATTGTAGGCCACATCCACACTATTCCCTCCCCGCTCTCTTCGGTTTTGACGTGAACCAATATTAACCACCGGAACGCCCAAATAGGCACATTCGCGAATGCCCACGCTTGAATTGCCTATGAGACAATCGCTGTGCTGCAATAATTGCAAAAAATCCTGGCCTTCCATATTCTTGAAAAAATGAACATTCGGCAACTGATGTAATTCCCTAAATGCACGAATCCCTGTAGATGTGCCATCAGCTCCGGCATCCACATTGGGCCAGAACCATAGTGTTGGTTTTTGCAATTTATAAACCGCTTCCAAAGTGGCCTCAATATGTTTTCGTGAATCTTTATATTCTGTGGTTACCGGATGTTGCATTACCACCAAGTACCCATTGCTTAAATCGGGTTTTGCCCCTACGCCACCATACTTTTCATACGGATTGAAAGGAAGTGTTTTATTTAATATGACTTTGGCTGCCAAATCAATGGACGGGCAGCCGGTATTGAAAACAAATTTAGGGTCCTCCCCTAATTTAATGACCCTTTCTTTCGCATTTTCAGAGGCCACAAAATGATAATCTGCTAATTTTGTGATGGCATGACGCACTTTTTCATCAATATTTCCGGTGACTTCCCCCCCCTGAATGTGTGCCAAAGGAATGTTCATATAGGTCGCCGCAATGGCCGTGGCCATGGTTTCAAACCGGTCGGCTACCGTGACTACTATATCGGGTTTCAGGTTGTCGAACACCGTAGATAATTCCAAAATTCCAATCCCTGTTGTTTTTGCCGCAGCCGTTAAATTTTCCCCTTCCAATACGTTAAACACTTTTGCTGCAATGGTAAATCCGTCTTTTTCTATATAATTTACCGCAGAGCCATAGCGATCCAACAAGGCTGATGCCGATACAATCAGCTGTAATTCCAGCTCCTGGTGGTTTTGGATGGCAGTCAATACCGTTTTTACACGACTGTATGATGGACGTGCTGTGATGACAACGGCTATTTTTCTTTTTGGCATGTGGTGCTATTTGTTATTGGGTTTAAAAGTAGGGAAAAAAGTGGAAAAGTGATGCGTTTATTGCTACATTTTGGGTATTATCATTCCGTTTAAACATTTACCCTTTTCTTTGCCAAAACCACTCGAACTCACGCAGGTTTTGTTGTCCGATTTTTTGTTTTGCCCCGACCCTAAAGGGAGCCAAAAAATCTACATTTTCTATTGAAATTTAGTTACTTGAAATAAATCCCTCCCTTTAGGGTTGGGGTAAAGGATTTATTTTATGGTCACTTCGAGTGTTTTTTGGTTTTGAACGTTCACAGATTTTAAGCAATAACCATCTGAAGCCAAAAATGTATCGAGAACTAGAACAAGAACCTATAAGCAATCACCCTCATTCAAAAAATCCCATTGTTTCATGTCTTTAACCAACACTTTCCCAATGACTTCTTGGAACCTAGAAGCATCTATTCCGTAGCCTTTTGGTTTTTTGGTTTCAAGGTCCTCAAAAGTAAGGATATGGCCTTTGGGTAAATCTTTGTTTAGAGCCAGGGATTTTTCAAAGATGTTTTTTAAGGGTTGAAATGCTGTATTGTTATTTTTATGAACCGGGTGTTGCAAGGCGATCTCAATATTGCGCACCGCTTTTACCAATTTTGTTGTTTCAGCTATGGTTAAGGATGATTTTGCATCTGGGCCCACAGATTTTTTGTCCAGGATCACATGAAATTCCAAAATCTCCGCACCAAGTGCTGTTGCAGCTATGCAAGTTTCTATTTTTGCGGAATGGTCTGAATAGCCTACTTTAACTTTGTACCTGTTTTTTAATTCCTGAATCACATTAAGCCCATAATTTTCAGGTTTTGTGGGATAGGCTGTGGTGCATTGCAAAATGGAAAAGTCCACTTTTCTTGCTTTTAAAAAGGCTACTGTTGCATCCAATTCTTCAAAAGAACTCATCCCGGAAGAAATAATGACCGGTTTTCCTGTTTGGGCAATTTTTTCCAACAGCACCAAATTGGTCACTTCCCCCGAGCCCACTTTATATCGTTTAACGCCAACTTCTTCCAACAAATCTACTGCGGCGTTGCTGAAAGGCGAACTCATAAACTCCAAACCCACATTGTTGCAATGTTGCTTGATTTCTTTCCATTCGGCCAAGGAAAATTCCATCCGTTTCCAATAATCAAAACGTGTTTTATCTTTGTCTGAAAACAGAATTCTGAAAGGTTCGTGCATACTGCTTTCGGCATTGGCAATATGCGTTTGAAACTTTATGGCGTTAACCTTTGTTTTGGAAACAGCCTCAATATACTTGTGGGCCATTTGCAAACTTCCTTCATGAGCTTGTGCCACTTCAACTATTATTTTAACCTTTTTATTCATCATTATTTCTTTTTTGCCACAATTCCATAACTCATACCTTTGGCCTTATCATTTTTAAATTCTATAAATTTTTCCATATAAAATTTTAAAGCATCTTTTATGGAAGTCAATTTTCGATTTTGGTAAGCTGTATCCACCACTGCATATTCAAGAATTTCAAATCCGGCAGATTCCAAAAAATAGCGAACCACATGCTCCCAAGTCGTAAAAACATGATGTTCCTTTAAATGCTTCTCTTGAAAAGCATATAAAGTGCCTTTCAATAGTAAATTTAAACGGTTCTTACTTGATTGCGGATTGGGTGTTGTTAAAATAAGCACTCCTTCTTTTTCCATATGGTTTGCGATATTTTGAATTCCCAATAATGGATTCCCTAAATGCTCCAAAACTTCCAAAAAAATAACCATCCCAGCTTTATCAATATTTGAAGGTGCTGCATTATTTAAATCCCATATTATGCTGAAATCCATTTTTTTATAATAATCAAAAGGTTGCCAATTACGGCCGATTGATTCAATTTTTTGTTGCATATGTCCATAGCCGGCACCAATATCGCTAATAATATGGTTTGGTGTCTGTGCATAGTATTTATCTATCATTGCATGTGCAAAATTCGATCTATTTAAATATTTATGAATATTTTCTTCCATTTGTAAAAAATTACATCATCAAAATTAAATTAATTTGATATTTCATTTAAAAAACACAACATTGTAAGTTTACAATCTATTTTAGTACTTTAAACCATGTAAACCTTTCAATTTTTTTAATACTTTTTTATCTACCGGACTCCTATATTTCATTACACTGGGTGTTCCTTTCATTACTTCAAATATAGTCTTTAAAAATACTTTAAAATATATCCTATCCATTATCGCATACTTTCTGAAATTATGTTGGTACAATTTCAAAATCTTGACTAAAGGAAATGGATAATAAACCAGATAATAATAGGTGGTGTTTTTTAGTTGCTTTCCAAATCTGAAATAATTTTGTCCGTTAAGTTTCCGATCAGAGATATTGACTCGATGATTCACTTTAACGGTATTGGAATAAATCATATCATATCCATTGGCCAATACTTCCATAGAAACACAAGATTCTTCCCCATAAATATCAATCCAAACAGGGAAACCTTTGGTTGTCAAATAAACATCTTTACGAATAGCAAAACCGCATCCAATAAATTCATTGGTATAATATTCTTCTACTTTAATATCAACCTTTTCTAAAGCCTCATAATCGGAGTCAAAAACTCCTTTTATTTCCTGAAAAGCAATGATGCCAGCATTGGGGTACATCTCAAAAACACACACCGTTTTCATTATAAAATTAGCGTTTAAAGGATGCGCATCATCATCTAAACCAATTAAAAATTTACCTTGTGCTTTTGGGTACAATTGTTGTCTAGCCGCAGAAGCACCAATGCTTTTTTCTGAAACAACCCATTTTACCCAATCAAACTGGATTCGCAATCGTTCGGAATTATCATAACAACCATCCAGAAAAACCAATACTTCATGTATAGTCAAATCAAGGTATCGTTCTAGCACTTTAAGTGTAAACTCCAGTTCTGCTTTTCTGTTTTTTGATACAATGAGTATGGATGCTTGCAAGACTTAAATATATTTTACTGATTTTTGTTTCAATTTTCAAATTTTAATACTTTTTCAATAATTATTAATAGTTCAAACTAAACTAATAATGCCCTAATTGTCAAAATTAAATATTCTTACCTATTATACGCATAAAAAGTTAAGAAGTACTTAAATTCATTTAGCATACAAAATCTCATCTAAACTTTTTTTGAAATTGATATCGCTAAAGTACTCTCCAAATGGATTCGTTAGAGAATCAGATTCCAATCGATCCAAAATTAATTGTTCTAATTTAAACTTGATTTCTTCCTTATTATCCATAGCCGCTATATATTTTTGCTCTAATAAAATATTTCGAAGTTCACTTTTAGGAGGTGAAACAGACAATACAGGTTTATTATAAGTTGCCAAAAATGGTGCTTTACCAACTAAAATATTACAATAAATTGGTCCATTTTCTAATATTATAGCGATATCCGTTTCATAAATTTGCTCATTTGAAGAATTAGAAAAATTTAATGTATCAAAAATCTGAATATTTTTAATGGATGCGTATTTATTACGAAGTCTATTGTTCTCGTGTCCCTTTAATCGCAATATAAATTCAGTATTTTCCTGATATAAAATATTATTTTCAACAAGCTCTTGATACGCATCCAAAAGAATATCAACATTTCTACCAAACATGATAGCGCCATGATGCGATATCGTTACTTTTTTAGTTTTTAATAGCATCTGCTTTGTGTCTGACAAATCAAAAACACTAGCATCGAATTGATGAGGTAAAGTATAAAACTTTTTCTTTGAAGCATATAAATATTGCAAATCATGGGACATATATTGCGCTGAACTGGAACATGTTTTGGCTTGCGACACTACTGCAGCCATTTTTTTTAATCTAAATAGGTCCAGATTTGTCATTATTTTTTGAGTTCCCACATACCAAGGAAGAGGATAAGGATCATGGAAATTTACTATTGCTTTCTTAAGAATAGGTAAATTATATGTTGCTAAAATAATTTCATGGTCTAAACCGGCACTTCTAATAAAAATATGATCATAGGATTTGAAATCTATTTTTGCTATATAAGAAGCATAAACGCCATAAATATACTCGTCTTTGAGCGAAACATGGAACAAACGCCAATAGATTTTGTTTATCCATTTAGTAAAAAATGGAATTTTTAAATCGAGCACATGGTATTGGATACTATCAACAGGTAGTAAATGCAAGTCATCTTCACTAATTGTACTCTTTAAATAAACAACATCAATCACTGATTGGGGGTAAGACTTTCTTAATTTTGCCAGAAAAGACCTTGAAATTATTCCTTGGCTAGTCCCCGCCACTCTTAAATCTTGTTCAATTACTAAAAACTTCATTGTAAATTTCTTTTTAAAACAGCCTGAATTGATTTAGCCAACAACAAAATGTACCTTCTAAAAAAAAGGTTAGAAATATACAGTTTTGCTAAGTGTATCCAAAAATAAGGATTCTTTTTGTTGTCGAGAAAAGTTTTTTCTAATCTAATCAATAGCTCTTCTTGTTCATTCAATTTAAAAAATGATTTCTTTTGTTTTAACAGGTAATGGTAAAAATTAAAAGTTGCAATATTTTTAATTAGTAAATCATCCCTTTTGCCGGTAATATTAATTTCACTTAATCTAAAATGTACGATTGCTTCATTAATCGTGTAAATGAATCCAAATTCAGAAAACTCTAAGACAGCCAGTAAATCACTGTACCAGGCCAATGGCAATTCTTTAAATTTAATGGTTTCCACTATTTGCTTTTTAAAAACATATTCACTTAAAGTACTTCTGGTTCCCCCTTTAAATTTCCGCATTAAAAAATCTATTGAATTTTCTAACTTTGGGTGGAGATGTACTTTTGAGATTGCAACTCCTTCACTATTTATTACTTTGGTCGCAAACCGTACTACATTGATTTTTAATTCCTCAATTTCATTTAAATTTTCATAAAAAGCCGCGACACAATAATTTTCTAAAACATCATCATCGCCTAAAATCATTATCCAATCTTCATCACTTGTCATATCAATACAACGCTCCCATTGTTTTACTAAAGATTGCCAGCCCAGATTTTCTTCAAATCTTTGATAGTGAAAATCAAATTTATCCTGATACTTAGCCATCAAATCTAAAGGAGTTTCAGGACTTGCATCGTCACCAATATAAACTTTAAAATGCTGATTTGACTGTTTGGCCAATGACTGCAAAGTAACTTCAAAGAATGTGCGTTTATAATAGGGAATGACAATCGCGAGCATAAATATTTATTTTTCAATTAGTTATTCTAAATAAACTTGCAACCGCTTATTTACAAGTTCAATATCATTAAAATTATTGGAAAAATATTCAAATCCATTATTGGCAACTGTGGTTAAATAATTCATATTATCTCTCATTTTTTCAAATTCTTTGAGAAAGTCTATTTCTGTCTCAAAATGAATAATATGATGAATGGGTGATACATTCTCAAATAAGCCTTCGCTGGCAAATTTAGTAGACATTACTGGTAACTTATTTGCAAATGACTGTAAAATCTTTGTTCTAATTCCACTTCCAGAGAGAATTGGAGTCAGCATCACTGAATTTTCATAAATCTCTTTAAGGTTTGGTAAAAAACCTGTAAAAATGACATCTATTTTATCTTCATATTTTTTTACAAAGCTTTCAGACCATCTTCCCGTAATGTAAATTGGCCAACTAATTCTGTCTAAATTAGGAATATAAATTATATCCAAAAACCATTCTAATCCTTCTTTATTGGGAAAATGAGTTTCCCCACCTATAAATATAAATTTATTAAACAAAACTGATGCTTTCTCTTTCTCAATAAGTTCATTTGGTATTCCAAAGGGGCTTATATGAACTTTTGAACTGAGTTCCCCTAAATATTCTTTGTCTTTTTGATTAAAAACAACAATTCTATCTGAGATATTTAAAAATGAGTTTTCTATTATTTTAGTTGTTTCCACTATATAATTTTTATAAATGGAATTAGGAATATTAATTAAACTATTTCTTTTACCTCTTATTTCATGATGAATAAAAATCTTTTTGGTTTGTATGGGCAATAAAGGCAGTAAAGAAATTGTTTCAAAGAACTCTAATTGTATTAATTTATATTTCTCCTTATTAATAATCTCATTTAGAAACACTACGATTCCTTCACTCGTATAACCAAAATTTTTATCAATGACACCAATATTTGTATTTGTATTTGTATTTATTTTGCCTAACATTTTTGACAACAAAGGCTTTAATTTATTTTTCAAAATATTACTAAATCTATATAGCTTATTAACAAGTATGGATTTGAATGCTATTTTATCAATTTGCTCATAAATGATAATATTTAATTCTGGTATCGCTTTTTTTAGTCCCTCCAAATTTTCTTTTTGAATTTGGTTACAAACGATCGTACAAAAACTAATATCATAAAAAAATATTAGTTTCTTTAAAAAGAAAAATTGTGCAATTGCACCACCATGCGATAAAGGATATGGAATTTTATAAGAGACAATTAGAATTTTTTCTTTTTTCATTATCAATCTTTTCAGATTTTATAATTAAATCCGATATTTAAATTTTGTGTATTACTATTATTTTAAAAAAAAATGTAGGTTTCAATATCATTTTGAATTAAGTTCGTGCGAATTTTAAAATTCTATACCCTTTTCCAGAATATTTCGCAGACTTTGTAGCAAATATAAAAGCACATCCTTTTATAAAAGAATAATACCTACAAATTAAATTAAAACCTTCCTTGTAATTAGGTATCGGTTGTTTTTCATTTACCAGTGAAAAGGCATATTGCATATAGCCAGAAAGAAACCAGCAAATCAGTTTTTTATTATTATAAACTACTAAATCCTGTGCTGTTTGGTATTTTACATTTGCAACTTTAGCTAAAAAATTTATAGTCTTTTCTCCGTTTATAATAGAAAGTGAATCATTATGTATTCTTCTGTGAGTTATAATCTCATTTATTAATACACCATTAATCGAATGATGAAGAAAACGTACAAAAAAATTATATTCATCTCCATCAGTTGTAATATTTTCATTGAATTTTAATTTTTCTAAGAGTTTTCGTTTTCCAAGAAAATCATCAGTTATCCAACCTATCCGGTTTTTTGCAAAATTTTCTGGAGTAATAATGGCTTCCTTTCTATCAAAATTATAAGGCTTATCTAACATTTGACCATTTTCATGATTAAAATTTAAGGTATCTGAGACCACAAAATCTAATTTATTTTTAATTATGGTTTCATAAGCTATTTCTAAATGTTTTGGTAGCATTAAATCATCACTGTCAAACCATTTTATATAAGAACCCGTAGCTTGCAGAAATCCATAATTACGACATGAATTAGCCCCTTTTTTTAATAAAAATGGCCTAAGAAAAACTTTAAAACGTGGGTCTTTTTTTTGATACTCGTTCAATACCAATAAAGATTCATCTGTACTCCTATCATCAACAAGAATACATTCCCAATCAATAAAAGTCTGCTCAATAATACTATCTAATGTAAAAGCTAATAATTTGTCACGATTATAAACAGGTATTATAATTGTGATTTTCGGTGTGTTATGCATTATTTCTTAAATGTATTAAAAGTCTTCTACTAAATTTTATACTTTGTAAGGGATAAAAACTAACTAAAAACAGCATAGAAAGCAAAAACCAGAAAGCAAATGTAACCACTTTATTTTTATAGACCAATTGCTCATAAAACATTAATAAATCTTTTCGCTGATAGCGTTTAAATTTATTAAAATGTTTAACTATCAAAAACTTATAAAATTGCATGGTAACTTGCTGCTTTTCATTTATCTTATAATTTGCCCTTGAAATATTTTCAAAACTCAATCTAAAACTTACAAAAGCTGAATTAATGGTATAGATATAGTTGGAATCAGAAAATTCAAACCAAGCTCTATCATCAGCATACCAAGCCAATTTATAATTATAAAAACCATATTTTTCATAAGAGCTCCTTTTGAAAATATACTCTGAAAGCGAGCTTCGAGTTTGATTCAGAAATCTTCTATAAATAAAATCAGTTGCCTTTTCTAATGTTCGATGAGTGTAAAGGTATGACTGCTTATGTTGTACCTCATCATTTATGATGGTTGCATATCGAACTACATTACAATTGTTAAGCTCAATTTTAGGCAAATGTTTATAAAATTCCGCAATACAAGTACTGCTCATTTCATCATCATCTCCCAATATCATCAACCATTCTTCATTTTTTGTCATAGCAATGCAACGCGCCCATTGTTTCACCAAAGAAATGCCACCTAAATTGTTTTCAAATCTATTATACATAAACTCAAACTGTCCATAGTACTTTTCCAATAAAGCAGAAGGACTATCCATACTTGCATCATCACCAATATACACTTTAAATCTCTTATCTGTTTGATTGGCCAATGATTGAATCGTAGCTTCAAAAAATGTAAGTTTATAATATGGAATGACTATGGCCAGCATTAATTATATAATATTTTGTTTTTTATATCCCCTTCTTTATCTATACTCCAAGAACTTGATTCATTGCATGTGGCAAAATAAAATTTTTGTTCTTCAGTTAAATTTTTAACATCTAGATACCATCCACCATGCTTTGCCTCATAAGGTTTATCAGTTCTTATAGCTTTATAAAAAACTTGTTCCTTATACTCATATTTGGGTTTATAAAGTGCAAAAGTCGTATCAATATCAGCAATGTAATTCCCATCTATAGTTTTATTCTTCCAAAATTGTTGCTCCCATTCAATAACTTTATGTCTGTTAGGATTACTTTCTGGAATATTATCAATTTTTAAGCTGAAACCAACCTTAATTATTTTATCATTTCTATCTAAAATTTTTTTAAAATGAAGCACAAAATCCGTAGGACAATTCTCAACAGGAACTATATCCGGATCCGTAATAACATAATAGCCATTTGAATATTTCTTAAACAATTCTTTATTTTTCCAAAAAACCAAATGTCCTAAATTTTCATTTAACTTATGTATTGTTACCGTTGATTCAATGGTATCAAAATAATCAAGAAGAGGCTGGTAAGTCGAATTATTGTCAATGATTATTATGTTCTTATACTTATGTTTTTTTAAGAAATTAATCATTTGTTTTAAATAAAATAATTGATTAAAGCTTATAATTATTATTGGGATTGATTTATAGTTCAAATTTTGACTAATCATATACAGACTAAATAAATTTCTAATATGCAATTGGTAAAATAATTTTATTTTTTTTCTTTTTATATAAAATAGTTGTCTCAATCCTAAAATACTTAAAATATTTAAAATTATCTTTTTCATTTACTGTTTACTTATTTTATATCGGATTCCTTTAAAAAGAATTTCCCCTCTATTAAAAATTACAAAAAATAAAAAAGCTACAATCATTTTCATCCTATAGTCGATAGGAATTTTTTTGTTTGGTATAATATGTTGCAATAAAGAGTGAAAAGCTTTTCTAATATTTCTATTGAATAAAAATTGCTTAAAATGATTAAAAAAATAATCATCCATGTAATTTCTTACATTATTAGAAACATTAATTTTTTTAATCAAAAAATAGACCTTTTCTCTCGCTTTATAATAATTTAACTCCCTTAAATCTGCATTGCCATTATAGGATATACTTTCACTATGCTGCCTAATAAAAACCAACGGCTCATCTACTGTAATGTAATCTTTGCAACTTACTAAAACCCTGCAATGAAACTCCCATTCCTGCGCTGCCTGCAACTCTTCATCAAATAAATAGTCAAAAGATTGCAAAAAACTTTTTCTCCAAAGAGGCGCCTGTGTTAACCATGATATTTTTTGTATTATGTAATCGTAAAAGATTTCTTTTGAATTGATATTTTCACTTCTTAAACCAATTATATTTTCTACAGAATTTTCAAAAATTAAGGTTTGGCAAACCGAAAAATTATAATTGCTTTCTTCTAAAGCTTTTACTTGTTTTAAAAGTTTGCTATAATGCATCACATCATCATCATCAAACCAATTTACATAATCCCCTTTACTCAATTCAAACCCATAATTTCTACAGGCATTGGCGCCTTTGGGTCTATTGCTTGGCCGATGGTGGTATTGGAAACGACTGTCTTTTTTGCAATAGTTGTCCAATAAACATGCTGTATTATCGGTACTTCCATCATCTACTACAATACACTCCCAATTGATGTGAGTTTGTGACAACACACTATCTAAGGTTTCACCAATAAGGTGTGCCCTATTATAGGTTGGAATGATAATGGATACTAATGGGGTTTTCATCCTGTTTTATACTTTTTTGTAAAAATAGGAATTTACATTCGGTATTGAAAATAATAACCGTTTAGAAAATTAATTGTGTTTTAAATTTTAAAGTAATTTGTTGTTGAACTAATTAGGTGAAATAATTATATCTCTTTCTTTTAAATCATTAATTAACATATTTGTAAATAATTCAGCTCCAGTCTTGTTCAAATGAGAAGCATTGTAGAAATACTCCTTCTTTGTGCATATTTCATTATTAGAATAGTCTAAAAAGGGTATTTTATGTTTTTCACTAAAGTTTTCGAATAAAGTAATTACTTCTTTTCTGTTTTTCACAAATTTTTGCCCCTCAAAATATTCGGGTGTATAAACTAAGATAACTTTAATGTCCTTTTCCTTACATTCAAGAAGAAATTTATCAAATAATTTAATTAAATCAATATCAAGTTTTCCTTCATAATGCTTCATTTTCTGTTTTGCATTACTTAAGTCATTATTCCAAACAAAATCAAAACCTTGATATCCTTTCTTTCTTTTCGATTTTGTTTTGGGAAAAAATATAGAATTTTCAATTGATTGAACAACCGCCTTTTTATTTCCAACATAACGAATTAAAGGTAAATAATAATCTAAACTTATAAATCCATTATAGGAACTTGTATAGTTAATAATATCTTTGTTTAAAAGCATATATGGCAAAAACTGTTCAGCATTATATAGTTTTGTTCTTTTTTGAAGGCTCCAAATATCAATTGACATAATTATATATTTTGGCTTTTTATTATATTTTAATAGTGTTATATGTCTTAAATATTCCATCCAGAAATTATGGCCATCAATACCTAAATTATAGGCAGAAAACCCTAATTTATTTTTTAATAAATTAGGGTCAATATGTCGCAATGCTCTTGATGAACCATAAATTACAATTTCAGAATTAATCTTCCCATTATATATATCATTCCATGTATTATACTCTCCCGATGCATAATTACTTTTCTTTAAACTATGTGAAATTATTAGATCCAAAGGATAGGCCAATAAAATAACTAGCAAAATAAAAAGTAAACTATTTTTAAAGAATTTTCTCATATCAAAATTGAAAATAAATAAATTGTTGTTTTTGACCTACAAACAAAATAATTAACATTGCTAAAACATAATAAAAAAACCATCTTAAAATCCTATTCCAACTTAACCCTAATTTTTCCAAAGCATATTCTTGTTCCCTTCCAACCCATTCAATGATTATAGATATAAAGACTAAAAATATAATTATATAATTTTTAAACCCTGGCATTGAAAATAATGATGAAGAAAATATTTCAGAAATAACCCTAAACGCGTGCCCAATATTTTCAGCTCTGAAAAATATCCAGGCAAACACCGTTAAGCCAAATGTTATCAATATTTGAAAAAATTCTTTAATTGTTGGCAGATTACTCCCTTTTGCAACAATCTCCAGATGCTGTCTGTTTTTATTGAAAACTAATAGTGGTAAAAAAAATAGTGCATTTAAACCACCCCAAACAACAAAAGTCCAATTGGCACCGTGCCAAAAACCACTCACGATGAATATGATAAAAATATTTCTAATTTGAATCCAATTCCCGCCTCTGCTTCCGCCTAAAGGAATGTATAAATAATCTCTAAACCATGTTGATAAAGAAATATGCCAACGCCTCCAAAACTCTGCAATATCTCTTGAAAAATAAGGAAAAGCAAAATTTTTCTTTAAATCAAATCCAAAAAGTCTTGAGGTGCCTATGGCAATGTCAGAATATCCTGAAAAATCTCCATAAATTTGAAACGTAAAATATAAGGCCCCTAAAACCAATGTGCTGCCAGAGTAATCATCTGAGTTGTTAAAAATGGCATTTGCCGATTCTGCGCAAGTATCAGCAATCACCACTTTTTTAAATAATCCCCAAAGTATTTGACGCAATCCATCCACAGCTTTGCTGTAATCAAAATTTCTTTTTTTATAAAACTGGGGCAATAAATTGGTTGCACGTTCAATAGGGCCCGCCACCAATTGGGGAAAAAAACTTACGAATGCTGAAAAAGCAATAAAATCCTTTGTGGGTTCCAGTTTTCTTTTGTAAACGTCAATGGAATAACTCATTGTTTGAAAAGTGTAAAAACTGATTCCAACTGGCAAAATAATGTTTAATGAATTGGGTTGTATTTTAGTTCCAAAAAAAGAAAAAGCAGTTATAAAATTGTCCAAGAAGAAATTGTAATACTTAAAAAAGCCAAGAAAACCTAGATTCACTATGATACTTGTCCATAGGTATGCTTTTCGTTTGGTCTCATTTTCTTCTTTAGAAAGCATGATGCCAACTAAATAGTCGACTAGTGTACTAAAAACAATTAATGACAAAAACCTCCAGTCCCACCAGCCATAAAACACATAACTTGAAACAACGATTAAAAAATTCTGAAGCTTTAGATTTTTGGTTGTCACGAACCAATAGAGAATAAACACTATGGGTAGGAATATGGCAAAATCTATGGAATTAAACAGCATGAATGGTGCAAGTTGGATTGGTATTAAATCGTAATGGGCTTTTCATGCAGGTTTATTCTTTTTTGTAAAAATAGGTTTTTCTTTTTTAGTTACTAATTTTTTCTTAAGGGATAAGTTGGAATGTTGAATGTGATCGCACCATTTTTTTTACCCTAACCTTTTTTCTGACTGAAATTTATTTTGATTAAATTGTATAATACGTAATACTAAACTTAAAAAAGTGCCAAAATTAATTTTAGACTTTGAAAAAACTTAAAAAAATACTGAGTGAGTTGGAATTTTTCGCCAGCGATTATTAGTCATAAACTTTCTCAATTTTTTGTTTTAGTTCGTTTAGTAAAAATTCACTATTTAAATTTTTAAACAAAATATTTCTATTATATTCAATTTGATCAATATTTAGTAATTGATTTATACTACTTTCAGATAGGTCATTTTCATAACTAAACACCAAAACACCTATTCTTTTCAAATATTTATAAAAGGTGTTTCTTTTGCTTAGGTAAACTTTACTTCCATGCCAAAGTAATGCTATCGTATTGCCTACTGCCTGTTGTCTGCGATTATTTAATATTGCAACACCACAATTTTGAATAATTTGATTGTATCTCGGCAATTCAAAAAAAGTAGTTAATGGGTGGAATTTATCACTAAAAATAGGAGTTCCCAATTCAATAATATTATTAATATAACTTCCATCTCCATAATTTAATGGCACTATTATTTTTCTTTTTCCAAAATCGTAATTTTTAATTTTATTAAAAATATCGAGATGATTGCCAGTTTTAAAACCTGAATTACCAATCAGAATATTTGGTTTTTCTAAAGTAATCTTATCACTTACCTCAACAATTCTTTCAATAGGAAAATACCAAAAAGGAAATGTATTTTTCTTAATCCCTATAAGTTTGGTAATATTTTTATGTTCTTCTTTAAAGCCGCAACCTAAATAATTAATTCTATCCATGACTTCCCTTTTCGTCCTTCTTTGAATTTCAAGATTAGATAATGGTAATTGGGGTTTGATTAGCCTATAATAACTCCTGATATGGATATTTTCTTCAATTCTTTTTTTAAATGGTTGCTTCAGAATAGAAAACTGCTTTTTTGTCATTTTATCCAATAACCTATGCTCTGAAAAATAATGAATATCATTATATACCTCAAAACCAAAGCAAAACCAAATGCATTTTATTTGTTCAGGAAGTTGTAATATAACTGAAAAAAAATCAATCTGAAGACTATGAAATATTACAATATCATTTGATTCTATACTTTTTAACAAAGCATCTTCATCATTTTTTGTAACTATAATATTAACATTTTTTGATTTTTCAACATGTACTAAATCAATAGCATTTGAATATTGATAGATGAAAAAAATATTTTTATTAGGAAATGCATTTTCAAATTGCCAATTAGCGGAATTAATGAATTTCTCATCCATAGCAATATGGATAATTCGATTAAACATTTTTATAAAAACTATTAATTGTTTCTATTATTTTATCTAGATTGTCTGATGAAAGTTCATAATAAAAAGGCAAGCGCAACAAACAATCTGAATAATAATCAGTATTTTCCAATTCCTTTAAGGAATTTGAACGCAAATAAAATTCACTGGAATGTAAACTAATATAATGAAATACTGCGTGAATCTGATGATGCTTCAAATAAGAAATCAATTGTTCTCTTTGTTTTGATGTTTCACATATTAGATAAAAAAGATGGGCATTATTTGTTGCATACTTTGGAATCTGAGGTAAACTTAAATTACAACCTTTTGCTAAATCTTTTAAACCTAGATAATACCGATTCCAAATTTCCTTTCTTCTTTCCTGAATGGCATCAAGATGTTCAATTTGGGCCCACAAAAACGCAGCAATAATCTCAGAAGGCAAAAATGAAGAACCAATATCTACCCACCCATATTTATCGACTACTCCCCTAAAAAATGCGGAGCGATTGGTTCCTTTTTCCCAGATGATCTCAGCACGTTCGGCAAATTGCCTATCATTAATTGCTATCATGCCACCTTCGCCGGAAATAATATTTTTAGTTTCGTGAAAAGAAAAAGCAGCCAAATGTCCAATGGAACCTAATGCTTTTTTTACACCGTCTTTACCTGTATAAAAGCTATCTATGGCTTGTGCGGCATCTTCTATAACAAATAAACCATGATGTTTCGCAATAGCCATAATGGCATCCATATCACAGGCGATTCCAGCATAATGGACCGGAACTATGGCTTTGGTTTTAGAAGTAATCAGCGACTCAATTGTTGCTGCATCTATATTTGGATTTTCAGTACTTGAATCAGCAAAAACAATTTTCGCCCCTCTTAATACAAAAGCATTCGCTGTGGAAACAAAAGTATAAGAAGGCATAATAACTTCATCTCCTGGCTGTAAATCAATTAAAATAGCGGCCATCTCCAAGGCATCTGTACAGGAAGTCGTAAGCAAACATTTGGCAAAACCATACTTTTGCTCAAAAAAACGTTGGCAAATCAGGGTGTATTTACCATTACCGGATATTTTACCAGATGCTACTGCATCAGTGAT
>Ga0156193_147_pt2 | contig 18754 bp, 17 predicted proteins | sample RifCSPlowO2_12_FD_107846 | JGI IMG/M metagenome (GOLD analysis project Ga0156193, IMG submission 107846) | Flavobacteria bacterium RIFCSPLOWO2_12_FULL_35_11
TGCCAATCGACCTGATAATTGTTTCCTTATTTCAAAATAATAAGCTGATTGAAAAACAAACGATAGGAAAAGGTTCGGGCTATAAATTCAACATTGACTGCAAGGAAACTTACAAACTTGTTGCAGAAAAGGAAAATTATGAAACCTCAGAGTTAACCTTAACAACCGACGAAAAAAATAATGTTGAAATCAAAAAAGTGTTGAAATTGACTCAGATAGAATGCGTTCAATTATTGAGCGGAAACATTTTGGACAGCAAAACCAATCTCTCAATTGACCAGGTAATTGTTTCCTTATTTCAAAATAATAAGTTGGTTGAAAAACAAATTATCAGCAAAGGCTCAGGATTTAAATTCAACATAAATTGCGAGGAAACCTATAAACTTGTCGCAGAAAAGGAAAATTATGAAATTGCGGAACTAACCGTTATAACCGACGATAAAAATAAAACGGAAACCAAAAAAACGTTGAAATTAACGCCGATTGAATGTGTTCAATTGTTGAGCGGAATTGTTACGGACAGCGAAACCAACTTGCCGCTGCCAAATGCCACTGTTCATATTTATAGAGGAAAGGAATTGTTGGCAAAAATAAGTTTAGATGCCGATGCAACTTTTAATTACAAATTGGAATGTGATATGCCTTACAGGTTCACCGTTGCATTAAAAAATTATCACGATCTTGTTTCAACAATAAAAACTACAGACAAAACTAATGAAGCCATAAATATGAAATTGCAAATGGAATCTTCCGTTGAATTTGTTGAAGTTCGTGATCAAAAAATGATTAAAACCAAAACCATCTATTTTGATTTGGACCAATCGAGTATTAGATTAGATGCTGCGATTGAACTAAATAAAGTGATTGCCATTTTAAGGAAGTACCCAAGCCTTAAAATTGAAATAAAATCGCACACAGACAGCAGGGCTCCATCCGACTATAATTTGAAACTCACAAACGACAGGGCAAGAAAGGTGATTGCTTATATTGTTGCGAATGGAATAGATCCAAGCAGGGTATCGGGCAGGGGATATGGAGAAACCCAATTGTTAAACAACTGTTCTAAAGGTGTTAAATGCAGCGAAGCAGAACATGAATTGAACAGAAGAACTGAATTTATTATTACTGACGAATAATTATGACAAAACCAGAAATTGCATTTGAGGATTTCAACAAAGTTGATATAAGGGTTGGGACAATTATTGAGGTTGCCGATTTTCCGAAAGCCAAAAAACCGGCATATCAGTTAACGATTGATTTTGGGGATTTGGGAATTAAAAAATCGAGTGCCCAAATTACACAGTTATATCCTAAAAATGAACTGTTAAACAAACAAGTATTGGCCATTGTCAACTTTAAGAACAAGCAAATTGCCAATTTTATTAGCGAATGTTTGGTGTTGGGTGTTGAAAATGATAAAAAGGAAATTGTGCTGTTGCAGGCTTCAAATCCATCAATTAAAAAAGGGGAACAGGTAAGTTAATAACATCTTTTTTACAAAAAAAAAGCGGGTATATTCATTTGAATATACCCGCTTTTAGATTTATGGTGAAATTAAATTACATATTTTTAAGTTCACTAACCAATTCGGTTAAAGCAGCTTTTGCATCTCCAAAAAGCATGGAAGTCTTCTGATTGTAAAATAATTCATTTTCTATACCTGCGTAACCGGCATTCATACTTCGTTTATTTACGATAATATTTTTGGCGTTCTCTACATTTAAAATTGGCATGCCGTAAATTGGACTTGACGGGTCGGTATGTGCGGCTGGATTTACAACGTCATTTGCGCCAACGACCAACACAACATCAGTGTTAGGAAATTGAGGGTTTATATCGTCCATTTCCACTAACTTGTCGTAAGACACATTGCTTTCAGCCAACAACACATTCATATGTCCGGGCATACGACCGGCAACAGGATGAATGGCGTATTTCACATTAACTCCTTTTCTGGTCAAGAGTTCTTCGAGCTCATGAATCACGTGTTGCGCCTGCGCAACAGCCAAACCATAACCAGGCACAATCACCACGTTGGTTGAGTAATTCAACATTACAGCGGCATCACTTGCGCTTGTTTTTTTGATAGATCCTCCTGTTTTTCCAACAGCAGCCACTGCAACGTCACCGCTGCTCCCAAAAGCACCAAATACAACATTTGAGAGTGATCGATTCATTGCCTTACACATGGCAAAAGTCAAAATTAATCCGGCTGAGCCAACTAAAATACCGCCGACCAACATGACCATATTGCCATACAAAATACCTGTAATTGCCGCTGCTATTCCTGTTAAGGAATTTAGGAGAGAAATTACAACCGGCATATCTGCGCCTCCAATTGGAGCCACAAACAAATAGCCATAAATCAATGAAGCAATTAGCAAAATATAAATTAAAATCAAACTGTCAGTATTCATCATTACTATGAATGCTCCAAATGCAACAAGCGCCAAAAAGAGTATATTATTAATGAGATTGTAGTTTGGAAGTCTAAGATCTTTCATCGAACCATCTAATTTTGCCCAAGCCACAATACTTCCGGTGAACGTGATACTTCCAATTATAATGGCTGATAAGATTGTTGTTACGATGGCAGATGAAGCTTTGTTGGCGTCATCCACACCCACATTTTTGCTAAATTCAATTAGTCCGATTAAAAGAGAGCTTCCTCCACCAAAACCGTTGAATAAGGATACCAATTCTGGCATTTTTGTCATTTTAACTTTCATGGCCATAAACCAGCCAATTATGGATCCCAGTAAAATAGCGCTTATAATAAGAGAATAGACAAATATAGAAACCGTTTTGAATAATGGCACAACCTCGCCTGTTTCCAATACTTTTTCCTGTAAAAACAAAGTTCCTATAATTGCGAGAACCATACCGGTTCCTGAAATTAAATTTCCTTTTTTAGCCGTTGCAGGGTGTCCCAACATTTTTAAACCGATTACAAATGTAATTGTTGCAATCAAATAGATAATACCTAATGCTATACTCATTATTTTTTCTTTTTAAACATTTGTAACATTCTGTCGGTAACGGCAAAACCACCGATCACATTTATAATTCCAAACACTACAGCGATAAATCCTAAAGCCAATGATAAATAATCTGTTGGATCTGCTTGCAGCATTACGATGATTGCACCCACAATTACGACGCCGCTGAGCGCATTTGCTCCTGACATTAATGGCGTATGCAATACGGTTGGTACATTTTTTATTAATTCAACCCCAATAAAAATGGCCAATATGAGGATGTAGAATAATTCAAGATTATCGCTAAGAAATGCTATTAATTCATTCATGATTTATTTAGTTTTTAGTTTTTTCTAATTTTTCCTTCATGTACAATTAAAGTGCCGTCGGTAATTTCCTCTTCCAACTCCCACTTAAATTGATTATTTGCAGTTAAATGTATTAAGAAATTATACATATTTTTGGCATAAAGTTCGCTGGCATTGGTAGAAACGCTTACCGGAGCCATGGTAGATCCAATAATTTTAACGCCATGTTTTACCACTGTTTTGTCCATTTCGCTGATTTCAACATTACCGCCTTGTGCCGCAGCCAAATCAATTATTACAGCCCCATTTTTCATATGTTTCACTTGGTCTTCGGTAATCAATACAGGCGCTTTTCGTCCTGGAACCATTGCGGTAGTAATGACCAAATCGGCTTGAAATAATGAATTGTTAACGGCTTCTTTTTGTCGGCGTGCATAATCTTCAGAAGCTTCTTTGGCGTAACCGCCTTCAGATTCTTCACCGGTATTGTCCACCGAAATAAATTTTGCGCCCAATGATTCTGCTTGTTCTTTGGTTTCGGTTCTAATATCTGTTGCCATAACAACAGCGCCTAAACGTTTTGCCGTTGCAATTGCCTGTAACCCTGCAACTCCAATTCCGTAAATTAAAACTTTTGAGGGGATGATAGTGCCTGCAGCAGTCATCATAAGTGGAAATATTCTGGTCATTTCATTGGCGCCAACAATAACCGCTTTATAACCGGCTAAATTGCTTTGTGAACTCAAAACATCCATATCCTGTGCTCTCGATATACGTGGCATTGCATCCATAGAGAATGCAGTTGCCCCTGTTGCAGCGATTGCTTCAATAAGTTTAGGGTTTGACAAATAATACAACTGACTCATTAAAATTTGGTTTTTTTGAACCAATTTTAAATCTTCTTCAGTAAATGGATTGATTTTTATCAGCACATTGGATTCCTTGAAAATAGCTTCTCCTTTTCTAATGGAAGCGCCAACAGCTTCATAATCTGAATTTTTAAATGATGATGCAATACCTGCATCTTCTTCAACCAAAAGCTCAAATCCCTTTTCAACGAGCAGTTTGGCAATATTTGGCGAAATCGCTACCCGATTGTCTCCTTTTTGTGTTTCTTTTAAAACGCCTATTTTCATATATGTAAGGTTTTATGGTATAAAATTAGTTGAAATTTTTAATTTATTAATTTGAAAGAATAAGATAAATCCAATAAAAAAAAGAAAACCAGCCAAAAAGCCAGTTTTAAAAATCGAAATTGTTTTATCTAACAGTAAAATATATAAAACAACAAAGGTAACCAAGGATGAATTAGACTGGCAAAATTGGGTTGTTTGGTATTTATTCATGCTGTTATTTTGAAAGGTGTAAAGATAAGTAATTATTTTCAGCTTAAATGTTTATAAGAATCACATTTTTTAGTGACCTATATTTTTTATAAAAACTATGATTTTTGAAATAATTATGATGACCAATATTATATAATTTATCACAATGTTAAATAAATAACAAACTGTTTTTAATTTCCCCTACCTGTAATTATTATTTTTTACCTAAAGCACCTTATATTTGTAATTCTATTAATTAACAATGCATATTAAAATTACTTTTTTAGGTACCGGGACTTCACAGGGAATACCGGTTATTGGCAGCACACACCCGGTTTGTTTGTCGACCGACAAGTGCGACAAGCGTTTACGTGTTTCAATTTTGGTGGAATGGGATAATTTTGCCTATGTGGTAGATTGCGGGCCCGATTTCAGGTATCAAATGTTGCGGGCAAATGTTGCAAAAATTAACGGTGTTTTATTTACGCACATCCATTCCGACCATACTGCAGGATTGGACGATTTGCGTCCTTTCAGTGCCAAATTGGGCGCCGTTCCAATCTATGCGAAAGCAGATGTGTTAACCAATTTAGCCAAACGTTTTGATTATATTTTTAGTGATGAAAATAAATATATTGGTGCACCAAGTGTGCAACAATTTGAAATTAAAAACGAAGCTTTTTTTATTGAAAATTTAGAGGTGATTCCCATTGAAGTCTCACACGGCGACCTTAATATCTTCGGATTCCGATTTCATAATACCGCTTATTTAACCGATGTCAAAGCAATTTCAGAAGAAGAGAAATTAAAACTTCATCATTTGGATATTCTGATCATCAATGCACTCAGAATTCAAAGCCATCCAACACATTTAAACTTGGTGGAGGCCATAGCGCTCAGCCAGGAATTAAAACCTAAAAAAACCTACATAACGCATATCAGCAATCGGTTGGGATTTCATGCAGATGTTGAAAAAACGCTTCCCGAAAATGTATTTTTGGCTTATGACGGATTGGTTTTAGAAGCTTAGTCTACTAAAAAAAATGCTATTTTGGGCGTTACCGCTGAAAAAGCGGCCGGGCTTTTCGCTGCAATCTTTTTTTCGGAAAAAACCTCAAAAAAGGATTTCCACTGCAATCCCTAACGCACCTTCAATTATTAACGAATAATTATAAGGCAATAGGAAAAAAATTAATAAAATCCCCGATTACACAATTCAACGATTCAACGGTTCAACCATTATTTCAGAATCGCTTCAATTTTTTTTAGCGTTTCTTCGGAAAATTCCAAATTGTCCAATGCTTTTAAACTGTCCAGCAACTGTTCGCTTCTGCTTGCGCCAACCAAAACTGAGGTGATACGTTTGTCTTTTAACAACCAGGCAATCGCCATTTGCGCCAAACTTTGTCCTCTTGATAGCGCAATTTCATTCAGTCGGGTTACTTTTGAAAGCAATTCTTTGTTAATTTGTTCGGTTTTTAAATAACGACCATCTTTTACGGCTCTTGAATTTTCTGGAAATCCCGCTAAATATTTATCGGTTAAAATTCCCTGATTTAAGGGAGAAAAAGCAATGGCGCCAACACCTTCATTTTCCAACACGTCTAAAAGTCCGCCCTCAACCCATCTATCTAACATACTGTATCGCGGTTGGTGAATTAAACAAGGCGTACCCAATGCTGTTAAAATTTTAGTTGCCTTTAAAGTCTCTTCTGCACTGTATTGGGAAATCCCAACGTAAAGTGCTTTTCCTTGCCTAACAATATGATCGAGAGCACCCATTGTTTCTTCCAAAGGCGTTTCAGGATCAGGTCGGTGGTGGTAAAAAATATCAACATAGTCAAGTCCCATTCTTTGCAAACTCTGGTCCAAGCTTGAAATCAAATATTTTCTGGAGCCAAAATTTCCATAAGGTCCAGGCCACATATCCCAGCCGGCTTTGGTGGAAATGATCAATTCATCTCTGTAAGGTTTGAAATCTTTTTTAAAAATTGTCCCGAAATTGGATTCGGCGGCGCCATAAGGCGGACCGTAATTGTTGGCCAAATCAAAGTGCGTAATGCCGTTGTCAAAAGCACATTTCAATAAATTTCGGGCATTTTCAAAATTATCCGTAAATCCGAAATTATGCCACAAACCCAATGAAATTTCAGGAAGCAACAAGCCGCTTTTTCCGCAGCGCCTGTAATTCATTTTTTCATACCTAGTTTCTTTTGCCTTATAATTTTTTTTGTCGGAAACACCAAATAGTTTGCTCATTTCAGTTTATTTTGAGGGTGTAATATTTTTGATGAAATTAATCAAATTTTCCCATATCCAGAAAAATAAAATCTCTTTAAAAAACCTGTTGAAATTCATGTTTTTAAACTGCGTTTAAGATATTCATTTAATGATCATTTAGCGGCAAATTTTGTAACTTTACCAAAGTCAGTTATTCTTGAAAGATGCATTAAACTTATTTAAACAATGAAAACAACAATAAACAGAAACATTGGAATAATTTTAATAGTTTTCCTTGCACTTATTGCTTGTGAAAATAATAAGGAGCAAATTACCACAGGTTTGGAAGGCATCGTTTATAGAGGGCCAATTAATCCTGTAGAGATGGAAGGCCAAGTTAATGATGCGCCATTTAGCGCTTTATTTCGTGTTTATAATTTAAAAAATAAATTGATAACATCGTTTTCATCCAATGCCACCGGGGAATTCATGGTAATGCTGGCTCCGGGAAACTACAAAATTATACCAGACAAGTCTGCACCAATTATGAGTGCTGAGTCTCAGGTTAAAGAAATTACAGTGAATCCGATTGGCATCACCAACATGGATTTGTATTTTGATACAGGTATTAGGTAAATTCCTTTTTTATTTTGTTTAATAAAAGTTCTTCAGTTTTATAAACAACATTTTTATAATGTTGTTTACCTAAACTTTATGGTTTACTTATTGAATTTTTTTCGAAAAAATAGGACAAATATGAGAATTATGATTAGCGGAACTATCCATATTCCATATCCCATGCCCCAATAACTATGGTCCATCATCTTATTTATTATTAATATTTATATTTCTAATTTTTTAACCGAAACTAAAAACTCCTCCTTATATTACACCTAATTAATGGTTGTTCAAACGACCAAATTTTGAGTCGAGCGTTGATTTTAACTTATCAATGGCACCTTCAACAGCTTGTTCATGGTTGTTTGCAATATTTGTAACCGCTATTGGTTTCATTCCTCCAAGTCGTGCTTCAACCACGCATCGTTTATCGTTTAGCGCGTCTTTATGTCCGTTTTCATCTGAAAGATGCACTTCCAATCTTGTGATATGTTCACTAAATCTGCTTAATTCTTCAGAAATTTGGGTTTGTAATTGCGCCCTGAATTCTTTGTGTACAGTTAAATTATTGTCTGAATTTATTTGAATTGTCATAATTGATTATTTTTTAGTGAAATTTTTTTATATACAATTTTCACAATTGTTATTAATTGAAATTAATTTTTTCTGAATTTTTAGAAGCACTGCCCAAGCAAAACGAAAATAACAATAAAAATTAGCACAGTGCTTATGCAACCACCGCCTAATTTTTTTGCTCCGAAACCGGCGATTAAGCCTTTGAATAAGGTATTCATAAAATTGATTTTTAGGATATTATTTTATTTTGATAAAGCTTCAATATTTTAAACAATTGCTAAACTTTTGTTGATCAAAAATCTGTTAAAAACGCTATATTTTATTATTAAATAAGATTACAAAAATGAAGTATTTATCAACCAATATGTTACATAACTTTTGATAAAAGTTACATGATTCACAGATTTCAATAAATTATTTAAAGCAATATCAATTTCTGAAATTTTTTACCTGAAACTACAGCTTACGCCACTCCATAAATGAATGATTTTTGCATCCTTTCCGGTGCCGTCTAAAATTCCATACAATCCGGAGGCCGTTGAAAATTCCTCTCCCAAACTGGTTTTTTTAACTTCAATTATATAAGCACTTTGCATTTCCGCCAATGTCGAACCAATTCCTATACCCGCCATCGTTGTTAACTTATCTGCACCTTCTTTTATGCCATCAATATACCAACCTTCAAATAGCCAATCGGTTTTTGGTTCTCTGTTTTTTGTATTATTTTCCTGAAAAACCAACGTTAAACCATTGCTCCAAGCCACCATTTTTAAAGGCCCTGCACCACATTCGGTATTTACGCCAATGCTTACTGCTTTTGATTGTAAGGTATTGTTTATAAATTCCGTAATCTGACTTTGTGGCGTACCAAATGGCAATTCATTGGAAGATCCTGTAATTTGATCCACCAATTCCAGCGCATTAGAAGTTAAAACCAAAGATTGTTTGCTTTTTTCAGTTTTTGGTAATATACCTTGATATAATTCAGATTGTTGTGGATTTTTTTCAATCTTATTTTCGCAAGATTGGCAGCTTAAAAAAATTAAAGAAATGAAGATTAATATTTGGTAAGATTTCATGGGATACTTTATTAATGATTTACAAAAATGGTAATTTTTAGCGCCTTTCATGTTACATAGTTTTTGATAAATGTTACATGATTCACAGATTTGTAAAAAGCTTGAGACGGATTTGAATTTTTAGATTATTCAGCTATCGCAGAAGTGTAATTTTAGCCTTGTGAAAAGAAAATTTTAAATCTGTCCTTATCGGAAATTAAAAACTATTCGACTTTCGAATTTACTTTCTCTTTACTGCAAATTTTCCGGCAAAGTAGGCCATAGGAATATAGGCGCCCACTAAATCTAAAACAGTAAACCAAATTGGTGAAGGAAGTATTAAAATAGAGGCAATTCCACCTGCAAGGAAAAAGACGCCAATACCCAATGCAAATTTCATTTTATGGGTTGCGAAAACTATTGCCGCCACAAATGCACCCGCAAATGTTCCGAGTGCATGGGCCAAAAATGGTAAGACAAAATGCTTGGGCTGAAATAAATGCATGGAGGCTTTCAATCCTTCTGCTGTGGTAACATCTGCTCCATTCTGAGGAGGAATTATTGAAGCACTTATCATAATAATTCCCATATTCACAACACTTCCCAAAAGCATTCCGGCTGTGATAGCTATATATTTTTAAATATTGCATTCATAGTTATTTGTTTGATAAAACCAATTATATCAATTTATGGAAATAAACTATAACCCATTTGCATCTTCTAAATTTATTTTTTTTTCGGCGTCTTTTAGCTCATTAAATGCTTCCGTTAATTCATCACAAGCCTGTTTGCAAACTTTATCAAGCAGAAAAACCAAGCTTGGAATTTCATCCATATTTTGCTCTTTGCTTGCATATTCCTGCACTTTTTTTGCCATATTTTCAAAATCGGCATTGATGCCCATGATGGCAAATGATGGAATTAATTTATGCACCGCTTTGTACAATGAAGGCCAATCTTTATCTGCAACACTTTGTTTCATTGCGTCAAGGATGGATGGTGTTTGCTCTAAGTAAAGCGAAATCATTTCCATCAACAATTTTTGGTTCAACTTTGTGCGTTGTTTTAAATAAGATAAGTCGGTACATTTTAATTTCTCACTTTTTTCAGTCGATGGGGAATTCTCTTTGGCTTGGCTTGATTTTACAGCCGTTGATTTTTTTACCAGATCAACTATTTTTTGGTACAATATTTTTTCTTCAACGGGTTTAGAAATATAATCATTCATCCCCACAGCTTTGCATTTTTCCAAATCAGCAGTAGTTACGTTGGCAGTCAGCGCAATAATAGGGATGTTCAATTTCAAGGTATTTCTAATATAATCTGTCGCTTCAAACCCATCCATTTCAGGCATTTGTAAGTCCATTAAAATAACATCGTAATCGTTATTTTGAAGTTTTTCTATGGCTATTTTTCCGTTGGAAGCAATGTCGCGATCAAAGCCGAAATCATCTAACAAAGTTTTCATCAGCAATTGATTGAGTGCAATATCTTCCACCACCAAAACCTTTATGTTTTTGGATTCAGTTTCCGAATCTGAGGGGCTATTAAGTGCTTCGGTAGTTTCTTTCACTCCATCTTTTGTTTTTTGAAAACTCATGATGAAACTAAAAGTTGACCCTTCATCAACTATACTTTTTACGGCAATGCTGCCACCTTGAGATTCAACCAATTGTTTGGCAATGGCAAGTCCTAATCCGGTTCCACCATACATTTTTGAAGTTCCTGTAGATGCCTGTTGAAAGTTTTCAAAAATAGTGGCCATTTGGGCTTCAGGAATTCCAATTCCGGTATCTGTAATTGCAAATTCAAGAGTCACTTTCTTTTTATCTTCCTTCAATAAACGAAAACTTGCCTTAATGTTTCCTCCCGAAGTAAATTTAACGGCATTGCTCATCAAATTTAAAATGATCTGACGCAAACGCATTGGGTCGCCAAGTAAAACCTCTGGAATTTTTTGGTCGTATTCCACAATTAATTCCGTATTATTTTCTTGGGTTTTTATCTCAAACAATTGAAGGATGGCAGTGATGGATTCCGACATTTTAAATGGGGTTTGCTCAAAGAACATTTTCCCTGAATCAACTTTTGCCAAATCCAGAATGTCATTGATAAGCACAATTAAGGAATCACCGCTTGTTTTTATGGCATTCAAATATTCTTTTTGATTTTCATTTACCTCTGTTTTCAAAACCACTTTTGTAAATCCGATGATGGCATTCATTGGGGTTCTAATTTCGTGGCTCATATTCGACAAAAATTGTTGTTTCGCCTTCATGGCATCTTCCGCAATTTGTGTTTTATGGTCTGCAAGATTTTTTGCTTTAATCAATTCATCTTTCATAACGAAATGACTGGTGACTTCATAGGAAATCATGGTAACGCCCGAAATGGTTTTATCAGCTTCCAAATATGGCTGGAATACGAAATTGAAATACACATCTTCTAACTTTCCATTGCGTTTAATAGGTATAAGAAATTCATAACCTTGTTGCGGAACGCCTGTGGTGTAAACTTTTTCAAGCATTTCAGGAATCGGTCCGTCTTTAATTTCGGGTAAAACTTGCAGCAGTTTTTTTCCTTCAATATGTTGTCCTTTCCCCCAAATATCTTTAACGCTTTCATTGGCAAGGCTAATAACCATATCTTTTCCTTTGAATATGGCAAAAGCAAATGGAGATTGCATCAGCATCCTATCATAGCGCTCGTTATTTTCTTCTATAAGTTTCCACACTTTTTTATCTGCTTCAAGTTGTTTTTCGAGTATTTTTTTCTCTTTTTTCCGAAGTTCGGTTTGTAATTTTCTAACCTCGGTATAATCTCCAATGGTTAAAACAATCAGTTCTTGGTTATTGCTTTGCTTAATGATGCGATGCGCATTTAGCAGCATTATTTTGTGTCCGATATCAGGAAATTCGTGTTCTACTTCAAAATCATGAAAAGTATTATTTTTTGGAATAATTTCTTCTAACAATACACGTAAACGCGGTATATTCCATTGGTTGTTGCCCAATTTATAGAGTGACTCACCTAAACTTTCTTCTTCCGTTACATGAAAAGTTTTATAAAAAGATTTGTTGGCCGACTTAATTCGAATGTCTTTGTCGAGCACCAACATAGGTTCATGGATGGTGGAAAGAATGGCTTCATTATAGGTGTACAATTCTTCAACTATTTGGTTTCGCGCCAGCAATTCCTGATTGCTTGTGATCAACTCTTCGTTGGTGGATTCTATTTCTTCTTTGGAGGTTTCCAATTCTTCATTTAGGCTCTGCAATTCTTCATTGCTTGAAACAATCTCTTCATTGGCGCTTTGCAATTCTTCGTTAAGCGCTTCTTGGTCGTGGGTAATTGAACCCATATCAGAACGGGTAGCCACCAATTCTTCTTCCAGTTTTTTAATTCTTCTGTCTTTTGCAACCGTATTTTTTTCTCCGCTTTTGGCTGTGTGTTGCAAGATGTCCATTTGCTGGGAAGTAAAAACAACCACCAGCAAAGGTTCCTCACCTTCAATTTTGAGCGGCATAACTTCTAAATTTACAACTTGTACGGCAGTTTCATTTTTATCGGGCATAATTTCTATGCCCGATTTATTCACGGTATGTTGTGTTTTTATGGCGTGATGAATGGCATTACGCAATTCGAATGAAATTTCTGGCAACACCATGGTTAATATATTTAAACTGGCTTTGCCCGAAGAATTCTTCAGATACATTTCTGTTGAACCCCGAAACTGGAGAATTTCCATATTATGATTGATAATAACGCTTGCCGGCATATAATGTGCCAGTAAAACGGTATCAAATACATTTCCAAGATTCCCATGCGTTGCAACAGTTGGTCTTTTTGGCACAACAGTCACCACGCTCTTTTTGCCGGTTGCGTCTGATTGCACAGCACGAGAGGTGATAATAGGTAATTTATAGACTCCTGAGTTCTTTTTGCGGGAATAAAATTTAAACTTTTTATTGATAGTGGTAAAAAGTTCGTCTGCTGTTCCAATGGTTTCCGATTTGCCCAGCATCAAACAACCGCCATCGTTTAAAGCATAATGAAAAGTTGAAATGGCTTTTTTCTGTGCAGCATTGTCTAGATAAATGAGCAGGTTACGGCAACTGATAAAATCCATACGGGAAAAAGGCGGATCGCGTAAAATATTGTGTTGGGCAAAAACACAAACATCTCGCAGCGATTTAGAAATGCGGAATTTGTTGTTCGATTTTGTGAAAAATTGCTGAAGCCTTTTGGGTGAAACATTTTTTAGCTGTTGGATGGTATATTCTCCATTTCGCGCAAAATCAATTGCCGATGCACTTAAATCGGAAGCAAAAATTTGAAATGGAATGTGCTTGGTTTTATTGCCTTGCAGTTCTCGTAACATCATGGCAATGGAATAAACTTCCTCGCCTGTGGCGCAGGCGGCCACCCAAATACGCAGGGTTTCGTTTTGTGATTTGCTTTTCAGCAAAAGCGGCAGAACCGATTTTTTTAAAAGATCAAATGCTTCCGTGTCTCTAAAAAATTCGGTGACATTGATCAACAAATCCTGAAAAATCAAGTCAAGTTCATTGTCATTTTTTACCAACAATTCGGCATATTGTTTTAAGGTTTCTATTTTGTGGATCAACATTCTGCGGAGCATTCGCCGCTTAATGGTGTTCAATTTATAATGGCTAAAATCAACGTTCTTTTTTTTTAGTAAAATCTGAAAAATCTTTTTTAAGTCAATATTGTTGTAGTCTAATTTATCTTTTGGAGAAGTTTTTGCCGGATTTCTTCTTACCAAATCGTGTTTGCTCATCCAGTTTAATTCGGTTGCAATTTCTTTGGGAGAAAGCACAAAATCAACCAGGCCGCTGGCAATGGCGGAATGTGGCATGCTTGTGAACTTTGCGGAATCGTCCTGGGCAAAAGTGATGCCTCCGGCTTCTTTTATTTCACTTAAACCACGCGTTCCATCACTGGCGCTGCCAGAAAGAACAACACCAATTACATTTTCCTTATGCGTTTCGGCCAAGGAAGAAAAAAGTACATCAATGGATAAATTGGAGGATTTATTTTGTGGACGCGGAATTAATAGTATATGGCCGTCAATAACCTCAATTTCTTTATTGTATGGAATAACATAAACATTGTTGGGCATTATTTTCTCCATATCATCAATGTCCTGCACTTTCATTTCAGTTTTCTTCGACAAAAGAGGCACAAGAAGGCTTTCATGGTCGGGACTTAAATGCTGCACATAAATAAATGCCATACCGGTTTCGGAAGAAAGATTTTGTAAAAGCAGAGAAACGGCTTCCAATCCGCCAGCCGATGCGCCAATAGCAACCACCGTAAAGGAATTTGCATTTTTTTCTGATACAGGAATAGGCTTATTTTTAAGCGCTTCCTTTAGTTTTGGAGTTTCCTTCGCTATTTTAGCGCTAGATTTGGCGGCAGTTTCTTTTTTAGAAACAACCTTTTTTTTATCTGATTGTGGTGTAGACTCCATCTTTAAAGCTATTTTTTACGAAGTTTATATTAGCTTCGTTGTTATATCAAAATCAATTTAAGCTGATTTAATACTATTTGTTCAATTTGATAATTCTTGTCGATCTTTAAACTTGACTACAATTTTCTATGCTATACATAAGTTGGGGAAAAGTACGCATTTAGTTTTGGTTAATCACCAAACCCAAAGATACAAAACAAACTTTTAATTTTACGCTAAAAAACCAGTTGTGTGAAACAGCAGCAGGAGGTAACCAGTCTATGTTTGTTGGGTTAATTTGTGGTATTGGTAAAGGTTGTGGGTTTTGGAATGGTAATGAAATAAATCATAACCAAAAGTGTAACTGTCGCTGTTGTTAAAAACGCGGCAGTCGCTCCAAATTGAAACCAGATAAGTCCTGTAAGTGAACTTGCCAACATCGTACAGATGCTTTGCAAGCCCGAAAATGTTCCGATGGCAGTTGCTGTATCTTTCTTGTCGGTTATATTTGAAATCCACGCTTTTGAGATACCTTCCGTCGCGGAAGCATAAATACCATAAAGGAAAAATAATCCGAAGAAGAAATACAAGTTTGTGTTTACTGCCATCCCAAAATAAACTGCAGCAAAAAAGGCAAGCCCGATGATGAAAATTGTTTTAAGTCCAACTTTATCAGCAAGTATGCCGATTGGAAAAGCAAATAAGGCATAAACCAGATTGTAAAAAATATAAATTCCGATCACCATGGTGTCGTCAATTCCGACTTGTTTTGCTTTGAGAATCAGGAAAACGTCGGAACTGTTGAAGAGCGTAAATAGGAGGAGGCCAATAACCAGTTTTCTATAGGCTGGCGGACTCACTTTCCAATATTTTAAGAAGGAGAAAAATGGCGTGGATACTTTTATTTTTTCTTTAATAATGCGTTTGTCCTTTAAATAGAAAGAAGCCAAGACCGCGAATAATCCGGGGATAAATGCGATAAAAAATAACGTTTTATAGTCTTCCGGATAGAAATACAAGTAAAGCAACGCCAATGCCGGACCTAAAACGGCACCAAAAGTGTCCATGGAACGGTGAAGCCCGAAAATTTTACCTTTTGTCTCCGGTGTGGCTTCATCTGATAAAATGGCGTCTCTTGCGCCTGTTCGAATTCCTTTTCCAAAACGGTCAATGGTTCGTGCCAAAAATATCCAAAGGGGAAATATAAATAAGGCCATCATTGGTTTAGAAATGGCACTAAATGCATAACCAATTTGCACAAAAGGAACTCGTTTCCCTGAATTGTCGGAAAGTTTACCAAAATAGCCTTTACTCAATCCCGCTGTGGCTTCAGCAACACCTTCAAGGATTCCGATGAGCACAATTGAAAAACCAATGGTCTTCAAATAAATGGGCATAATTGGATACAGCATTTCGCTTGCTGTGTCTGTCAACAGACTCACTATTGATAAAATCCAGACTGTTTTTGTGATGTATTTCAAAATTCGCGCTTGTTTGTTATTGGGTAAAATGCTTTTTATATTTCAAAAGTATCATTTAATTTGGATGCAATGATGCTTCAGATCCAAATTATTTTTTAATCTTGTTTTTAGAAATCAAGTTTTTTTGAAATTTCTTCATTAAAGAATTTTCAAATTACTATAAGATTCATTTCTTCAAGAATGTGTGAATAAAGTAACTTATTTAGATAATTGTGTAACACTTCACTCAAGTGGAAAGATCACATTTGCCTTATAGAATCTAATTATGAAAAAATCACTCATTTTATTAAATATTATTGTTATTGCCTTATTTTTTTCTTGTAACCGCAATGAGAAAGTTAAAGTAAAAAAAGTGCCAATTGCAAGACATCAACCGAAATCTGTTTCTTATCAAATGGAAAATGCCAAGGAATGGCTGTCGGCAAATATTAAGGATTCCAAAAAACTGCGGATTGCCATTTCAGTTAACAGGACCGATAATGAAAATTTTGCACAAATGGATTCTGTAATTGTGCCTGTTGATATGACTGGCGATATGGAATATTATCTTCCATTTCCTATGAATGTTCCATTTCTGAAAGACATTGATAAAATTATTTATTTCTCTTACCCAACGCAAACATTTGCCACTTATGAAAATGGCGAATTGATTTACACCGGTCCAACAAATATGGGCAGAAAGCAAGATCAAACGCCAACCGGACTTTTTTATGCCAACTGGAAAGCTGAAGAAACGACCAGCACTTTTAATGATGAATGGGATTTGCGATGGAATTTTAATGTAGAAAACTTGTTGGGTGTTGGCTGGCATCAGTATAGTTTGCCAGGTTATCCTGTTTCCCATTCTTGTATGCGGCTTCAGGAAAATGATGCACGTGAACTTTATGAATGGGCAGATCAATGGATATTGACAGGAAATGACAGTGTTTTGGTTAAGGGCACACCTGTAATTGTTTTTGGCAGTTATGATTTTGATGCACCAAAACCTTGGCTGAAGTTAATTGACAATCCCAAAGAATTAGATATTACCGAAGACGAAATACAAAATCAAACCGAGCCTTTTTTAAAAAGTATTTTAGCCGAACAGGAAAATAGAAAAATAAAAGCATAAAATTAATTTCCCAGAAGTTGTTGAGGAAGCATTGTTAGATTGGGCAACGAGAAATGATTTGGAACTAAATTTATAGCATCCTTATCAAATGATCGATTGTTCATTTTTATCACAATGTTATGTTTGCCTTTCAAATTGGCAGGAAAAAAGGCATTGGGTAACTCTTTGCCATTTAGTTTGATGGATTTAATATGCTGGCCAAATCCGTTTACTTCAATATCAAGTATCGCAGCTCTGTATTTAAAATTGGTCAGTGATTTTTTACCTCCAAAAGCTTTTGGAATTGTTGGTGAAAACCTTAAACCGTCCTTTTCAAAATTCAAACCAACCAAATGTTCCGCCACAAAGCCAAAGTGCTTTTAACTTCATTTGATTTAATTTTTCTGCTCCTGAAGCTGAACGGTTGCCGCCTTTGCCGCAAGCGGTTATGTAAAATTTATTCTTATCAAATTTTTTTGCTTCGTTCTCTAATTTGTCAATAGGAATATTGATGGCGTTGGGAATATGCTTTTCATTGTATTCTTCATTACTTCTTACGTCTATAATGATGATTTCGTTTTTACTTTTCAGTTTTTGTTTTAAAATATCAAGTGCGATGCAGTTTTCTGATTTTTCCATTTGTTTTAGTTATTTACGTAAAATCCAATTCAACATTTTTACTGAAGTGCCCTCACCACAGCTCATTCTGAAATATATGATCAGTGAAGACAAGAAGGTAAGGAAACCAATAAATAGAATTGCAGCATTAATATTTAGTAAGTCGGCGATTATTCCTGTTAAAATAGCACCGATAGCATAGCCTAAATCTCTCCAAAGTCTAAATATACCAATACTTTTTGCGCGATCCTGCGGATGTGTATTTTCAGCCACCGTTGCTAAAAATGTTGGATAAACCATTGCAGTTCCCCAACCCAAAACAGCTGAAAGTGCCACATATTCAAACATTGTATTTGACCAAACGAATGAAATTAACGCAATGGCTTGTAAAAACATTCCGGTAAAAAGCATATCTTTTTTACAAAACTTATCGGCCATTTTACCTGTAAAAAGCTGTCCGATTCCCCAAACGCCAGGATAAACAGCAGCTACAATACCAATTTGCTCTAAAGTAAAATTTTTATTGGCCAGCAGTATAGGAAATATTCCCCAAACCATTCCGTCATTCAGGTTGTTAATTAACCCAGCCTGCGTGACTGAACCTAAGTTTTTATCTTTCCATGTGGTGTCCCAAAAAATATTTTTTAGTTTTGGAAGGGTGCTGGTTGTTGTTTCTTTGGCAACGTGGTGTTTGGTGTCTTTGATCCAAAAAATACTGCCAATTAGTCCAAAAAACACCAATACAAATCCCAAGTAAAAAGGATAGGGCCTGGTGCCGTACTTACCAGCAATCCAACCAGTTAAAAAAGCAATTATCGCAACAGAAAGATAGCCTGCAAATTCATTCAACCCCATGGCAAAACCTCTTTGCTTTTCGCCAACAAGGTCAATTTTCATGACTACCGTGCTTGACCACGTTAAACCCTGATTGATTCCTAAAAGTACATTGGCAGCAATTATCCAGTTCCAATTTGGCGCATACATTAAGATAAAAGGAATTGGAATTGCG
>Ga0156193_104_pt1 | contig 17640 bp, 15 predicted proteins | sample RifCSPlowO2_12_FD_107846 | JGI IMG/M metagenome (GOLD analysis project Ga0156193, IMG submission 107846) | Flavobacteria bacterium RIFCSPLOWO2_12_FULL_35_11
CCCGTTGGGTGTAATTAAATTATTTGAATTTTAATATTATTTATTGGTCTGTCAAATATAAATTTATTGATATATTGAACCAATGTTAAAGCTGTTATTTTTGATAAAATTCTTGTTTTAAAACCTTCAAAAGTTTTAGCATAATTTCTTCTTATAAGGAACTGGTCGCATAATTGTGAAAATAGTGTTTCAATTCTTTTTCTTGATTTTCTAAAAACATACGATTGTGGTTTATAATTAATTTGATTTGCTCTTTTTGGTGTTTCCAATTTGATATTTACCGTTTGAAATAAGTCTAATTGTATTGTCTCTGATAAATAGCCTTTATCTCCAAGCAGCACACAATCAGACATTTGTTGTTTTATGTTTTTTAAAAAATGAACGTCATGAACACTTGCTTTTGTAATATCAATTGAGTGAAAAACTCCTGATATGGAACAAACTCCGTGAAGCTTATATCCATAAAACCAATTGTTTTGTGAAGCACAAAAGCCTTTAGATGGAGCAGTTTCAAATTCATCTTTACAGATTTTAATTCTGTTATGACGTGAGAATTTACATATTTCTAATGGCATACTATCCACAATAAAATAGTCTTCAAATTCTAAAAAGTAAGAAGCTAATTTCGTTCTGACTTCTTCAGAAAATAAAAACAATTTCCTTCTTCTCTTATTGAACTGACTTCGCTCTATTAGATTCGGAATTTGATTATTATTAAGTTGCTTGAAAAGTGAATTTTCACTGTCAATTGACATAAATTCAGCTGTTAAACTCAATGCAACTACTTCTAAATCAGACATTTTTTCTTTTCTTCCTACGCCAGATTTGAATTTAGATTCACAATTCAAAGAACTTATAACTTCTAAAACTCTTAAATAATTTTTTACTATATTTGTCATAGATATTGGTTTGTTTTGCGACTTCAAGATACTGAATTTCAGTATCTTGACCAATATCTAAACCTCTTTTTTAATCTAAAATAATTGCACCCAACGGGTTAATAAATTTAATTTGGACTAAATTATAATAATTATTGAATAAATTGTAATTGTTATCTTTAATTATTTTGAACCATTTTCCCAGTCAAAACAAATTTACAATAGTAATAATATCACTATTTTGAAAAATAACCAAATAACTTAAAAATTAAACATACAAAAACGCTACATTTATGTCTTGCCAAATTTCCCTTTGCCAGTTTTAGCATTCAATGTTAAGGCAGTCAAAAAGAAGAAAAATGGTCATAGCCAAGGATATCCAAAAAAAAATGAAAAGTACCTCTATTGAAAAAACAGCCTATGGCACAACGCCACAAGGAGAAAATGTAGACAAATACACGTTAAAAAACCTAAAAGGAATGGAAGTTGGGATAATTACCTATGGCGGTATCATCACCTCTTTAATAGTGCCAAATAAAAATGGTTTGCAGGAAGATGTTGTGTTAGGTTATGATTCACTTGAAGATTACACAAAGGGAAATTCCTACTTTGGTGCTATAATTGGCCGATTTGGAAATAGAATTGCAAAAGGTAAATTCATACTTGATGGTGTTGAATATAAATTAGCAATCAATAACGGACCCAATCATTTGCATGGTGGCGTAAAGGGTTTTGATAAAGTGATTTGGAACGCTGTGACCATAAAAGGTAATAAAGCAGTGTCGGTAAAACTTTCGTATTTAAGTAAAGATATGGAAGAAGGCTATCCGGGAAATTTGAAAGTTGATGTGACTTATACGATTACGAACGATAATATTTTAGAAGTGCTTTATGAAGCAACCACAGATAAAAAAACCATCTTAAATTTGACGCAACATTCGTATTTCAACTTGTCGGCCAATTTTTCACAAACAATTTTAGACCACGAAATAATAATAAATGCAGATGTGTTTATTCCGGTAGACGAAACATTAATTCCTATGGGAAAAATTGCTGAGGTAACAAATACGCCTTTCGATTTTAGAAAAGCCAAAATTATTGGAAAAGACATTGGAGCAAATGATGATCAGTTGAAAAAAGGGTCGGGGTACGACCATTGTTGGATTTTGAAAAATCAAAATCAAGGATATAAATTTGCGGCTTCTGCTTACCATCCTGAAAGCGGGAGATTGCTTGAAGTTTTCACCGATGAGCCTGGAATGCAATTTTATACCGGTAACTTTTTAGATGGAATATTTGGAAATCGCGCCGGATTTTGTTTTGAAACTCAACACTATCCTGATGCACCAAATCAGAAAAATTTTCCTTCGACGGTTTTAACCCCAGGAGAAAAATTTTCCTCAAAAACAGCCTTTAAATTTTCTGTAAAATAATAGTAGCAAAGCCCTTGATGAACTAGATTAGATATTGTTTATTGAACAGTCAGAAAGAAAAATGGCAAGGTTAAAATTACTTTTTGGCAGGTATTAATAATTTTTTTTAGTCGTTACAATGTCAATTTTGTCTTCAAATATTGAACTAAAACAAACTTTTGAGTATTATATAAAATTAAAAAATAGTCTTGAAACTGAAATTTGAGATTTAGGATTTAATTAAAATTTAGTTTGTATGGCACTTTAATTGCAACTGCATTGAAAGAAATCTAAAATTCATCTAAAATAATGCAATAAAATGCCTTTATTGCAGTTTTTAAATTTCATAACTGTCTATTTCTAAAATATTATTTGAAAATATATAAAAACATAAAATGTTAAACTTTTTTTAAATTTATGAGATAAATTGGCAGCGCAATTTTAAAGTTCTAAATTGCGCCCTCTTAAAGTTTGACATTAAACATAATGATTTACAATGATTTATAAAACAATATCCCTATTGTTAATCGGATTTTTTTTCTTTACAATAAACTCCGCATTTTCGTATAAACCTGAAAGCACAAAATTAACTGAAACCGTAGTCAATAAAAGTATTGAAGCTAAAGTTGAAGCAGTTTACAACAATTTAGCTACCAATAACTTTATGCTTCCAAAAAAGAAAAGCTTTACCAAAGCGATGGAAGGCTATTTTCAATTGAAAGAAAGAGGAGTTGTGCAAAAGGATATTTTAACCCTTGTAGATTACAGTTTGTCTTCCAAAGTAAATAGGCTATGGGTAATTGACCTTAAAAATAACATTATTTTATTCCAGTCGTTGGTTTCTCATGGAAGAAATTCAGGAAATGAATTTGCAGCCAAATTTTCTGACAAGCCGGAATCTTATCAAAGCAGCTTGGGATTTTATGTAACTGGAGAAACGTATTACGGCAAACATGGCTATTCTTTGCGATTAGACGGAATGGAAAAAGGAGTTAACAGCAATGCCAGGGCAAGAGCCATTGTTGTTCATGGCGCAGATTATGTTTCTGAAAAATTTGCCCAACAAAACGGAAGATTGGGCAGAAGCTTGGGCTGTTTGGCCTTGTCGCAAGACCTTACAAAAGAAGTTATAGATACCATTAAAAACAAATCTTGCTTGTTTGTTTATTATCCTTCTTAAATTTAATATTTAGAATTTAAAAAAGTCTCTTTTCTCTATTCTTTTAGCGACATGCACTGAGCGAAAGCCGAAGTGAGTGGTCTATTTTCTCTTAAAGAGGAATTAATTTTTAATCCAGTTTTTTGTACAAATCCATATCCAAACTGTAAAGGTCATCTCTAAATTGTAGGGTGCCATTTTCACTCCAGGCAGTCCAGTAAAAAATATGAATGTAAACTTCTTTGTTGATTGGTACCTGTGATGTTATATTGGTGCTAATAGCTTCAAAAATTTTTTCCAAATTCCATTTTTCCGAATCATCCAAAAGATATTCTGTAAGTTCAAACGGATTTTGTACCCGAATGCAACCCGAACTTAATGCGCGAATATCCTTTTCAAAAAAACCTTTGGTATTGGTATCGTGAAGATAAACGGTAAATCGATTTGGAAATATAAATTTCACCAATCCGAGGGAGTTTTCTTCTCCAGGACTTTGAACATATCTGTAGTTTCTCGCTCTTCTGGCGCTCCACTGCCAAGGACTTACAACCCGATTGTTGGAATCGTAAATAGTAATATTTTTACTGCTGAAATAATTACGGTTTTTAATGGCAGCCGGTATCACATCTTTTTTTAAAATAGTTGGAGGAACTGTCCATGTTGGATTGAATATTATATGAGTTAGTTTGGAAGATAAAACAGGCGTTTTTCTTGATGGCCTGCCAATAATTACCTTGTGAATCCTTAAAGTATCGGCATTTTCAACAACGCGCAGAGAATAATCTGGAATGTTGATAATGAAATATGCACGCTCAAATTCTCTTGGAAACCATCGCCATCGTTCCATATTAGCGATGATTTGTTTTTTTCGTTGTTCTTTGGTAAAGTTTAACACTCCTGCTGTTCCGCCGCCAATTACGCCGTCTACTCCAAGTCCGTGGCGCATTTGAAATTTCTTTACCGCCCCTTCTGTAGCTTCATCATAGATCGGGGTAATGCTGTCTAAAGGCTTTAAATCTTTCCAATAGAGTAATTTTTTCTTAACTTCAATAATGGCGTCGTTTGTGTCGTTCAATACTATTTTATTTTTAATTTCAGTATTTTTGAAATCATATTTTGGCAAGGCATTTATAATTTTAAGTGCGATTTTTAATCGTTTGTAAACAATATGATTTGGTGATACTGCCTTTAAAGCATAGTCAAAAGAATCTTTTTTTTGAAAATTGATCAGCAATTTTTTAAAGTTGATATTGTTTTCTTTTAAGTCCCAATTGCTGTAAAATTTATTCGGATTTAAACTTCCTTTTGAAACTTTTTGAACGTAACGGCTTAAATTTTCTGTCAGCAAAATATCGTAATCTATCAATTTTGGATCTGTTAAATTTTCAAAGTTATCTTCTGAATTTTCTATTTTTTTTAGGTCGAAATCCTTCGGAAACAAACCATCTTGTTCTAAATTGTCGAAAAGTGCCGTGATGTTTTTCCGATTGGAATCGATCAACCAAAAAGTGTTGTTTTGGTTGGCTTGATAAAAGGCAATAACGCTAGAATCTTTTATTTTGGCAATTTTAGCGGAATCGATGGGGATAATTTTACCGGCTTCCGTAATTTTAATTTTTGGAAGCAGCACAACTTGAGGCGGCTGCACTTTTTCTTTGCAGGAAATTAAAATAAAAAGCACTAAACATAAAAAAATTGCTTTCATGGCTTTTGGTAATTTCTTATTAAAGGTACGAATTTATGGACTCTTATGCAAGGCTATTGATTATCTGCTTTTATAATTCTAGCACATAAATAATATTTAGGATTTTAATTATTTTTAACGTTTCTATCGCTGGTTATGTTCAGAGTGATGCTCCTTTTTTGATTCTTTCATTTTCTTTTTGATTTTGGATATAATCTTCAATTGCTTTTGATGAAATCTCATTTACTTTTTCATTATTCAATTCTTTACGAAATGTAAAAGGTAAAAAGAGACTCAAAAAAGTTCCAATGGTCAGAAAAACAGAAAATGTTTGATAGAAAATATTTTCACTAATATAATCCAATAATTTATTGTTCTCGAAATGATTAATAAGGTAAAAAATAGCGCTTAAAACGGGGTCAATGAAAAGACTAAAAATATTTTGGCTTTGTTGCTAAATTGTTTTTTGTGTTTGTGATATATTTTTGCCATTCCATAAATTTTTGAATGTGTATATTATAGAACTAAATAATCGTTTTTTTGTTACAAATTTTTTTATGAGTGGAAATAATCATTAAATAAAATGTTTGGTTCCTTATGCTTAAGTTATGTTTCATTTTAGCAATAATTGCTATAAAATCTGCAAATAAACACTTGATTATTTTTTTGGATGTCGTAGTATTTTATCACAAAACGGAAATCAAAAGAATGGAAAACGGCAATTTAATTTGCAAATTGGCGTGAAGGAAAATTCTTTTTAAAAAATCCAAACAGAAACAAATGCTATTAATTTTTCAATAAAAATCAATTTTTATTGAATCATAGCCAATATTATTGCTCATTTACAAGGAGGAATCAACAATTAAATAATCATATTTAACGATGCCGACTTCCCTGCAAACGGTATCAAAAAAAATTAAAATAAAAACAAAACATTCCTGCAAAATCACAAATCATTAAAACCAATTTTATAGCCATCAAAAAAACGGTTTGGGTATCGTAGTTCATAAATAATCAGATTGACATTTTTATTGTTTTTTATAAATTTGCACCCGTTCTTGCGACCATAAAAGTTTGAATTGGTCGCAAACAAGAAATTGACTAAAAAAACAATAAAAATGAGTACTACATTATTTGATAAAGTTTGGGATTCGCACGTGATTCTAAAAATTAACGACGGGCCGGATGTGTTGTTTATCGACCGCCATTTGATTCATGAAGTGACAAGTCCGGTAGCATTTTTGGGATTAAAAAGCAGAAATAACACGGTGTTGTATCCTAACAGAACTTTCGCAACCGCCGACCATAATACGCCTACCATCAACCAACATTTGCCGGTTGAAGATCCGCTATCCGCAAATCAGCTTAAAGCATTGGCAGAAAATGCTGCCGAATGGGGAATTACGCATTGGGGACTGGGTCATCAAAAAAACGGAATTGTCCATGTTGTTGGACCAGAAAACGGAATTACGCTTCCGGGAGCAACCATTGTTTGCGGAGATTCGCATACTTCAACCCACGGCGCTTTTGGCGCAGTTGCTTTTGGTATTGGAACTTCAGAAGTTGAAATGGTGCTGTCTTCGCAATGCATTATGCAGCCGAAACCAAAAAAAATGCGGATCAATGTGAATGGAAAACTAGGTTTTGGTGTTACGCCAAAAGACGTGGCTTTGTTCCTTATTTCTAAACTTTCAGCGTCGGGCGCTACAGGATATTTTGTGGAATATGCCGGCGATGTGTTTAAAAATATGAGTATGGAAGGCCGAATGACCGTGTGCAATTTAAGCATTGAAATGGGTGCCCGCGGCGGGATTATTGCTCCTGATGAAAAAACTTTCAATTATGTGGAAGGAAGATTGTTTACGCCAAAAGGCGCCGCATGGGACAAAGCGATGGATTATTGGAAAACGCTAAAAAGCGATGAGGATGCTGTTTTTGATGAGGAAATCAATTTTTTGGCAAGTGATATTGAACCGATGATTACTTACGGAACAAATCCGGGAATGGGAACAGGCATTTCAGACTATATTCCTAAAGCGGAATCGGTTGAGGGTGGCGTTGCTTCGTACCGAAAATCCTTGGAATATATGGGATTTCATGAAGGAGACAAAATGATTGGGAAAAAAGTGGATTTTGTGTTTCTGGGAAGTTGCACCAACGGAAGAATTGAAGATTTTAGGGCGTTTGCATCTATTGTGAAAGGAAGAAAAAAAGCGGATAATATTACCGCTTGGCTGGTTCCTGGCTCACACGATGTGGAAGCGAAAATAAAAGAAGAAGGCTTGCTTGACATTATTACCGCGGCCGGATTTGAATTGCGCGAGCCTGGCTGTTCTGCTTGTTTGGCGATGAACGATGATAAAGTTCCCGCCGGAAAAGTTGCGGTAAGCACATCAAACAGAAATTTTGAAGGACGGCAAGGTCCCGGTTCAAGAACCATGTTGGCAAGTCCGCTAGTGGCAGCGGCAACAGCAGTTACCGGCGTTTTAACCGATCCTAGAACTTTGTTAATCAATAGTTAACAATGAATAATTAATATTCCCCTCTTGAGACCTGTGCTGAGCGGAGTCGATGCAGGGGTTAGGGGTGTGTTTTACATTGAATTAACAATTAATAAACTAGTTAATTTTAAAAAAACCAATACCGTCACCCTGAGCGCAGTCGAAGGGCAATAACATATAACTTACAACTTATAACTATTACAATGGCTTACGAAAAATTTGAAATACTAAAAAGCACCGCAGTGCCTTTACCAGTTGAAAATGTGGATACCGACCAAATTATTCCTGCGCGTTTTTTAAAGGCGACGGAGCGTGTAGGTTTTGGCGACAATCTTTTTAGGGATTGGAGATACAATCCAGACAATACGCCAAAAGCGGATTTTGTATTGAACAACCCCGTTTATAAAGGAAAAATTTTGGTGGGCGGCAAAAATTTCGGTTCGGGTTCTTCAAGGGAACACGCCGTTTGGGCCGTGTACGACTACGGATTCAGGTGCGTAGTTTCCAGTTTTTTTGCTGATATTTTTAGGGGAAATTGTTTAAATATTGGGGTATTGCCGGTTCAGGTGAGTGCCGAATTTTTGGACAAAATTTTCAAGGCAATTGAAGCAAATCCTGAAACGGAAATTGAAGTGAATTTGCCAAACCAAACCATTACTTTATTGGAAAGTGGCGATCAGGAATCATTTGAGATCAATTCCTACAAAAAGGAAAATATGCTAAATGGCTATGACGACATTGATTATTTAACAAAAATGAAAGCGGAAATTCAGGATTTTGCGGAAGCAAGGCCTTTTTAAACCCATAAAGTTATAAACAAAGTGAATTTCCGTCATTTTTCTTCCGCAGGAAAAATTGCAATAAATATGATTCGACATGAAAAAAAGAAAAATTGAAATCATGGATACCACACTTCGCGATGGTGAACAAACCTCCGGAGTCTCTTTTTCAGCAGCAGAAAAGTTGACCATTGCAAAGCTTTTACTGGAAGAACTTCATGTGGACAGAATTGAAATTGCTTCCGCAAGAGTTTCGGAAGGCGAATTTCAGGCGGTAAAAAACATCACGGATTGGGCAAAGAAACATGGCTATCTGGATCGGGTGGAAATGCTCACTTTTGTTGATGGCGGCCAGTCGATTGACTGGATGAAAAAAGCAGGCGCAAAGGTTCAAAATTTATTGACCAAAGGTTCCTTAAATCATTTAACGCACCAGCTTAAAAAAACGCCCGAGCAACATTTTACCGAAATAAAAGAAACGATTGAATTGGCCCAAAAAGAAGGAATTGCCACCAATGTGTATTTGGAAGATTGGAGCAACGGGATGCGAAATTCACAAGAATATGTTTTTGAATATTTAGCGTTTTTAGCCACGCAACCCATCGCCAGAATTTTGTTGCCAGATACGCTTGGCGTTTTAACACCTAAAGAAACCTATCAATTTTTTTCAAAAATAACGGAAAAATATCCTCATTTGCATTTCGATTTTCATGCGCACAACGATTACGATTTGAGCGTGGCAAATGTCATGGAAGCCATCGATGCCGGGGCAAAAGGTTTGCACATTACCGTGAACGGAATGGGAGAACGTGCCGGGAATGCGCCGTTGGCAAGCGTTGTTGCGGTCATCAACGATTTCTATAAAAATGAGGTTGAAATTTCTGTAAAAGAAACGTCTTTGTATTCTGTCAGCAAATTGATAGAGGCTTTTTCGGGCATCAGGGTTCCTGCAAACAAGCCGATTGTCGGTGAAAATGTATTCACCCAAACTGCCGGAATTCACGCCGACGGCGACAATAAAAATAATTTATATTTCAACGATTTACTGCCTGAACGCTTCGGAAGAAAACGCTCTTATGCCTTGGGAAAAACTTCGGGAAAGGCGAATATTGAAAAAAATCTTCAGGAATTGGGGCTCGAACTCAACCAGGAAGATTTAAAAAAAGTGACCCAGCGCATTATTGAACTTGGCGACCAAAAGGAACTGGTTTCCAAGGAAGATTTGCCTTATATCATTTCCGATGTGCTCAACAGCAATCTGTATCAGGAAAAAATCACTGTTGAATCCTATGTTTTAACGCATTCCAAAGGCCTAAAACCTTCCACAACAATTGCCGTAAAAATGGACGGAAAATTGTTTGAAGAACATGCGTATGGCGACGGGCAGTTTGATGCTTTTATGAATGCGCTGCACAAATTATACAAAAAAAAGAAAAAATCCTTGCCAAAATTGGTGGATTATGCCGTCAGGATTCCGCCGGGAAGCACTTCCGATGCCTTGTGCGAAACCATTATCACCTGGGAAAATGAGGAAAAAAGGTTTATTACAAGAGGGCTCGATTCAGACCAAACAGTGTCCGCAATTAAAGCCACCCAAAAAATGTTGAATGTTTAAAACAATAAAAATTTGGGCCTGCCCGCCTTTTTTTGGTGGGCGTTCCCCTGCGGGTCAGGCTATCGCTACTCGCAATTTTTAGCGATGAAAAACCGCTAAAAATTGCTCAAACATGCCGCTCTATCCTTAACGCAGTTTGATTTAATAATTAATCATGAATAATTCAAAATCCAAAATCCAAAAATTATTCAATAATATAATAAAGATCTATATATGAAATTGACAATAGCACTTTTAGCCGGCGACGGAATTGGTCCGGAAGTAATCGCGCAGGCCGTAAAAGTTTGTGATGCGGTTGCGGTTAAATTCAACCATGAAATAATTTGGAAACCGGCACTTACAGGTGCTGCGGCCATTGATGCCATTGGCGATCCCTATCCCGATGAAACGCATGAAATTTGCCTAAATGCCGATGCGGTGCTTTTTGGGGCAATCGGACATCCGAAATACGATAATGATCCTTCCGCAAAAGTTCGTCCGGAACAAGGTTTGCTTAAAATGCGCAAAAAATTGGGATTGTTCGCGAATATCCGGCCCACATTTACTTTTCCTTCATTGATAGACAATTCTCCTTTAAAAAGAGAACGCATCGAAGGTACCGATTTGGTTTTTCTGCGCGAACTGACAGGCGGTATTTATTTCGGTGAAAAAGGAAGAAAAGATGGTGGTGAAACCGCATTTGACACCTGCACTTACACCCGAGAAGAAGTGATCCGCTTGGCAAAAAAAGGCTTCGAATTGGCGATGACGCGCACCAAAAAATTGTGTTGTGTTGATAAGGCAAATGTGATGGAAACTTCAAGATTGTGGCGAGAAACCGTGCAGTCCATGGAAAAAGATTATCCGGAAGTCACCGTTTCCTATGAGTTTGTTGATGCGGTAGCCATGCGTTTGGTGCAATGGCCAAATTCATACGACGTGTTGATCACAGAAAACTTGTTTGGAGATATTTTAACCGATGAAGCTTCGGTAATTTCGGGCTCTATGGGCTTGATGCCATCGGCTTCCGTAGGAGAAAAAAACGCCTTGTATGAGCCAATTCACGGTTCTTACCCGCAGGCTACAGGAAAAGATATCGCAAATCCGCTGGCCACAGTTTTATCGGCCGCCATGATGTTTGAAGATACGTTTCACCTAAAAGAAGAAGCAAAAGCAATCAGGGAAGTTGTCAATAAATCTCTTGAGCAGGGCATTGTGACAGAAGATTTATCAGGAAAAAACAAAGCCTACAAAACAAGTGAAGTAGGGAATTGGCTGGTGGCGAATTTGTAAAAAAAATCAAAAAATCAAAAATTAAAAAAGGGTTGTTTTCTGTTGAAATCAACCTTTTTTGGTTTATAATTACTTTAGGCTCAATTAAAAAGTCATTTAAAAATATTGCAATTAAGAATTTAATTTTAAATTTGAAAAGATAAAGCATAGATTTGATTGCAGAAATTTAGCCAATCCCAAAGATAACTTATGATAAAGCACTTCATAGTATTTGTATTCTTTTTAGTTGTTGGACTTTTTTATGGATATGGACAACAAGACTGTTCAAATGCCTTGCCCATATGTTCCGACGCCAATTCTGGCGGCGTAGTAAATGGTTTTGGATATGATGATTTTTTTGGAAGTAGCGTATCAGGCTGTTTAAGAAATGGATTGGGAGTCACCACAATTGAAACAAATTCTTATTGGTTTCGGATTAAATTGGCTGCGAGCGGAGAATTCGGATTTAACATTACCCCAAATAATTTAAGTGAAGATTGGGATTTTGCTGTTTATGGCCCAAATCCAAGTTGTGGCGCTTTAGGATTGCCAATTGCATGTAATTACAGTAAAGCATCGCCAACAGGTTATACCGGTGTTGGTGTGGATCCCGTAACCGGCACCCAAACCGATGCGTATGATCCTTGGATGAACGTAGCAACTGGAGATGAATACGTAGTATTGATTAATCAATATTCAGGAAGTAACGCCGGATTTTCAATCAATTGGAAAGGTGCTGTTATTACAAATAATTCAGCTCCTTTGGACTGCTCTATTATAGCGGATTTAGGTCCTGATAGGGATTTGTGTGTTGGGCAAAGCACGCAATTAAATGCCAAAACTTTTGGCACTTCAATAAGTTATGAATGGTTTTTATTGAATACCGTAAGCGGTGTTTTTGAACCATTTTCACCTGCCAAAACAGGTGAAACACTTAATGTAAATACCACGGGAAATTATAAGGTCGAAGTTACTGACCATACAACAGGAGATGTAAAAGACGATGATATTGTGGTTACTTTTCATGCCATTCCCACAGCCGGCATACCTGTGGATATAGTGCTTTGTGATGCAGATGGCAATGGCGAAGAGGCTTTCGATTTAGAGTCAAATACCACGTTAATTTTGAATGGACAAACGGGAATGACGGTAACTTATCACGAATTAGAACCTTTTGCACAAGTTGGAGCAGATCCGAAATCAAGCCCCTACACAAGTAGCGGAAAAACAATTTGGGCCCGAATTCAAAATTCTGCGAATACAGGTTGTTTTGATGTCGTATCGTTTGACATATTGGCAACACCGCCTCCAATTGCGAATCAACCGCCAGATTTAAGTGCATGCGATAACGATAGCGATGGATTTATGTTTTTTAATTTAGACCAGCAAATGCCAATTATTTTAAATGGCCAAACGGCTATTATTACTTATTATGAAGATGAGGACAATGCAAAGGATCGAAAAGGGTGGATTTTAGATACGGCTGCACATTTATCTAAAACCAAAACCATTTGGGTACGTGTTGAGCCAAGTGCAGGTTCAGCCTGTTATGAAATTATTTCATTTAATGTAGAAGTATTTGAAAAAGCAATTGCAAATTTCACAACCAATATTTTACAATGTGACTTTGACAATGACGGATTGTATCAATTCGATTTAAAAATCTTAAAAGATGCTGAAATCATAGGGACACAGAGCCCTTCAACTTTTGAAGTGAATTATTACGCAACCCAAGCCAATGCCAACAGCAATCAAAATGCATTGCCAAATCCGTATACCAATGTTACTCCTTATGCGCAAGAAAGAATTTACGCGCGTATTCAAAATAAGGGGTTTGCCGATTGTTTCGAAACCACAAGTTTTACTTTACAGGTGCTTGATATGCCATATCCTGCCGTGCCCGCAAATATTCCCAATTTGACCTATTGTGATGATGCTTCTGATGGCGATGATAACAATGGTTTCTACGAATTTGATTTAACCGAGCGGGAAACGATCATTTTGAACGGACAATCACCGTATGTTTTCGAGGTAACGTATTATCTAGATTCCGCATATACCAATCAAATTTTGAATCCCACAGCTTATACAAATAGTGTTGCCAATCAGCAAACTGTTTTTGTGCGGGTAATAAACAGCAATTCAAATAATGTGGATTGTAATGCTGACACTTCTTTTATTATTGAAGTTAAGCCGCTGCCAAATGCGCGATTAACAGCTTATGAACTAATGCAATGCGATGAAGATGGCGCTCCTGATGGGATTGTGGATTTTAATCTTTCGGAAGCTGATTTTTTTGTGACTATCGGTGATAATAACTTAAATGTTACGTATCATTTATCAGCAACTGATGCGGCTTCAGACATAAATGCAGTCAATAAATCCTCTTTTTCAAACAATATAAGTTCCACTGTTTTTGCAAGAGTTGCCTCTGTAAATGGATGTTTCAGAATTGTGCTGGTGAATTTAACAGTTTCAGTAACGTCATTTCCGCCAACATATAGTCGTGAAATTACATTTTGTGACGATGATGCGACCATAGATGGTTTGCATGAATTTAATTTGGCGCAAGTCACTTCAGAAATCATCTCTTTATTTCCAAGTCCAAATTTAAGGGTTTCTTATTTTCGAAATCAGGCAGATGCCGTTTCAGAAACCAATATCATTAGTCCGACAAATGCCTATTTAAGCGAAGTTCCATTTAGCCAAACCATTTGGGTACGCGTTGAAAGCGCCATCAATGGCAATTGTTTTGGAATTGGGCCAGTGATTCAATTAACAGTTAATCCAAGACCCGAATTTGAGCTGGATGAAACGGATATTATATGTTTAAACGATTTGCCAAAAATAATTTCAACCCGCAATCCGCTTGGCAATTATTCTTATGAATGGACGGATAATGCAGGAATTGTAATTAGTGACCAACCTTTTGCTGAAATTTCTCAAGCTGGCGTTTATACCGTAATGGCAACCTCAAATTTAAATTGTGAGTCTTTTCCAAAGCAAATCACCATCACAGAATCTATTATTGCTGATATTTCTTCTGAAGACATCCAAATCATTGACAATTCGGGCAATAATTCCATCAGCATAAATAATGCAAATCAGAATTTGGGCATTGGCGATTACGAGTTTGCGTTGGACGATATTTCGGGGCCTTATCAGGACAGCCCAATTTTTACTGAAGTAATTCCCGGAAAGCATATTGTTTATGTAAGCGATAAAAATAATTGCGGAATCGCTCAAATTACCGTCTATGTATTTGGGTTTCCAAATTTCTTCACGCCAAATGACGACGGCCAAAATGATACCTGGAATATTTTAGGCGTTGACCCTGGTGTATTTAAAGCATCTGCCATTTATATTTTTGACCGATACGGAAAGTTAATGGCAAACTTTAGCGCATTTCAACCGGGATGGGACGGATTTTACAATGCCCATAAAGCAGTTTCAACAGATTATTGGTACTTGGCACGTATGACAGATCTGAATGACGAAACCAAAGAATATAAAGGGCATTTTAGCTTGATCAGAAGGTGAGAAAGGGTTTTTAGATTATTAAAATAGTTAACTATTTTGGAGTAGAAATAATAAAAATGTGGGGCTTTAACCCCACATTTTTATTTGATTAAATATAATAATATTTTAAAAAGCAGAGGTTAATTTGAAACCATCATATTGAAATTTACGCTTAAAGTTCCTTTTGGCATCATACTCAATTCGCCCATATTTTGTTCATTTCCAATAGGGTTCATTATATAACCGTCTAATTCTGCTTCAACATTATACATTCCTTCCGGAATTCCAATAAAGGCATAATGCCCATTTTCGTCAGAATGAGTCGTGGTGTAAAGTGTTCCGTTGTGCATTAAAGAAATAGTGACGTTTGGTAAATTTCCATTGGTGCCATGTACATTCCCATTTATTGTTCCAGAAGTTGACATATCCACAAAACGCATTGTTGGCATAAAGGTAAAACCAGTCATGCTCATCATCATATTGTTATAATTAACACCTTCCAGCACAAATGATTGATCAACATCCATATCTAAAAGAAATTCACTCATGCTGCCATTAGAAATTGTTAAAATATGATCTAATTGAATGTCTATACTTCTATTTTGATTATTTAACATCATTCCATTTTGTATCATGCCACTTCCGGAATAACCATATTGATCCATATTATAAGTGAATGAATCACCGTTTACCATTTTCATTTCAGTCGAAGAAATATACAAACGCAAAAGATCATAATCTCCTGCAGGAATTTCAATAGTTGCCATTGTTGAAGTCATGCCATTTACCAATTCCAATAAATTGTATTTCATTGGTGTATTTGTCAGTGTCATAAAGGAATTGGCGTGAGCGCTATTTCCAATTTCAATTTTATCAATAGTTACGCTTGCCGACATAAATTGGCTATAATGCATTGGAGCATCTGTAAGCTTTAAAGAAAGTGTTCCAACTGGACCAGTTGTATTGTCGTTAGTGCAACTTGCTGCAACTATTATCAATAGCGCAACAAAAAAATATTTTATGTTTTTCATTTTGAATGTTTTTAAAATTAATTATGATTTATTAAAGTTTGATTGGCTATAATTTATTTTAATTGAAAGTTCAAACATAATAGGATTCTATATGTTTGGTTTAAAAAAATAGCTGAATATTAAATTCGGAAAACTTGATATAAAATATTGAAGTTATGTGTATTTGGCGTAGGAAAGTAATTTTTGAAATGGGTTGATTTGTTTTCTTTTTGAGAAAATAAAACAGCATCAGCTAAAACAAAAACGGAAAAATTTTGTTGTTTATTGTTTAATTTTATGGTTGATTCTTTTTTAAATATTGACCCACTTATGAGCTGAATTTCATCTTTACAACACGATTTTTTTGAAATATAAAGGTTGTTGTTTTCTGCTACACAACATTGCTCTTCCATTCCACATTTTTCTGCTTTTCCAAAGAGGGACTCAGAATAAATTTGACCTCCACAGAAGTGTTTTTCAACTGTAAGTGAAACAGATGAAAACAACACTAGGAGTGCTAAAAAAAATGTTAATATTTTAGGTAAAATATTTTTCAAAATATAGTTTATGATAATTCAAAGATATATTATCTAAGATTATGATCTTATGATATATATCAGACCGTTAATGAGACTTTTATCCTGAGGTATTGCTTAATAATAAATAAGAGCTTTACCATCCATTTTAAAAACTTTTGAAACTACTGCAGGCTGTCTCTTAATTGAGTAAGCCATTTGGTCAATAGTTCCTTATCACTTTCTGAAAGTTTAGCGTCTTTATGAATTAATGTATAAGTTGAAAGCGGCATTTTATTCTCTTCGATTTGACTGATGATGGACTTTAATTTACTTTTTTGCTTTCGTTTTGAATAGGTGCCGAATTCACTAAAATTCAGTTCTTTTTTGCCTTCTTTAATATGATTTTCTAATAGCCAACTTACAGGTTGAATTTTATGGTACCATGGATATTTGGTGTTGTTGCTATGGCAATCGTAACATGGCTTTCCAATTAGCTGTTGAATGTTATTTGGCGTGTTAAAAGTTTTGGTAAAATCTGATTCCAAAACTTCATTGCTTTGATTGCGTGTTGTGGGCATAAATTGAATACCCACAAACGCGATCAATAAAAAAAGAAACACTTTTTTAAAAATGCTCACTTAGTTTAATTGTTTTTGTATACTGCCGCATTTTAGCATTTTATTTCCAAAATAAGGATTGTTAATTTCTTCGGTTTCACTCAACCAAATTGCGCCTTTGTTATTGCTTGCCATCGGACAAAAATCTTGATATAGCGTTTTTTCTGTTCCAACCAAAGCAATTAAATCGTTTATGTCAATGCTTAATGCTTCAAAATGTTCCCTTTGGTGTTCAATAGGATTTTTTACGATATGCTCCGTATGTTCTTTCGCGCTTTCTGCGATTTCCATATATTTTTTATGCTGGCTATCGGTCAGTTTTGCCATATCAAAATTGGAAAAAGCGGCAAGCATCATTTTTCCGCCTTCGGCAGCTTTTTTACTGTCCTCATTAACCAATGCGTTCTTTAAAACAAGATAACCATCAATTATGGCTGTTGTTAAACCACTTTTTTGAGTATCGGCATCCATATTATTGCCTTCTTGCATTTCTTTTGATTGCACATCATTTGATTCTGCTTGTTTCTGGTCGTTTTTACAAGCGCTTAAAAATAGCACTGCGAATGCTATTGCATAGATTGATTTTTTCATTTTTTTGATTTTAATAATTAATATTTACCCGTTGGGTGCAATTATTTTAGATTAAAAAAGAGGTTTAGATATTGGTCAAGATACTGAAATTCAGTATCTTGAAGTC
>Ga0156193_168_pt1 | contig 17424 bp, 14 predicted proteins | sample RifCSPlowO2_12_FD_107846 | JGI IMG/M metagenome (GOLD analysis project Ga0156193, IMG submission 107846) | Flavobacteria bacterium RIFCSPLOWO2_12_FULL_35_11
TAATAAGTTAACGATTTCACCATGCAAACGGTTTTTTGGCAAGAACATATCTTCCAAATTTTTGGCAAATGGTATGGGAGTTTCTAAACTTCCTACGCGTTTTATGGGCGCATCTAAATAGTGAAAGCAATTTTCTGTGATCAATGCCGATAAATCTGAAGCAATTCCTCCAAACAAAGTATCTTCATGTAAAATTAAAACCTTTCCGGTTTTTTTAACAGATTTGTAAACAGTTTCCGTATCTAAAGGCTGCAAGGTTCTTAAATCGATGATATCGGCCGAAATTTGGTGTTCTTTAACTTCGTTTAATGCCCAATGAACGCCAGCTCCATAGGTAATAATACTCAAGTCATTTCCCTCTTGTAGCAAAGAAGCTTTCCCAAAAGGAATTGTATAATAATCTGTAGGAACATCCTGATAAACAGAACGGTACAATGCTTTGTGTTCAAAAAACAATACCGGATTTTCATCCGCTATTGAAGTTGCCAACAAACCTTTTGCATCGTAAGGAAATGCAGGATAAACCACTTTTAGTCCGGGAGTTTTTGTAAACCAGGCTTCATTGGTTTGGCTGTGAAATGGCCCTGCTCCTACGCCAGCGCCGCAAGGCATGCGCAAAACAACATCCGCATTTTGATTCCAGCGATAATAAGATTTTGCCAATAAATTAATGACCGGATTAAACCCGGAAGTCACAAAATCGGAAAATTGCAATTCCACGACCGATTTATATCCGTTGATGGAAAGTCCGTATGCCGATTCAATAATGGTCGATTCACAAATGGGCGTATTTCGAATTCTTGATGCACCGAATTGTTCCAAAAATCCTTCCGTAATCTTAAAAGCACCGCCATATTCTGCAATGTCCTGTCCCATCACAATCAATTTATCAAAGCGTTCCATACTTTGTCTTAACCCCAGAGATACAGCATCAATAAATCGAATATTTGAAGTGTTTGTTGATGGTTTTGTTTCTGTATAATTTTGATGTTTATAAACATCAGCCAATTCATTTTCTATGGTTGAAGAAATTTCTTCTTCAGCAGAAGCTATTTTTAAATGTTCATTTATTTCGTCAATAATTTCCTCCTTAATCAAGGCATCCATTTCATCGGAAAGTATACTTTCAGCAGTCAAAAATGCATGATAATTTTTAACGGGATCTTTTTCTCCCCATTCACTGATTAATTTCTGCGGAATATATTTCATGCCGCTCGCTTCTTCGTGGCCTCGCATTCTGAAGGTTTTAAATTCAAGAAGTATTGGACGTGGATTTATTCGTACACTTTTTGCAATTTCACTAACCTTCGAATGAACTTCCAAAATGTTATTTCCATCTATTATATGGCTTTCTATCCCGTAACCAATTCCTTTATCTGCAATATTTTCACACTTAAATTGCTGACTTACAGGTGTTGAAAGTCCGTATCCGTTATTTTCAATACAAAAAAGCACCGGTAAATTCCATACGGAAGCTACGTTTAATGCTTCATGAAAATCACCTTCGCTGGTACCGCCTTCCCCAGAAAAAACTGCAGTTACCTTTGGATCTTTTTTAAGTAAATCGCCCAATGCAATCCCATTTGCGATGCCAAATTGCGGACCTAAATGCGAGATCATTCCCACAATTTTATATTCTTGGGTTCCAAAATGAAATGAACGTTCACGACCTTTGCTAAATCCGCTTTTTTTACCCTGCCATTGAGAAAAAAGTCTGTGTAACGGAATATTTCTTGAAGTAAAAACGCCAAGATTTCTATGCATCGGTAAAATATACTCATCAAAATTTAGCGTATTGGTGATGCCTACTGAGATTGCTTCTTGTCCGATACCCGAAAACCATTTAGAAATTTTGCCCTGACGCAATAGAATTAACATTTTCTCTTCTATTAATCGAGGTTTTAGAAGGAATTTATATAAATCGATTAATTCTTTATTTGTGTAATTTTCTCGGTTGTAAACCATTTTACCAATTTTGTTGCTAATTGTGTCCATTAAAAATGAATAATTGTATCAAAGGTAATCATAATGCCATAAAACAAAAATACCTTATTATAAAAAATAATAAGGTATATTCTGCTATTTGGGTTCAATTAAACTTCTCTAAAAATGGAATGCATTAAACGCGTTTTGTCGTTAATGCTTTCTTCCAAAGAAATCATTGTTTCTGTTCTTGAAACGCCGTCAATATCGTCGATTTCAAAAATAATTTCTTTTGCATGCGTGGTGTCCTTGGCTCTAATTTTACAGAAAATATTGTATTTTCCGGCTGTAATATAAGCAATGGTAATATTAGGAATTTTCTTTAATTCGCTTATAACTTGCTTTGTTTTTGATGTTTTGTCTAAGTAGATTCCAACGTGTGAGATAAAAGAATACCCCATTTTCTCATAATCAAGGGTTAAGGTAGATCCTTTAATGATGCCTTCATCCTCCATTTTCTTAACCCTAACATGGATTGTTCCTGCGGAAACCACTAATTTTTTTGCTATATCGGTAAACGGTGTTCTTGCGTTTTCGATAAGAATATCTAATATTTGATGATCGATTTCATCAAGTATGTATTTTTTCATATTACTGCTTTTATTTAAGATAAAAAACTAAAGTACAAATTTATTAAAAAAAAATCGATAAACATCTAATAAATTTACGAATTTGACAATTCTAATTCCTTTATATCTAAATTTTCTGCACTTATATAGTTATACGAGTAGTAATCTGACAAATCCCCAACTTTTTCAATGTGTTTGTAAGCCTCAAGTTTATTGGCTATTACTTTGAATTTTAGCTGAATACCAATATCCACGATTTGATTTCTATTATTTTCAGTAATTTTAATGTTCTTATAAATAATGTCTAAAAACTTAGTGTCATTATTAGGAATTTCATAGTACGGTTTGTAATTAAGGTAATTATTTTCTGCTGCAATAAAATAGAGCCCTTGCAAAAGTGCGTAAAAATTAAATTTTCTGGTGATATCTCTTTCATAATCGTCTTTAAAATGACCAGCTTCTATTAATATGGTGTTATGTCCCAGTTTTTGAAAATTGTCACCTGTGGCTGTTGGATAAAACTCATCGGTATAACGTCCAACTTGGTTTGGAATAATTTGCTGCAATAAACTATTCATGGCCACAATAACGCTCATGGTTTCTTTTCGTCCCTTAGTTACAGTCCGTTCAACGTCTTCTGAAGGCGCTAAAAAGGAAATTGTTGCCGGATTTTGTGTGCCATCAACATTAAAAATAGAACGTTGGTCGTGCAAATTGAAACAAAACTTTGGATTGAAGTTGTCTAGTACATCGCGCAGCAATCTGCTTTCCTCCGCCTTGCGCGCAACAGCATCTCGATTTAAATCGATATTGTTCGCGTTTTCTCTGGTAAATTTAATGGCACCATCAGGATTTAACAATGGAATAAACTGAATTGTGCAGTTAGTTAGGATTGATTCTGTCACTTTTGACAATTCGGCATTGCTTTTTTCGAAAAAATTAAATAAGTCGAATAAGGCCTTTGTTCCCGTACTTTCATTTCCATGCATTTGGGACCAAATTAGAATTTTCGTTTTTCCGGTTCCAATAGAAATTTTATAAATAGGAATGTTATTTTCAGAATAGCCTAAAATTTCTTTTTTGAATTTTGAAGATAACTTTTGAAGCAACGGATCTATATCATCAAATAAAATTCTTCGTCCTGTCAAATTTTTTTCAAAATTTGACAGGTACCAAAGTTCCAAGGTTTTTATGGCTATTAAATTCATTTTACAAATGTAAATATAAGATTGTTTACATTTGTAAACATAAAATAGAAGCAATAATTACACAATTGTAATCAACTTTCAGTTTTAAGTATGTACGCTGTGCCCTTACTGAATTGTCACTATAATAAAAGTTGATATAAAATATATAAATAGCAGTAATTGTATAATTTAGATAACTTAATATAAACCTATACTTATAAATATTTTATCAAAATTTCTATGAATTCATAAGCTTATTTGCAAGTTAATATTAAAATGATTACATTTGTAATTAAAATATAATTTACAATGGTAAACATTGAGCAATTTGCGAAACGACTGAATATTCTCATGGATTATTATGAAATATCGGCTGCTTTATTGGCTGAAAAAATCGAAGTCCAACGCTCCAGTATTTCCCATATTCTTTCCGGAAGAAATAAACCCAGTTTGGAATTTGTATTGAAGATTTTAAAAGCGTTTCCTGAAGTTGAGTTGTACTGGTTGTTAAATGGCGTTGGTCATTTTCCGAAACAGGTTGAAATTACAGCGTCTGCTCCTACACTATTTTCGGAAATTGAAGCGCCTGAGGTCAAAAAAGAAGCACCAAAACCAATGGCAAAGCCTGTTGTCAATGAGATTGTAAACCAAGAAAAGGAAATCATGAACCAAGAAATTGAGCGGATTGTGGTTTTTTACAGGAATGGTTCATTTAAAAATTATATGCCATAAAAAAAGCCTCTGTAAAACAAAGGCTTTTGATTTGTATTTCATTAAATTTTTTATTCAACCAATTTTGCAATTCCAGTTTTTAAAATGAGGATTAGTTCGTCTTTATTGCTGTTTTTTGATTGTTGCTGTGCATAAACCAATTGATTTAACATGTTTACACCCATCTGGTCAAATTTGTACTTTTTGTATTGCAATCCTAATTTTACAAAATCGTTTGTTAAGTTTGTTATTGCTTCAACATTGTCGCTTTCTGAAATCCATTTAAACGCTTCCGCATAAGTTTGTTGGGTTCTTTTGTCTTCTGTTAAAAACAGCCCTTTTAAAAGATGGTTTGCGATGAAAGGAAGCTTTGTTTTGTCCTTTTCACTGATATAAATTGTGGTAATGGCATCTGCCAAATAATCTTTAGTGTCCTCACTTAATGAATTTACTTTCGTTAAAGCGGTCTGTTTGTCGATTTGGTACAAGGAAGTCAATGAATTCCCTGTAACGGCATAACTTTCGCTGGTCATCCCTTTTTCAAATAGCGGTTTATAAATAGGATCAACCAATTTGCCTAACACACTTATTGCAGCCGCCTGCACCAATGTTTTTGGATCTGATTGTGCCATTTTTACAACTTTGTCTATCGCTTCTTTTTTATTGTATTTTTGGAACAAATCGATACTTTCCAAAGCCATTACCCTAATTTCATAATAAGGATCGTTAAGCGCCTTAATTAAGGTATTAAAGGCTTCCTTGTTCGCCTGATTTTTTGCAATTTCTTCCAAAGCCAACCTTCTGTCTAAATAATGTGGGGCATTATTGAATTGGAAGATATATTCTTCCACTGTTTTTTTATCTGAAATTTCAGCCAAAAGCACGTGTTTTGCATCGATATTAATAAATTTTGGCAATCTGTTGAATGAGAATGTAAATGAATTTTGGGCATTGTTAACCCAAACATTATGGCTTGTTTTTCCCGTCTCTTCATAAATATCAATGGACAAAGGAAATTTAAAAGTATTTCCTTTTTGGTTGATATTTACGGTAACCGTTTTGTTGATGGTATTATAATCGTAAGTAACACTCATTTTTATATGACCATTGCCATAATACCACTGATTAAAAAACCAGTTTAGATCTTTTCCGCTCACTTTTTCAAAAGTCAAACGAAGATCCTGGGCTTCTGCCGTTCCGTATTTATGTTCGGTTAAAAAAGCGTTCATTCCTTGGAAAAAGGCTTCATCACCTATTACATCACGCAACATATGCAAAATGGCATTTCCTTTATGATAACTTACCGTATCAAACATATCTTCTTTGTCCAAATAGTAAAAACGTACCAAATCTTTGTCTTCACTCTTGCTTGTCATGTATGTTTGAACATCGCTGTACATATTTGCATCAGCCTTGTCTTTTCCATATTTATGGGCAAACCATAAATAAACGCTATAGGTTGCAAATGACTCATTTACAGTTAAATTGGCCCAGCTTTCAGTAGTGACCAAATCGCCAAACCAATGATGAAATAATTCGTGCGCAATGGTACTTTCCCACTCATTATTATCAATTAATTGTCCTTTTTTTTGTTGTGCGTCCTCTGCATGAACAACCGCTGTGGTGTTTTCCATAGCGCCGCTTACATAATCCCGAACCACAATTTGGCTGTATTTATCCCACGAATAAGGGATTCCTGTAAGATTTGAAAAGAAAGTAATCATCTCAGGCGTATTTCCAAAAATGGCTTTTGCTTCAGGCTCGTAAGCAGGTTCAACATAATAATTAACTTCCAATCCATTCCATGAATCTTTAACCACACTAAATTCTCCAACGCCCATAAAAACAAGATATGGTGCGTGCTTTTGATCCATTTTCCAATAATCCATTCTTGTTCCGTTTGGATTTACAGTCTGACTTTTTAGTGTTCCGTTTGAAAGGGTTACATATTTATTGGGAACTGTCATATAAATTTCCTGGGTTGTTTTTTGATTTGGGGAATCAATTGTTGGAAACCAGCAGCTGTTGGATTCCGTTTCTCCCTGTGTCCAAATTTGCGTTGGTTTATTTGGGTCTTCTCCTTTTGGATCTATAAAATAAAGCCCTTTTGCGTCAGTAATATTCTCGCTTCCTTTTTGGGTAATTTCTTCAGGTTTGGCGGTGTATTTTATGTAAACGGTATATTCTTCGCCTTTTTTGTAGGTTTTATCGAGTTCAACGGTTAATTCATCTTCAGAATAATTAAAACCTGCTTTTTTATCATTCACTTTTACTTCATGAATGTTAAAGGATTTGGCATCTAAAATAACTTTGTTAACCGCGTAAAAATGAGGTGTTAATGTTACCCAGGCTTCACCATTTAGCTGACTTTTTTCAAAATTGAAATCTACTTTTAATTTAGTGTGGACCAGATTGTTGATTTTTTCCCTTTCGGCTTGGTAATTTTTGTCTTGAGCGCCAAGAACTATTGAGAATAATAAAATGAGCGTGAATAAAATATTTTTCATTTGAGATTATAGAATTTAAATGACAAAAATAGGGATTTAATTAGGTTAAGGAGTTAACAGTAAGTTAAAAAGCCATACTTTAAAAAAGTATGGCTTCTAATTTTAAGCTGTTAATAATTTATTTGATGCTTCCCAGCAATCCGCCCAATTGTTTAAGTTGTTGAGAATCGCCGTCTAATTTGATTTCTTGCGCCAAACCGAAAATTTCGGCAGGATTCATATTTTCCCCAAGAACTCTTACCAAGGCAAATCCTCTTTTGCTGTCGGAACCAAAAATCACTACTTCATCAATGGAATCTTCGGTGCCTAAATAATTCACCGTTACATTTCCGCTGCCGGTATTCATGCGAATCAATTGCTTGTAGCTTGGATTTTTTAAAATTTCTTTAACTTTTTCCTTTTCAGCATCGAACAATTCCTGATTGGTTTCATTAATTTGCAACGCTAAGAAATTTACCTTTTTTATGGTTTTTAAGGTGTTTTTTACTTCTTCAGAAACATTTTCATCTTTTAACTCAATAATGTTTGCCGGCAAATCAACGGAGATAAATTCATTGTTTTCTTTACTGTCCACATAATATTTTTGTAAAGAAGGTTTTGTGTCACAGGCAATTGTTAAAATTGCTGCGGTAAAAAGTACCGTTGAAATTTTTAAAAATCGTTTCATAACAATGATTATTTATTCTTTAGATGTTTGCTGCTGTTTGGAATATGCGCATCTGTAATTTCAGAAACTTTGTTTAAGTCAATTTCACCGGTTAACGATAAAACTACAGCTTGCTTATCGGATTTATTTTTTAAATCGTTCACAAACATTAACAATTCGCTCACATGACTGTCATCTTTTCCCGGACGAATGTAAATTTTAACGTTGGCATCTTTATCTTTTATGCGCATCAACTCAACAAGTTTTGAAGTTTTCAAATATTTTGAAACCACTTCATCCATTTGAAGGGCAATTGCTGAACTTTCAGTGGTAAAAACTTTTAAAGATTCCAGGTTTTGTACCATTTCAACATAAGCTTTCGATTCTGGGCTGTTGCCTTTAAATTTACTTAACATTTTAAAAGCTTCTTTGTTCACAATAACTGAGGTAACATCCTCCATATCTTCAAACTGGTCGAAAATTGAAACTTGTGCGTAGTTTGTGAATGGCAAAAAGGCAAGGGCGATTATAAAAATTATTTTTTTCATTTTTTTGTTTATTTAGGTTGTTTAAAAATTTTGTTTGTTGTGTTTTCGAACTCTTGCAATTCTGAAATTGCTGCAGTTCCTTTGTTTAAATTTGCCGAAAGCATATTGAAAGCAAATTGCGTATCTCTATAAATTTTTTCGGCTTTTTCCTGTTGGTTTTTTTGATACCCGGTATACACACTTACCAATAAAACTGCTGAGGCCGCTACATATAACCATTTCCAATTCAGTTTTCGACTTTTTAATTGAATGGTTTTTGTAGATCGCTCATTTTTACTGGCTGAAAAATAGCCGAACATTTCTCGGTATTCTTCTAAATGTGGTGCTACATCATCTCCTGAAAAATAAGTTTTTAATTTATTTTCTTCGGCGATGGAAGTTTCAGCATCCAGGTATTTTTCCAACAACTTTTCTATGTTAACTAATTCCATAATTGTGTTGTTTTATTAATTGTTCTTTAATTGTTTTTCTTGCTCTTGATAGTGAAACCCTTATTGCGGTTGGCTGCATGTTCAGCATTTCTGCAATTTCATCAAATTCATATTGTTCAATATCTCTAAGCTGTATGATGATTTTTTGTTGCTCAGGTAACCTTTCAATCAATTTATGGACCAAACTTACAGTGTCATTAAGTTCCACTCTTTTCTGTAAAGACGTTCCACCTTCCTTATAGTTACTGTGAACCAGCGATAAATTATTTGCCTGCTTCGATTTTAATCGGTCAAAACAATAATTCTTCGTCATCGTCATAGCAAAAGCCTCAATACTGTTATAGTCGCTTAATTTCGACTTGTTTTTCCAAAGCTTAAAATAAAGCTCTTGGGTTGCATCTTCAGCCTCTTCTGTTGAAATCAGCAGCCTTTTCGCCAATCGAAACACTTTATCTTTAAAAGGCATTACTTTTTTTAAAAACTCTGACTGATCCATTTTAAGTTTGGTTGTTAAAACTTCTTTTCTGATGTTATTACAATTATGACGAGCAAGTTACGTTTTTGTAACAGCACATATTAAAATTGTAATAAAAATTAATATCTTGCGTCCAATTAAACAAAAATAATAAAATGAGAAAAATCAGCTATATACTGGCTACTTACATAGTGCTAGGTCTAACATTTGCCAGTTGTAATAAAAATGATGACCCTACCCCACCAACAAGCGGGATAGATAAACCTATAAACGATTTTATTTGGAAGGGAATGAATTCTTGGTACAATTGGCAAACCAATGTTCCAGATTTGGCAAATACCAAAGATGATGACCAAGATGCTTATAATACGTATTTAAACGGTTTCGCTGACCCGGAAGATTTGTTTTACAGTTTGCTTTCTCAAGAAGAAACCAAAGTAGATCCTGTAACTGGAGCGATATCCTTCAAGTTCTCTTGGATTGTTGATGATTTTGTGGCTTTAAACAATTCTTTTCAAGGAATTACAAAATCATTCGGAATTCGTTTGCAAGCGGTAAAAATTAATACAGCTGGCGACATTATTTTTTATGTAAGGTACGTTGCGCCGAATTCACCTGCTGATTTAGCAGGAATTAAAAGAGGCGATATCATCAATGCTTTGGATGGTGTTGTTTTAAATGAAGGAAATTATGATGCAACGGTAGGTAAATTATCAAATGAAACAATTACCTTATCTATTGTCACTGAAAATGGTATGCTTATAGCCGATAAAACAATTACGGCAGTAGTTATTTCTGAAGACCCGATTTATTTGAAAAAAGTGTTTACTGATATTAATGGCAAGAAAGTAGGTTATTTGGTGTATAACGGATTTAGATCTTCTTATAATGATGAGTTAAATGCGGCTTTTGCCTATTTCAAAAATGAAGGAATTCAAGAGTTGATTTTGGATTTAAGGTTAAATGGCGGCGGATCTGTGTTAACATCAGCCTATTTGGCAAGTATGATTAATTCTGTCGCAGGTACCGAAACTTTTGCCAAATTAACATTTAATGCAAAACACACTAGTCAGAGTGGTTCTTATACTTTTCAAAATACGTTAAATGTATATGATGCAAATGGCAATAAAACGGGTGATGAATCTATTAACCGACTTACTGGTATTAATCAATTATATGTACTGGCTTCCGGCAGTACAGCCTCTGCAAGTGAAATGATTATCAACGGATTAAGACCTTTTATGCCTGTTAAAGTGATAGGAACAACCACTTACGGTAAAAATGTTGGATCAATTACTTTATATGATTCTCCTTCATCGGATTTTACGGATGAGGATTCTGCAAATTCAGCACATTTATACGCCATGCAACCCATTGTTTTTCAAATCTATAATAAACTGGACCAAAGTGATTACATAAATGGATTTGTTCCGGATATTGAGGTTAAGGAATATCAATACTGGAATGCAATTTTGCCTTTCGGAGATGAAAATGAAGTGGTTTTAAAAGCCGCGCTTGATGATATTAGAGGCGTTTCGGCCAGACAAACAAAATCGCTTAAGTTTTCTGAAATTAAAGAATTTGAAGTTTCCAAACTTGAAAAAAGATTTGAGAAAGAAATGTACATCAATGATGAATTTTTCAATCAGTAAATTTCATTGCGTTAAATAAACTAAAAAAGGCAGGTTTTTACTTGCCTTTTTTGTTGTTTAAAAATCCGATTTATTTTACCTAAATTTGTTTAAATCTTCAATAAGAATAAATGAAAAACGTTGCAATAATTACAATCCTCCTTACTTTTTTAACAGCTTGTGAAAAACAATACCAACCACGCGAAACCGTAAAAATTTCCATCGATAAATTTAAAATAGACAGCGCCAGCATTCGCGCCATTGAAATTGTGAATGATTCATCGGTAGTTTATGCAAGCTCAAACGGAATTATAGGTATCTTGACCGGAAATGGAAAATTTGTGGGAACCAAGAAAATAATAACCGACACGATTGTTCCCCATTTTAGAGCGATTTCTTATACAAAAGAAGCCGTTTTTGCATTGAGTGTTGAAAATCCGGCGCTTTTGTACCGCTATAAAAACAACGAAGTTGAATTGGTTTATAAAGAAGTTCACGAAAAAGTTTTTTACGATTGCATGAAATTTTTTGATGAACTCAACGGCATCGCTATCGGTGATCCTACCGATGATTGCTTGTCGGTGTTGATTACGCGTGACGGCGGAAAATCCTGGGGAAAAATGGATTGTAAAAACTTGCCAAAAATTTCAGAAGGCGAAGCTGCTTTTGCGGCCAGCAATACCAATATTGCCATTGTTGGCGAAAATGCTTGGATAGTAACAGGCGGATTAAAAGCAAGGGTTTTTCATACGCCTGATATGGGTTTAACGTGGAAAGTGTACAATACGCCTATTATACAAGGAAAAAGTAGCACGGGAATTTATTCGGTCGATTTTTACAATGAAAGGCAAGGAATTATTTGTGGCGGAGATTATACCGATATGCATGGAAATTATGCCAATAAAGCGATTACCAAAAACTGCGGAAAAACTTGGGAAGTAGTTTCAGAAAATACAGAACCAAAATACGTGAGTTGTGTGCAATATGTACCCAATACGCAAGGCAAAGAAGTGTTTGCCGTTTCCGACAACGGCGTTTTTTATTCAAAAACCTCAGGAAAAACTTGGGATAAAGTGAGTGATGAACCTTTTCATGCCATTCGTTTCGTAAACGAAAATACTGCTTGGGTTTCAGGCAATGAAACCATTGCTAAAATAACGATTAGATAGATTTTTAGTATTGAGAAAATGGTAAAGTCAGAAGTCCGAAGACCGAAGTTAAAAAATCCTCCGATCATTTTAATTATCAATTTATATATTAATTATGGCTATTAAAATATACGGTTTTTATGGTTTGATTTTTTTGCTGATTTCGGCCTGCTCAAAACAATCTGATATTGCAAAAAAAATGAATTGCAGTCTGACCAATTATAAAAATACCAAACAAATTACGGATTTTAATAAAAACTTTATATTAAAGATTCCAAGTAATTGGAAAACAGAATTATACTTCGATAATTATCAGTCTGAAATTATTACTGCAGACACCATAAAACAACTATCGGATACTTTTATTTTATCGGCTTCGTTTGATATGGGAACACTAAATTTCGACAGTGATTTTCACCGTCGAAAAGATTCTGCTTTAAAAGCTAACAACCTTAAGATAATAGATTTCGGAAGCCAGACTTTTCAATCAAAACCAAGCTTTTGGTATGTTGCAAAAGGAACGAAAAATAATTTTGCATACCATCGTTTTACAGTATTGACAAAAATTTCAGAAAACACCTATTTTTCTGCCTATTCTGAAATTTATGGGAACTCGAATATTAATGAACGCATCTGTGAATCAATTTCATTACTGGAAAGTATTCAGTTTTTGGAATAATTTATGACAATTACATTGCTAAAACTTTAATGAATCCTTACTTTTGATAAAAATATAAAAAATATGCAAAAAATAATAGATCGATTTGTAAAATATGTTCAAGTAGACACAAAATCAGACCCAAATAATCCTGACTTTCCGAGTACTGAAAAACAATGGGATTTGGCGCATATTTTGGTTGATGAATTGAAAGAAATTGGGTTGCAGGATGTTACCTTAGATGATCATTGCTACATTATGGCCACGCTTCCTTCAAATGTTGATTTTAAAGTTCCAACCATTGGTTTTATTGCACATATTGATACAAGTCCCGATTATTCAGGCACCAACGTAAAACCTCAAATTCATAAAAATTATGATGGCGGTGATATTGTACTGAACAAAGCAGAAAACATCGTTTTGTCTCCAAGTTATTTTGAAGATTTGTTGTTGTATAAAGGACAAACTTTAATTACAACCGACGGAACTACCCTTTTGGGCGCTGATGACAAAGCCGGAATTACGGAAATTGTTTCGGCCATGGAATATTTAATCAATCATCCCGAAATTAAGCACGGTAAAATTAGAATTGGCTTCACGCCCGATGAAGAAGTTGGAAAAGGCGCGCACATGTTTGATGTGGAAAAATTTGGTGCAGAGTGGGCATATACGATGGACGGAAGTACTGTTGGTGAGTTGGAATATGAAAATTTCAACGCAGCCGGAGCAAAAGTGATTATCCACGGTAAAATTGTGCATCCTGGTTATGCCAAAGGAAAAATGATCAACTCTATGTTGATTGCCAACGAATTTATTGCCGGATTGCCAAAAAATGAAATTCCGCAAGAAACAGAAGGTTACGAAGGATTTTATCATTTAAGCAGCATGCAAGGTGAAGTTGAAAAAACCGAACTCGAATATATTATCCGGGACCACGATATGAAATTGTTTGAGCAACGCAAAGCCACTTTTCAAAAAGTTGCCGATGATTTAAACAAAAAATTGGGCAGTAATTTGGTTATAGTTGAAATGAAAGACCAATATTACAATATGCGCAAACAAATAGAACCTGTGATGCACATTGTTGATATTGCCGAAGAAGCGATGAAACAATTGGGAATAAAACCATTAATAAAAGCAATTAGAGGAGGAACAGACGGATCACAATTGTCTTACAAAGGTTTGCCTTGCCCTAATATTTTTGCGGGCGGACATAACTTTCATGGACGTTATGAATTTGTTGCTGCGGAAGCCATCCAATTGGCGACAGACGTTGTGGTGAAAATTGCAATGCTAACTGCTGAAAAAGCAAAATAAAAAATTATAAACACATTTTTGAGCCCCCATTCTGAAATAGATTGGGGCTTTTTTTTAACAAAATGTTAAATATTGTTATTTTATTGCCACTGTCTTTCAAAACAACCGACAGATGGTTACTTTTGAAAACTTAAAAATTAAATTCATGGATAATCAATTGTTAGTTTCCCTTACTGAAAAATACGGAAGTCCGCTTTATGTTTATAATGCTTCAACAATGGAATCTCAATATAACCGGATAACGGCAGCTTTTTCTTCCGTTAAAAAGTTGAAATTGAATTATGCCGTAAAAGCCAATTCAAACATCAGTATTTTGAAATTATTCAAAAAGTTGAATTCAGGAATTGATACGGTTTCCATACAAGAAGTATTGTTGGGATTAGAAGCCGGATTTGCTCCGGAAAATATCATTTTTACGCCAAACGGCGTTTCATTAAAAGAGATTGAACAAGCAGCAAAAATGGGCGTTCAAATCAATATCGATAATTTATCTATTTTAGAACAATTTGGTCACCTCTACCCTAACACGCCAGTTTGTGTGCGTATCAATCCGCATATTATGGCAGGCGGACATTCTAAAATTTCTGTGGGCCATATCGATTCCAAATTCGGAATTTCCATCCACCAATTGCCTCATATTAAACGAGTTGTAGAAAATACAGGAATGCACATTAACGGCGTTCATATGCATACAGGCTCAGATATTTTAGATATTGACGTGTTTTTGGCGGCCACCGAAATTTTGTTTAATACGGCCACAGCATTTGAAGATTTGGATTTTATAGATTTTGGCAGCGGATTTAAAGTGCCTTATAAAGAAGGTGATATTTCAACAAATATTGAAGAATTGGGCGAAAAATTATCGGAACGGTTCAATAGTTTTTGTAAAGAATACGGTAAAAACCTGACGCTGATGTTTGAGCCAGGAAAATTTTTGGTGAGTGAATCCGGATTCTTTTTGGCGCATGTAAATGTGGTAAAACATACCACATCCACTGTTTTTGCGAGCATAGATTCGGGTTTTAATCATTTGATCCGACCAATGTTTTACGATTCCTATCACCATATTCACAATGTTTCCAATCCGAGCGGACGAGAACGCTACTATTCCGTAGTGGGTTACATTTGCGAAACGGACACTTTTGCCACAAACCGCAGAATTAGTGAAATTACAGAAGGTGATGTGTTGTGCTTTAACAATGCGGGCGCGTATTGTTTTTCTATGGCTTCCAATTACAATTCGAGATACAGGCCTGCTGAAGTTTTGTATTATAAAGGCCAGGATTATTTAATAAGAAAAGAGGAAACATTTGACGATCTGATTAAAAATCAGGTGATTGTGGATTTGGATTAGCAATTGCGTAAAATCAATTCATTTATTCGTAAAATAAAATAGTTTTTAGCTGGAAATAGGCGAAAATTGAGGCTGTAAAATAAATTTTTATGAAAAATCACCTAAAATGATTGTGTAATTAAAAAAATAATTACTTTTGGACTATGCAAAAAACAAATTCACATAACATACTGTTAAACGCAAACATCGCGTTGTATTTTGTTGTTGCCACTACAACCACATTCGGTACCACCCTTTAGGGGTTCTGTCTATTTATATCACCCGTATCAATATTCGTTTTCAAAAATTAAGAAAACAAGGAATAGCTTTTCAAAAAATATAAAAATCAGAATAAAAAATTACTACCATGAAGGTTTTAAAATTTGGCGGATCATCAGTTGCCACTTCAGAAAATATAAATAAAGCAATCACAATTGTTAAAGACAGCACTTATAATACCAAAGTAATTATGGTGGTTTCTGCCCTTGGCGGCATCACGGATGTGTTGTTGGAAGCAGGAAATTTAGCCTGTAACGGCGATGAAAATTATAAAAACCAGTTTAAATTAATAGAAGAACGCCATTTAAAAGTGATTCGTGAATTGATTCCGGTGGGCAACCAAAGCGGAGTTTTAGGCCACGTAAAGAAAATGCTCAATAAATTGGAAGCAACTTTGGAAGGCGTTTTTTTAATCAATGAATTGTCGACCAAAACTTCGGATAAAATTGTGAGTTTTGGAGAATTGCTTTCTTCCTTTATTGTTGTTGAAGCAATGAAAAACAAAGGATTGGACGCCGAATTAAAAAATTCACAAGAACTTATAGTTACCGATGAAAATTTCTCGAATGCGGTGGTTAAATTTAACCTGACAAACAAAAATATTGAATCATTTTTCAGTAAAAACAGTCATAAAATTGTGGTTTTGCCGGGTTTTGTGGCTAAGACAGAAAGCGGTGAACCCACCACTTTAGGCCGTGGCGGCTCAGATTATACTGCAGCCATTATTGCCGCAGCTGCAAATGCTTCCGTGTTGGAAATTTGGACAGATGTGAGTGGCATGTACACCGCAAATCCGAAATTTGTGCAGCAGGCTTTTCCCATTAAAAATATTTCTTATCAGGAAGCGATGGAATTGTCGCATTTCGGAGCAAAAGTGTTGTATCCGCCAACCATTCAACCTGTTTTAGAGAAGGAAATTCCAATCAAAATAAAGAACACTTTTGATGCCAAGGCCGAAGGAACTTTAATCACAAAAGTGACTTCAAATGCAAATCCGATCAAAGGAATCAGCCATATTGAAAATATGACTTTGGTAACTTTAGAAGGAAGCGGTATGGTTGGCATTCCCGGATTTTCAAAACGCCTGTTTGAAGCTTTGTTTCAACAAAAAATAAATGTTTCTTTAATTACTCAGGCTTCTTCTGAACATTCAATTTGTATCGCCATTAACAATGCAGATGCCGAAAAAGCCGAACTCGCAGTTAATTCTGTATTCAGTTTTGAAATTTCACAACATAAGGTGAATCCACTAATCGTTGAAAAAAACAATGCGATTATTGCTTTGGTGGGCGACAATATGAAAAGCCACCAAGGCATCAGCGGTAAAATGTTTAGCGCTTTGGGAAGAAATAACGTAAATATCCGGGCAATCGCGCAAGGCGCTTCAGAAAAAAATATTTCCGCAGTCATTACCCACAAGGACATAAAAAAAGCATTGAATACGTTGCATGCCGAATTTTTTGAAGACCAGACAAAACAGCTTAATTTATTTGTGGTTGGCGTTGGAAATGTCGGACAAAAATTATTGGCGCAAATTAAAAATCAGCAACCTTATTTATTGGAACAGTTGAAATTACAGGTTCGGGTAATTGGTATGGCAAACTCGAAAAAAATGTTGTTTAATGAAGACGGAATAGATTTAGACTACTGGAAAATGCAGTTGGATAAGGCCGAAAATCTGAATATGGATGCTTTCCACGACAAAATTACTGATCTAAATTACAGAAACAGCATATTTGTGGACAACACCGCCGAAGAATCTGTCGCCAATTTATATGCCAGTTATTTAAAGGAAAGCGTTGCAGTGGTAACCTGCAATAAAATAGCCTGTTCTTCAAATTATGACAATTATATGAATTTGAAAAATTTAAGTCGGAAATACAGCGCACCATTTTTATTCGAAACCAATGTTGGTGCAGGTTTGCCAATTATAGATACGCTTAAAAACTTAATTGCTTCGGGTGATAAAGTTACCCAAATTCAGGCAGTACTTTCGGGTAG